>ENA-OQDF01000540-OQDF01000540.1-human-gut-metagenome-genome-assembly--contig:-NODE-540-length-15681-cov-2.368265_pt1 | contig 15681 bp, 16 predicted proteins | sample MGYA00242769_ERZ504597 | MGnify/ENA primary metagenome ERZ504597 (study PRJEB26092, sample SAMD00036305) | human gut metagenome | host: Homo sapiens | study: EMG produced TPA metagenomics assembly of...
CATCTGGCGCGCAAAGCGTAACAAGTCCCTCAAAGATTGAGGGATTCAGGGAGTTTGAAGCGGACTTGTCCGCTTTGTTCTGTAATAGGAAAAATTACCAAGGGGGGATTTATATGTGGATTCTGTATGCGGTGGGATCTTCGTTTTTGCAGGAATCACATCAATTCTTGCAAAGTGTGGAATTCAGAAAACGGATTCTGATGTGGCAACAGCTGTGAGGACGATCGTGGTGCTTTTGTTTTCCTGGCTGATGGTATTTGTAACAGGAACAATGTCCGGAATAAAGGACATAAGCGGAATGACTTTGCTGTTTCTTGTGCTTTCCGGTCTGGCAACGGGAGCATCCTGGCTTTGTTATTTCCACGCATTGCAAAAAGGAGACATCAATAAAGTTGTACCGATTGACAAATCAAGCACGATCCTGACGATTCTTCTGGCTCTGATTTTTCTTCATGAAGGCCTGTCCTGGGCAAAAGCGGGCTGTGTTTGTCTGATCGGAATCGGAACGATGATGATGATAACCAGAAAAGAAGAAACCGAAAACAACGAATCGAGAGACGGAAGCTGGCTGATTTATGCGGTACTATCAGCAGTCTTTGCCAGCCTGACGGCCATCCTTGGAAAGATTGGTATTTCCGGAATTGATTCAAACCTGGGTACTGCGATCCGTACCACAGTTGTATTGGTTATGGCATGGCTGATGGTATTTATGAAAGGAAAACAGCATGAGGTTCGGGAAATTGAGAAAAAAGAACTTCTTTTTATCGGACTTTCCGGAATTGCAACAGGAGCATCATGGCTTTTTTATTACAGAGCATTGCAAGAAGGTCCGGCGAGCGTTGTTGTACCGATCGATAAGCTGAGTATCCTCGTGACGATTGCTTTCTCGTGGATCGTATTCCACGAAAAACTGACACGGAAATCTGCAACAGGGGTTGTCCTGATCACGGCAGGAACTGTACTGATGACAATGATATGATCGGTAACCGTTCACACGGCACTATCCCGCGAGGTGTTTTGGCATGTTTTTTGCCAAATCCCGAGACATATAAGGCAAAATTTGATTTTTGAATATTGTAAAACCTGCATATGTGTTGTAAACTTCAACGCATATGCAGGTTTTGCCTATTCATCTTCTAATGTTACAATGTTTAATGTGAGATTGGTTTCCATTAACACAATATGTTTTTTCATTTCACGTTCTGCTTTTGCAGAATCCTTTGTTATAATTGCTTTTAAAATTTTTTCGTGAGGTCCAATAGTATCTTTGACATTTTGTTTAATTGAAAAAGTATTATTTCTAAAATCCTTTAATCCCATATTTAATCGTTCCATAACATCAATCATTAAGTTATTTCCACATCTTTTTATAATTTCAGAGTGAAATTTTTCGTCCATGAGGGCAAGATTATTAGCATCATTTTTTGCAGCAGCATCGCAAAATTCTTTATGAATATTTTTTAAACATATGATGCCTTCTTCATCAATTTTTTCAGCAGTCATTTTTGCAGCAATGGGTTCAATTGCATATCTTAATTCGAAAACATTTCTAAGATCAGTTTCGTTAGCTACAAGCCAGTTGATGGCAGGAGATGGTTTTTCTGCCTTTTTTCTGCAACAAAAGCGCCCTTTCCTGTCTTTAATTCAACAATTCCCTTAGCTTGAAGAAAACGGAATGCTTCTCGTACAGTTCCACGACTGACATTTAAGTTCGTACAGAGCTCCTTTTCTGTAGGTAATTTTGTACCAGGCTGTAATTTTTCCTCTTTAATCAAATCTTTAATTCGTTCTTCTACTTGGTGAACGAGTGGCACACGTTTAATTGGTTCCATACATATGGCCCCCTTCCCTGTTGCATTTTATTAAAACTATGACGAGATACAGTTTTAATTATCATAGAGGATAAAAAAATATGTCAAGTACATTGTAGGACATTATACAATATTTTTGGATGCTGATAAAATGATTGTAGAATTATGCAAAATGCATAAAAAATGTGACAAAAAAAGAGACATTATGACAGAAATGATATTTCATGTTGACAAAATGAAAGAAAAAGACTAATATACAAATTGTAAGACAATCCTACAAACAAACAATCAAACATAAGACAATATAACAAAGAGAGGAGAAAACATATGAGTGTAAAGTATGAAGGGATAATTCCCCCGATTGTTACTCCATTCACGGCAAGTGGAGAAAATTGATGAAGAAAAATCAGGACGTGAAATGGAAATCTGTCTGGATGCAGGCGCTGATGGAATCAGTGTTGGCGGAAGTACCGGAGAAGGACCGACATTACGTGATGAAGAGCTGACTCAACTGATTAAAATAGCCAGAGAATACGTAAAAGAAGGATCAGATAAAACGGTTGTCTGCGGAATAATGAGAACTTGTACAAGAGATGCTGTCAGAGCTGGAAAAACTGCAAAGGAAGCAGGGGCAGATGCAATTATGGTTACACCTACTGCTTATAATGTCCTGGTACCAAATGCAGAAGGTATGTTTGATTTTTATAATACAATTTCTGAAGAAGTTCAACTTCCAACAATTATTTATAATGTGATTCCACAAAATACGATATATCCTGATTTGTTCCATCGGTTGTTAAACGAAACGGAATATATTATGGGAATAAAGCAGAGTGTTGGAGGAATACAGGCTCTGTACGCAGACCTTATGGAAATTGAAGGGAAAGGTCGTGTATATGCGGCTACAGATGATATGATTTATTCTTGCTTTGATCTGGGGGCCAAAGGTGCAATTTCGGCGATTTTGTCAGTATTCCCTAAAGAATCAGTAGAAATGTGGAAATGCGCGCAGACAGGAGATCATTTACGTGGACTGGAAATTCAACAGTCTTTATATAAAAAATGGCAGGTTCTTGGAGGCAACCAGTTCCCAATCAAAATGAAATATGCATTGAAGTGTCTGGGGCGTGATTGTGGATATTGTAGAAGTCCAATTACGTATTTACCAGAAGAAGAAAAGAAAGCAATTCGTGAAACATTCACAAAGTAAAAATAAAATGTAAAGATTAAAGGAGGAAATGAGTTATGAACAAATTTGTTGCTAAATATGGAAGGATCCTGGTACCGCTTATTACACCTTATGGAGAAAATGAAGAAGTTGATTATGTTCAGTACGAAAAATTGATTGATTATATCATTACTAATAAATTAGGAGATTCTTTGATCGTTACAGGAACAACAGGAGAAGCAAGTCTTTTAACATTTGATGAAAGAGTCAAGTTGATGGAAACAGCTATAAATGCGGCAGCAGGACGAATGCCAGTAATTGCAGGAACTGGCTGTGCAAGTACTAAAGAAACTATTGCGCTGACACAGAAAGCAGAGGAACTTGGAATAGAAACCTGTCTTGTAGTAGTTCCATTTTATAATAAACCTACACAGGAAGGTATTTATCTGCACTATAAGAAATTGGCTGAGAATACAAAGGTAAATATTATGCTTTATAATATACCTATTTTGTTGGTGTGAATATGGAACCGGAAACAGTCAGAAGACTTGCAGAAATTCCTAATATTATTGGAATTAAAGATGAAGCTGGAATCAATCCAACACAGGTTACAGACTTCTTCCTTGCAACAAAAGATGTTGATCCAGATTTTGCAATTTATAATGGAGACGATGTAATGCTTCTTCCAACGATTGTGCAGGGAGCTATGGGACTTGTGTCTGGTGGAGCACAGATTTTTGGACATGAAATTCGTGCAATTTTTGATGCGTTTGAGGCTGGTGAGAATGAGAAAGCAAAAGAAACTTTTGAACCGCTTTACCGTTTCTGCAAGAGTACAGGTCAGAATGGCCGTATTCTTCCGAACTCGATTATGCGTCCGGCAATAGAAGCAGTATCTGGAATCAAACTTGGAAATGCAAGACTGCCATTGGCACCGCCGACGGATGAAGAAATGAAAGTAACTCTTGGTATTCTGAAAGATATTGGAAAAATTTGAAAAATAGTTTATAATATTGAATGTATTCTGTAAATACATGAAAGGAGTAGGCAAATGAAGAAAGGATTAGCATTACTTACTACATTAGGATTAGCAATAACAGGATGTACGACAAATGTTTTTGCAGCAGATGTTGTGATTAAACTTGCAGATGTGCAGGCCGAAAATGATGTTGAAACACAATTTGAATATAAATTTGCAGAATTAGTTAATGAAAAAAGCGATGGTCGAATTGAAGTCCAGGTATATCCGGCTGGACAGATGGGAGAAATGACAGATATTTTGACGGCAGTACAGTCTGGATCTATGCAGATGACCAGAACAAATCCATCATGGCTTGCAGATGCAGGTGTTTCTTCAATGAATCTTCTTGCGCTTCCTTTCGTGTTTGATGATCTGGATAGTGCTAACAAGGTTCTGGACAGCGATGTTGGACAGAAAATCCTTAATCAGGTAGAAGAAAGCGACACAATGGTAAAAGCACTTGGTTATCTTGAACCATCAGGACGTTATTTTTTCTTTAAAAATAAAAAGTTGCGAATCTGAAGGATATTGCAGGATTAAAAATTCGTGTACAGACGAATGATCTTGCGACTAAAATGGTAAGTAGTCTTGGAGCATCTGCAACCCCTATTTCTTACAATGAATTATATAGTTCGCTGCAGACTGGCATTGTTGACGGAGCAGATAATCCGCTGAAGGGAATCTTAAATATGAGCTTTTATGAGGTTGGTTCATATGTGTTGGATATGCCTCATCAGTATGAAGCAAGTGTCATCATTATTAATTCTGATTTCTTCAACAGTTTAAGCGAGGAAGATCAGGCAGTGATCAATGAGGCTATGGAGGAAGGCGCTGAATACTTTAAACAGATTTCCGACGAGGCTTTGGAAGGATATCGTTCGCAGCTGGAAGAAAAAGGAATGGAATTTGTTACACCTGATGATCCGCAGGAGTGGAAAGATGCGGCGCAGACTATCTATTCGGAATTTACAGAGGGAAATGAAGATCTTCTTCAGGAAATTATAGATTGTCAGAAATAATCTGTGAAAGTGCAGCCCGGGTGAATCAGAATGTGAACTGAGTCATCCGGGCTGTTTCAGATAGGCAGCTTAAGGCAATGGAGGTATTCATATGGGGAAAGAACAGGTAGATGAAAAACATGAAATTAAATTTTTCGAAATAATTTATAAATTGATTGAATTTGTCAGTGCGCTTTGTTTATGTGGACAGGTAATTATTATTTCAATTGCCGTTATTGGAAGATACATATTCAGTTACACTCCCACGTGGTCTGAAGAAATTGCCAGAGTTTTAATGGTGTGGATGTCTTTTCTCACAGCCAGCATGGCAATTAAAGACAACTCACATGTAAGAATTTCCGTGTTTGATAAATTTTTTGGAGAAAAAGCACTTAAAATTCGAGATATCATATTTTCAATTTGTAATATTGCTTTTAGTTTAATACTTTTTTGGGAAGGATCTAAATTAGTCATACAGACTTCCAGAACAAAACTTCCAGGCAGTGGAATTTCATCAGGTATACTATATGCATCAATTTGTGTGGGCGGATTACTTATGGCAATTATGCTAGTTTATAGAATGGGGGCGAAGTATGTCAACGGAAACAGTAGGAACGATTATTCTTCTTGCAAGTTTTTTATTATGATCTTTGCAGGAAATCATATCATTTTTTCAATAGGTATTTCTACATTATTAACTTTGTTATACTTAAAAGTTCCACTTATGACAGTTGCCCAGCAGTCAGTTAAAGGTTTAAACTCTTTTTCTCTGATGGCTGTCCCATTTTTTATTCTGATGGGTGACATTATGTCGGCAGGCGGCATAACGGATCGACTGGTTAACCTGGCAAATGCACTAGTCGGTGGATGCGGGGCGGTATGGCAATGGTGAATGTCCTGGCATCTATGTTCTTTGGAGGAATTTCAGGATCACCTACTGCTGATGTAGCGTCATTAGGACCGATTGAGATAGAATGATGGATAAGTCTGGATATGATAAAGATTTTTCTACAGGACTTACAATGAGCAGTGCTATTCAGGGATTACTAATACCACCAAGTCATAATATGGTTATTTACTGTATGGCAGCGGGAGGCGTTTCTGTTGGACAGATGTTCATGGGAGGCATTATTCCAGGTGTATTTCTTGGAATCGTGCTTATGGTATTTTCCTATTTTGTGGCATTGAAAAAAAATTATCCTAAAGGTGAAAAGTTTTCACTTAAAATTGCAGTAAAAGCATTTGTTGATGGAATTTGGGGAATCCTCACAATTCTTATTGTAGTAGTAGGTGTAGTTGCGGGGGTTTTTACAGCGACAGAGTCTGCAGCAATTGCATGTGTCTATTCTATTATTGTCGTATTGTTTATTTACAAATCTGTTTCTATAAGAGAGCTGTTTGGGGTGTTTAAGAAGAGTCTTAAAACGCTGGCAATGGTAATGGCTTTAATCGGGGTATCATCAGCTTTTGGATGGGTAGTTTCTTATTTACGTATACCGATGAAACTTACTAATTTTATGATGAGTATATCTTCGAATAAAATAGTTTTGTTGTTATTAATTAATTTACTGTTGCTGGTTATGGGTGCGTTGATGGATATGATCTGTAGCATTCTGATTATTACACCGATTATTCTTCCAATTGTAGCAGCCGTTGGTGTTACACCTCTTCAGCTTGGAGTAATCATGATTTTTAACCTTGGAATTGGTCTTATGACACCGCCGTTTGGTGTATTACTCTATGTGTGCAGTGCGATAAGTGGAAGAAATATTGAGCAATTGGTAAAAGCAAGTGTACCATTTTACATTGTAATGTTTGGTGCTCTGTTAGCGATTACTTTTATTCCACAGCTTACAACTTTTCTTCCTGGAATACTATTTGGCTGACAGGAGGGAATGCACATGATTATAAGACGTACAAATTGTCAGAAAAATAAAGAGATTACATATGATACGGTAGTAGTTGGTGGAGGCATTGCTGGTGTATCAGCTGCAGCATCAGCTGCTAAAAATGGAAGTAAGACATTATTAATTGAAAGTGCTACTTTTCTGGGTGGCGTTGTAACAATGGGACCGCTAGAGGCATTAATGACGCAGTATGATGCTGATCGGAAAGTTATTGGCGGAATTGCTGATGAATTACTTGAATTAATAAAAGCGCAGGATAGGCAGGCTGAAAATGTAGATGATACAACAGGATATTGTAATAAAATTATTCCGTACCAGTCGGAATGTATGAAATATGCAATGTTATGTCTACTGGATAAGTATCAAGTTGATCTTATGATGGAGACAATGCTTGTAGAGGCAAATATTAAAAATCAGGTTCTTGTCAGTATAGAAATACAAACGAAAAGAGAACGGCTTACAGTATATGCAAAGTCTTTTGTAGATTGCTCAGGGAGCGGAATATTGGGTTATTATTCTGGCTGTGACATTTTATTTGGAGATGAGAATGGAGTCAGTCAGCCAGTTACGGTATTAACAAAATGGGGAAATATAAATAAAGAACAGTTGAGAGAATATGTTCGCACTCATATGGATGAATTTACTTCTTTTAATAATGAACTGGATGTGGAAGCAGAGTTTTTACATCTATGGGGATTTGGCAAAACTTTGACTGAAGGATACGAAACTGGAAAATTAAGTTTAAAAAGAGAAGAAATGCATCTAATGGAATCAACAGTACCTGGAGAGGTTATACTCAATTTTTCCAGAATGGGTGCGAATCCATATGATGCTTTTGAAATGAGCAAGGCACAGCTTGATGGCTCCAGGCAAGTATATGAGTTGTTTCAATATTTTCGAGAGAAAATTCCAGCATTTAAAAATGCCAAAATAGTTCAAAATGGGTATGTGGGAGTTCGAGAAAGCGGACGTGTCAAGGGAAAATATGTATTGACCAGACAAGATATTATTTCAGAAGAAAAATGCAAAGATAGTGTTGCAATAGGCGCTTTTCCTATGGATATACATCAACAGGGAAGTGGAATGAAATATGAAAGAGTTTTAAGGGGATATGGAATTCCAGCATGTGCTTTGTGGTCAGAACATATAAAAAATTTGTTTATGGGTGGTAGATGCATAAGCTCTACATTTGAAGCTAATGCATCTTGCAGAATTTCAATTACGTGTATGGCAACGGGGCAGGCAGCAGGAGTTATGGCCTCTGAATATCAGGAAGGAATAAACGAAGAAGTTTTGATTCGTAACTCCAGAGATATACTTGTAAGTCAAAATGCTATCATTTAATAATAAGAGGTCATGTTTCTGTGAAGAGACATGGCCTTTTATGTGAGACAAGAAATATAAAACAATTTAAAGAGAGACTTGGAATATCAATCAATTAAAACTGATATAGTAGGCTGAGCTCAGCTTTTGTTTGTAGGATAATTCTATATTGTACGCTCTGGGGCGTTATGCTATAATACACACTAGGTTACTAGGTTAAAAAGGAGATTTTATAGTGAGTATTCATGATAAATATAAAGTATTACAGCAGAACCTGAAAGATATGGGAAGTGTCGCAGTTGCGTTTTCAAGCGGTGTAGATTCAACCTTCCTTCTGAAAGCCGCGCTGGAAGCACTTGGAAAGGATAAAGTAATCGCAGTGACAGCCAGTTCCTGTTCATTCCCGGAGAGAGAATTGAAAGAAGCGACGGAATTCTGCAAAGAAAATGGTGTTCGTCATATTATCTGTAAATCAGAGGAGCTGGATATTGATGGCTTTCGACAGAATCCGAAGAACCGCTGCTATCTGTGCAAGCATGAACTGTTTGAAAAAATCTGGCAGATTGCAAAAGAAAACAGCATGAATGCAGTAGCCGAGGGCTCCAATATGGATGATAACGGTGACTACCGTCCGGGACTGATTGCCGTTAAAGAGCTTGGTGTCAGCAGTCCGCTTCGTCAGGCTGAGCTGTATAAAGAAGAAATCCGTGAACTGTCCAAAGAGATGGGACTTCCTACATGGGACAAACAGTCTTTTGCCTGTCTTTCTTCCCGTTTTGTTTATGGAGAAACAATCAGTGAGGAAAAACTTGGAATGGTGGATCAGGCGGAACAGCTTCTTCTGGACATGGGCTTCCATCAGATCCGTGTACGCATTCACGGAAATATCGCCAGAATTGAAGTTCTGCCGGAGGAAATAGCAAGACTTGTAGAAGAAGAAAACAGAACCAGAATTGCGAAGCAGCTTAAGGAATATGGATTTGATTATGTGACTCTGGATCTTCTGGGATATCGTACAGGAAGCATGAATGAAACATTAACTAAGGAAGAGAAGGAGATTAAGAAATAAATGTTAAATCAGTTTTCCAGAACAGAACTGCTATTTGGTAAAGAAGCAATGGAGAAACTTGCCGGTTCCAGAGTTGCCGTTTTTGGAATCGGTGGAGTTGGCGGTTATACAGTAGAGGCGCTTGTGCGAAGTGGAGTAGGTGCAATCGATCTGATCGATGATGATAAGGTATGTCTGACCAATCTGAACCGTCAGATCATTGCGACAAGAAGTACGGTTGGTAAATACAAAGTAGATGTTATGAAGGAGCGAATCCTTGATATCAACCCGAAGGCAGAGGTTAATGTTCACAAATGTTTTTATCTGCCGGAAACGAAAGATGAGTTCGATTTTTCCAAATATGATTATGTAGTGGATGCGGTTGATACGGTAACAGCGAAGATTCAGCTTGTTATGGAGGCAAAGGAAGCTGGCGTTCCGATCATCAGCAGTATGGGCGCTGGAAATAAATTTGATCCGACTGCTTTTCAGGTGGCTGATATTTATAAAACTTCTGTATGTCCACTTGCGAAGGTTATGCGCCGTGAACTTAAGAAGCGTGGAATTAAAAAGTTAAAGGTTGTGTATTCTCAGGAAAAACCAATCCGTCCGATTGAAGATATGTCAATCAGTTGTCGTTCACATTGTATCTGTCCTCCGGGTGCAGCACACAAATGTACAGAACGTCGTGATATACCGGGATCTACTGCATTTGTTCCATCGGTAGTAGGGCTGATCATAGCGGGGGAAGTAATTAAAGATCTGGCGCATAATTGAAAACCTGTGCGTCGCATTCTCGTTACTTCAGTGATGATTTAGACGCACTATCTTTTTGAAAATAAGCAGAACAAATGTTTGTAAATTCTATTTACATATGGTATAATAAAAAAATGGATAAAAATATGTTTAATATCAATAACAATGAACTTTCATATGGTAGAGGATATGTGTATTCCCTGCAGTATCATCTGGTATGGTGTACAAAATATCGGAAAAAGGTTTTAAAAGATGGTATTGATGCAGAATGCAAGAAAATGCTCTATGATCTTGCAGAAGAATACAAATTTCAGATTCTGGCAATGGAGGTTATGCCGGATCATATCCATCTTCTTGTAGACTGCAGACCACAGTTTTATATCTCGGATATGATCAAGATCATGAAGGGGAACATTGCCAGGCAGATGTTTCTTGCGCATCCGGAACTGAAGAAGGAACTTTGGGAGGGCATCTGTGGAATCCATCTTATTGTGCAGTAACGGTGAGTGACAGGAGCAGGGAACAGGTATGTTCTTATATCGAAGGGCAAAAAGAAAAATAGTAATCAAAGCCCCATTTTTTATATTTGTAGATGGATAATTCCTTACTGGCTGTAAGGGATATTAACCATAATTATATTGTAATAGAAAGAGGAAAAAAGATGAGGACAGTATCCAGTTATGGCGTAGAACTGCGAAAACAGAATATCCCGATCCGCCAGACACTGGATATTTATCGTTCTGCGGTCAGCTGTCTGATTGAGATCTATGCCCAGGCATGGGATGAACTGGAAGCAATCACGGAACCTAAAAAACGTTTCAATACTGCAGAACATCTGGTGCATACCACCAAAAAGATCCAGGCAAGGTTTGATTTTGACCTGCGATTTCCAAAGATGCCTTCTTATCTCAGAAGGGCAGCTATCCAGCATGCCCTGGGAAGTGTATCCTCATATAAGACGAGGCTGGAACTGTGGAATAAAATGGATCAGAAAGGCGGCACGCCGAAGCTGGTGTGTGGTAATCATGCCATGCCGGTATTTTACCGTGATGTGATGTACCGTGAAGATACTGAGGAAAAAGATGGAGCGTGCCTGAAACTTTATGACGGCCATGACTGGAAATGGTTCCGGGTCAGTCTCAGCCATACAGATATGGAATATCTGAGAAAATACTGGGCGGGAAAAAGAGCAGCAGCTCCCGTGCTGGAAAAAAGGCATCGTAAATACTTCTTGCGTTTTTCTTATATAGAAGAGGTGCCGCTTACAAAGGCACCTGTAAAAGAACAGATCATCTGCAGTGTGGATTTAGGGATCAATACGGATGCAGTCTGTACCATTATGCGGTCAGATGGAACTGTCCTGGGAAGAAAATTTATTGATTTTCCCAGTGAAAAAGACCGGATGTACCGTGTGTTGGGACGGATACGCAGGTTCCAGCGGGAACATGGTTCTGTACAGGTGAAAAGCAGATGGGCTTATGCGAAGCGTCTTAACACAGAACTTGGAAGAAAGATCGCAGGAGCAGTTACAGGATATGCGGAAGAAAACCACGCGGATGTGATCGTGTTTGAGTATCTGGAAACAAAAGGAAAGATATCCGGAAGAAAGAAACAGAAGCTGCATCTGTGGAGAAAAAGGGATATCCAGATAAGATGTGAACATCAGGCGCATCGCAGAGGGATGCGGATTTCCAGGATCTGTGCATGGAATACCAGCAGGCTTGCCTGTGATGGGTCGGGAACAGTTGTCCGTGATCCAGGTAATCACAGTTTATGTACATTCCAGAATGGAAAAGATATAACTGTGATCTTTCGGCGTCCTATAATATTGGAGCAAGATATTTTATCCGTGAACTTTTAAAACCCCTTCCGGCAACGGAAAGGTCTTGCTGGAGGCAAAAGTCCCTTCAGTAAAGCGTAGGATCTCATGTGTATATGCAGACTTAAGAGAACTATTTTCAGAAATGGAACTCTTAAGAGCAGCATAAACACAGGCAGATATACAGCGGATTACCTGCAGTGTGGGAACCTGTCATATCTGGCATGGAAAAAGCGCATGATTGTGCATATCCTAAGCTACAGGCGTATCCGCCGATATTTAGTCTTGTCGCTTAAAGCGACCGAGGAGCATGTGACTTTAGTCATGTGAGATCCACAAAGCATAGAATCAATGATAAGATAAATCTGTTTTATTGACTCCATATTGTACAAAGGAGAGAATGTGTATGAGAAAGAAAAGTAAAAGTGCAGCGATACTGGCCGTGATCATGGCGATGACCCTGGCAGGAAGTTCTGCGGTATATGCTGAGGAGAATCCTTCTGCGAAAACAACTGAAACGGATGATAATGAAAAGGAAGACACAAGGGCAGCAGAGAATGAATCTGCTCCATGCAATGAAGGTGAGCATGAGCTTATAGAAAGTAAAGTCGTTCTGCCAACCTGTACAGAAAGAGGTTATACGATCTACAAGTGTAAAGTGGATGGCTGTACCTACGAAGAAAAGAGAGATGAGACAGCTGCGCTTGGTCATGAACTGAAAGAAGTTTCCATGCAGGAGGCGACAGCAGATAAACCAGGTGTGATCACATATAAATGTCAGAGACAGGGATGCGATTATACAGAACTGGCGGAGATACCGGTCAAAAATACAAATACTGTTGATGGCAAAACAGACGATGCAGATACAAAGACAGATGAGACGCCGGGAACAGATGCCGACAGCAAATCAGAAGATGGCAAAACAGATGCTTCTGAAGAAGATAAGAATTCTAATACAGAAAATGCTTCCGTAGATAAAGACAGTACTTCCGGAAAAACAGATCCTGCTGATTCAGACACTTCTGCCGATAGTAAAAATGAAGATGCAGAGGAAGACCTGCCAGATGAAGATATCGATGAAGAATATGCTTCTTTTGCATCTTCCACTTCGACTGATATTGTGACGGAGTATGATCCGGAAACTGCAGTTGGTACGATTTGTGTTGCAAAGAAAGATTCGGATGATCCGACGGAAACAGAGGAAGTTACCGGTATGACAGTTCCAGCGGGAACGACAGAAATCAAGAAAGATGCCGATGGAAACATCACGGATCTGGCAGTTTCTACAGCTATTGATGAGGTTAAAAACGGATTTTCTCTGACAAGTGAGAATAAGAAACTTCATTCGATTTCTATTAGTGATAAGAAAAATCCGAAAGATCATTGGATCACGCTGAGTGCCAAAGAATCTGCCACTGAGCTGGGAATCCGTCTCCGCAATGGAAATAATAAAATTATTATAACACTTACGGAAAATGAGAAACCATTGAATATCATCAAGGTTTCTGACACAGAGAAAGATGTGATTTTGACGACTTCCACCGATGGAACCTGTGTGATCAATAAGGCGGTTCAGAATATTTCGGTGGATAAAGATGGGAAATATTCAGATAAGAAAACTCTGGGCAGAAAGAACCAGATCATTCTGAATGATGTAAATGGAAGTGCTCCATATCTGGAACTTGAGTATGTGAAAGACGAGGTTGCAACGACATCTGCATCTGAAAAAGACGAAGATGCTGCAAGAAATTTGGAAACTAAAAATACCAAAGCAGGAGATTCTGAATCCAAAGGTGCTGAAGCGGAGAAACAGAAAGATCCGGATGAAGAATTATACTGGATTCAGCCATATGGGGAGGAAAACCAGGAACCGATCGTAATCACAGTTTATAAGAAATAAAAGTGTTTTTATAACAGATATGTCTGGATTTTTTATGTGAGTAAAAAACAGGTCATTATCGTCCGAAACAGGAGATAATGACCTTGTTTATTTTTGTATACAATTTTACAGGATAGTCAATCCGGACGTGGTAAGCAGATTAATACTTACCAACAACGGTTGCTTTGAGCAGATTTGTGTTGCCAGGATGTCCAAGAGGAACACCAACTGTAAGAACAACGATATCTCCTTCTTTGACATAACCTTTTTCTTCAGCTGCTTCTGTAGCGTGAAGAAGAAGAATCTCCATGCTGTATTCCTCTTTGGTCAGGAGTGGTGTTACACCCCAGATCAGGTTCATCTGACGCCAGGTACGCTCATCCGGAGTACATGCAATAATCTGGCATCCCGGACGATATTTGGAAACCATGCGTGCAGTATTTCCGGAACGGGTAACTGCGATGATCGCTTTTGCGTTCAGGTCGATCGCAGTCATGCAGGTAGCATGGGAAATAGCGGTAGTTACATTTGTAGCATGATCTTTTGAAGAAGTGCTGAACTGTTTATTGTAGTCAACATCGGCTTCTGTACGAACTGCAATTTTAACCATTGTCTTAAGTGCTTCAATTGGGTATTTACCGGCAGCAGTCTCACCGGAAAGCATGATTGCACTTGTTCCCTGATAGATTGCGTTGGCAACGTCAGTAGTCTCTGCACGTGTTGGACGTGGATTCTTGATCATGGAATCCAACATCTGAGTAGCTGTGATAACCTGTTTGCCGGCATTGTATACCTTTGCAATGATATCCTTCTGGATAACCGGTACGTCTTCGAGAGGAATTTCAACACCCATATCACCACGGGCGATCATGATACCATCTGCAGCTTCAATGATGCTGTCGATGTTGTCAACACCCTGCTGGTTCTCGATCTTTGCGATGATCTTGATGTCATGTCCGCCGTTTTTCTCAAGGATATCACGGATTTCTTTGACATCGGCAGCAGTTCTGGTAAAGGAAGCTGCAATAAATCATAGCCTTCTTTAATACCAAACAGGATATCATCGTGATCTTTTGGGCTGATAAACGGCATGTTTACTTCTACACCAGGGAGGTTGACGCCCTTCTTATTGCCGAGAACACCACCGTTTACGACTTTACAGATGATGTTCTGACCTTTGATCTTCTTGACTTCAAGACCGATCAGACCATCATCGATCAGAATACTGTTGCCTGGTTTGACATCTTTATATAAATCTTTATAGGTAACAGAAACGATTTTTTCGTTTCCTACGATTTCTTCTGTAGTTAAGGTAAATTCTTGACCTTCCTTCAGTGTGACCTTTCCATTTTCAAATTCGCGGATACGAATTTCAGGGCCTTTTGTATCGAGAAGCGCAGCTACCGGTTTATTGAGTCTTGTACGAATTTCTTTTAACTTATCAATACGGCCTTTTTGTTCATCATGTAAACCATGAGAGAAGTTAAAACGTGCTACGTTCATTCCTTCTTTAACGAGTTCTTCCAGAACACCGTCCTTATCAGTAGACGGACCAAGGGTACAGATAATTTTTGTTTTGCGCATTCAAATTCCTCCTACTTTTCCTAAAAAATACACCTTTATTCTAACACATTATTTTCAATGCACAAGTAAAGTTTTTGATAAAATACACGTTAAATTTCTAACATTTTTTACGTTATTGTGAGAAAATATATGGGAATCGAAAGTAAAATAAAAGAAAAATTCCGATGCCTGAAACTATTTATCTCAGTCGAGAAGACTCCCACATCTTCAGGTGGTGAGTAATAGCAAATTTGTCTCAGTGGGAGTCCAATCTCCGACTGAGATAAACGCTCCGCGAGGATGCGCAGTGATTCTGATAGGAATATGTCAGCTTCTCTGACCAGAATCACGCGCCAAGTCTCACGGACGTTCGACTTGAAAAATGTTG
>ENA-OQDF01000543-OQDF01000543.1-human-gut-metagenome-genome-assembly--contig:-NODE-543-length-15643-cov-3.415442_pt1 | contig 15643 bp, 18 predicted proteins | sample MGYA00242769_ERZ504597 | MGnify/ENA primary metagenome ERZ504597 (study PRJEB26092, sample SAMD00036305) | human gut metagenome | host: Homo sapiens | study: EMG produced TPA metagenomics assembly of...
GGTCTATATGCTTATGATTTTAAAATGAAGAAAGCATATAGACCATAAGCTGTCAAAGAAGAAAAATATGTACAAAGTGCAGCACTGCAGGAAGATACAACAACACTGTTAAGAATACCGCGGAACATCGGGAAACTTCCGTCATTTGCCACATTTTTCAGATTCTCAAGAAAATATTTTCCGGGAAGTGCTGAAAATCCTTTCTGCAGATCCGCATGGGAACGTGTTGCATTTACAATCAGAATGTAAAAGAAAAACAGACACAGGAAGGATAAAAAGATCAGCACAAGATGAACAAAAATACTGCGCACACGACCTGATGTATTTGATTTCATAGTTTATCTCCTCCTTCTTTCTTCTTTTGCTTTTTTCTTTGCAGCTTTCTTAGATCCGTCCGGGTCTGTGTCATTTGTCATCTTATATACGATCATACATAAAATACCGCTGACAATAAACAGATATACGGACAGTGCACCTGCCATACCATAGTTCTTGCTCTTTAAGTGGCTGTTCAGGAACATGATCAGAGTCATAGATGTACGGTCTGGATTTCCCTGTCCATTTGTAAGAATCTGAGGAACATCGAACATCTGAAGACCACCGATGATAGATGTGATCAGTGTATAAGCAAGGATCGGACGGATCAGCGGCAGTGTGATATAGAAAAATCTCTTGATACTGTTACAGCCATCCAGTTCAGATGCTTCAAAAATATCCATACTGATACCCATAACAGCAGCCATCAGCATAATTGTTGTATTACCAAACCACATCAGGAAGTTCATAAATCCGACCAGAGATCTGGTTCCGATTACAGAACCCAGGAAATCTATCGGTTTTTTAACCCATCCCAGAGACATCAGAATAGAGTTAATCGGTCCGTTGGTAGAGAACATGGTAAAGAACAATAATGCAAATGCAGAAGCCATAATCAGGTTAGGAAGATAAATAACAACCTTGAAAAACTGCTGTCCATGGATCTTCAGACGCGCATCTGTAAACCAGCATGCCAGAACCAGTGCGATCACGATCTGCGGTACAAATCCGATTACCCACAGAATCAGTGTATTAACACTGTATTTGAACATATCTGACTTCAACAGACTCAGATAGTTTGCAATTCCAATAAAATTCGGTCCGATTTCTTTAATTCCTGAACGATAATATTCATAGAAACTATAACGTACAGTATCTACCAGCGGAATCAAAGAAAAGATTAAAAAAGTTACAAAAAATGGAAGGATAAAGATGTATCCCCATTTTGCATAGCTGATGCTTTTCTTTTTTTTCATAGTTCAGCATTCCTTCCTTTACATATTAGTGCCAGACACACATCTCTTTCATGCGTGTCTGGCAAATACAAATGCATCTGTACAGGTTATTTACACCTGAAACTTTTTAACTGTCAATTCAAAAGCGTTTATTATTCAGCCCAGTTAACTTCCTGGATTTCCGGATAACGTTCTTTGATTGCTGTTCAAGTTTGATTTTGCTTTGTCATAGTCTACCTGACCCTGGAAGTAATCGCTGAAAGCGTTCTGGATCAGTTCTACGCAGCCCTGGTCATAAGCAGAAGTGGTGCGATCTTGATGTTCTCCGCAACCGGTGCGAAATATTTAAATGCATTCTGTCCGCCAAGGAAGTCAGATGCGAAGTATCATCTTTTGCAACTTCCTGCATACCACTCTTTGTATTTGTAAAGTCAGAATAATCTTTGGAAATCTTTAATAAATTGTCCTTATTTCCTGTCAGTGCAAGAATGATATCTTTTGCATGTTCCGGATTATCTGTTCCTGTTGCTGCATGGATGTAAGAACCGCCCCAATTGTATTCCTGTGGTGGATTTGTAACAGCCCATGCTCCGTCTTCTCCATCCCAGTTTGGTTTCAATGTAAAGTCAATTCCCCATGCCGGGAAGAGGAATGCAAATACTTTGGATTCAGATCCCATAGCTTTGTTCCAGTCATCATTCCACTGACCTTTTACAGTTTTGTTCAGGTATCCTGCATCCAGCCATTCTTTGGAATCTTTGATCCAGTTCATTACCTGCTGGTCTACATTAACAGTTGTTGCACCGTCTTCTACCCATGGCTGGGAAATGCTGTTTCCATACAGTCTGAATGTATCAGCATAAGAAGCAAATGTGTAATATCCTTTTGCTTTCAGTTCTTCAGCTGTAGCTTTTGCTGTATCCCAGTCTTTCATTTTCTTGCCTACTTCTTCAGGATCGTCGGTTCCGAACACATCTTTGGCAATATCACGACGATATACAAGAAGTCCAGGCAGCACTGCCATGTAGATCCTCTCTGTACTCCATCTGCATCAGATGCAGTTGTTTTTGTAAAGTCATACTGATCTGCAAGATCTTTGTCAGGATCAATTCCAAGATCTGTCAGAGGCATTGCCACATCCGCTGCTGCATCTGTATATTTGTATACATAATCTGTTTCTGATAAGAAGATATCTACCTTATCATCTGCTGATGCATCAGCCTGATTCATAAGAGCTTCATCAAGTTTCTGCTGATAAACACCATCCTGATTTGGATTTATGATCCAGTGAATTTCTGTTCCATCGTTTAATGTTGTTACTGTTCCGTCTTTGGATGTTTCTTTTACTTCAGGATATACTGCTTCCAGACGCTGACGGAATTCATCATTCCAGGAATAAATATTGATTACTTTTCCTTCTTCATCTGCATGTACGATTGTAGCGGTTCCGCCCATTGTACCTGCAATTACGGATGCTGTAAGTAAAACAGCTAATGCTTTCTTTTTCATTAAAAAAGCCCTCCTTTTTCTTTTTTTCTCTTTGTGAGTTTCTTGCCTCACCTGATGTATCAGATTATAGCTTAAGCTGCTTTTCTGGTATATTATAATTTCCACCAAAATGTCAGATTCATGACCTCATTGTGTTCTTTTTATATACAGACAGATTTTGTCATTTAATAAGGAAATCTTTCCTAAAATCATAATCTTTCTGTTTTTTTATTAGTATTTTTGTATAAAAAGTACCATTTTTCTATAAATCAGCCAGATGAATATTCGCACTCTGATTCATTATCTGCTCATATATTTTTCTGAAATTGTGTTATTTTATGTCATGATTCTGATACTTACTTCATGTTTCTTATTTCCGAAAGATCTCATTTCCGATATAATTTCCATACAATATTTATGGAAGGAGAAAAATGTTGAAACATATTAAGTTTATTGATAATCATGGAAGCTTTTGTGTGAACAGACCGGAAAATACCAGTTATCTTTATTTTCCTCTTGCATCAGAAGCAGGTCTGAAAAGTTCCGTCACACCAGTGCTTGGAGGTGACAGCAAAATTGATCAGGATACCTTCCTGCTGGAACCGGTCAGTTCCGAAAATCTTCATAACAATCGTTCTTCCAGAAATTTCTGATCGTAAAAGAAGGACTCATTCCTTATTCAGTAACAGGTTCCTCTGCTCAGCAGGAAGCCGACCGTTTTACTGACAGGCAGGAAGACAGTGAACTAACCGCCGGATTCATGTGGCAGACTTTGAAAAGGACTTCCAGAGAACTTGGGCTCATCTCCACAGTTACTTCTTTTATCCCCAAAAGTGATAATGTGGAGATTATGTATGTGACAATTGAAAACCAGACAGATACTGTACAGAAATTTACTGCATATGGTGCAATTCCTGTTTACGGAAGAAGTGCAGATAACATTCGTGATCATCGAAATGTCACTTCCATGCTCCATCGTATCGAGACAACAGAACATGGAATCAACGTCTGCCCCACCATGTCATTTGACGAGCGTGGACATCAGCCAAATCATAAAATCTATTATGTAAATGGCTGTTCCGGAAAGGGAGAAAATCCGATTTCCTATTATCCGACTGTAGAAGATTTTATCGGAGAAGGTGGTACCTATACACATCCACGCACAGTATATGAAGGATATAAAGGAGTTCCCGCACACAGTCTGGCAGCAGGAAAGGAAGCAATGGGTGCTTTCTGTTTCTCATCTTTTACACTGGCTCCCGGTGAAAAAACAGACTTTATTTTATTATCAGGTATTGCCGACAGTAAAGAAGAAATTGAAAATATTTTTGAAAAATACAATACTTCCGATAAAGTAAAAAATGCACTGGAAGAAACCAGAATTTACTGGAAAAAACAGGTTAACGTTGACTTCCACACACAGGATCCTGACTTTGACAGTTATATGAAATGGGTAAGTTTCCAGCCATTCCTGCGCCGTTTATTTGGCTGTTCTTTCCTTCCTCATCATGATTACGGACGTGGTGGACGCGGATGGCGTGATCTGTGGCAGGATTGTCTTTCTCTTCTGCTGATGAATCCTCAGAATGTAGGTGCCATGATTGAAAAGAATTATGGCGGCGTACGTATTGATGGTACAAATGCTACTATTATCGGAGACGGTGACGGCAATTTTATCGCTGACAGAAACGGAATCGCACGTGTATGGATGGATCATGCACTCTGGCCGCTAATCACGACCAGTCTTTATATTAATCAGACCGGAGATATAGAGATCCTTAAGAAACAGGTTCCTTATTTTAAAGATGCACAAACCATGCGCGGCACAGAAATTGATACTCTCTGGAATGACGCATATGGAAATAAACAGCGCACCGAAGACGGTCAGGTATATACCGGAAGTGTTCTGGAGCACATTCTGATCCAGCAGCTTGCCGCTTTTTATGATGTAGGTGTTCATAATATTTACCGTCTCCGCGGAGCTGACTGGAACGATGCCCTGGATATGGCAGCAGAAAATGGTGAAAGTGTTGCCTTTACCTGTGCTTATGCGGCAATCTCCACACTCTTGCTTCCATATTACGCCTTATGGAATCTGCAGGCGAAACCAGTATCCCGCTGTCAGAGGAAATTGAAATCCTGCTGAACGACCAGACAGATATGTTTGACAGTGTATCTGAAAAGAAAAAGGTTCTTACTGAATATGCCAAAAGCTGCAGGCATAACCTGAGCGGCAGAAAGAAAAACTTCTCTCTCTCCACACTTGCTGCCAACCTGATCCAGAAATCCAACTGGCTGACAGATCATATCCGTTCACAGGAATGGATTGATGGCAAAGACAACGAAGAAGGATGGTATAACAGCTATTACGATAATCATGGAGAGGCAGTGGAAGGTTTCCACCATGAACAGGTGCGTATGATGCTCACGGGCCAGGTTTTCTCTATTATGGGAAATGTTGCCACTGATGCGCAGATCAGAAAAATCGTAAAAAGCGCAGATCATTATCTTTACAGAAAAGAAATTGGCGGTTACCGCCTGAACACAGATTTTCAGGAACTGAAGTTTGATATGGGACGTATGTTCGGTTTCGCTTATGGCGAAAAAGAAAACGGTGCTGTTTTCTCTCATATGGCAGTTATGTATGCAAATGCCTTATATCAGAGAGGCTTTGCAAAAGAAGGCTGGAAAGCATTGCGTTCTCTGTCTGATACAGCTCTCGACTTTGATACCAGCCATATCTACCCGGGAATTCCTGAATATTTCCGTTCAGACGGACGTGGCATGTATCATTATCTGACAGGTGCTGCAAGCTGGTATCTTTTTACCATGATCACAGAGGTCTTTGGTGTCCGTGGAGTTTTCGGAAACCTTTTGGTTCATCCAAAACTTCTGGCAGAACAGTTCGATGAAGCAGGAACTGCTTCTGTCTCTGTTACTTTTGCAGGAAAACAGTTCCATGTTACCTACCGAAACACAGACAGAAAAGATTATGGTTCTTATCATATCGCCGCTGCGGACTGCGACAAAACAGCAATAGAAATCGTAGAAGATTCCCATATTATGATCTCCAGAGAATTTATTAACAACCTCTCTTCTGATCTTCATGAAATTACAGTGACACTTGCCTGAAAACAATAGCTGCTCAGCCTCCATAAAAGCAGGCGACAGGCAGTTATAAATATTGTTCTAACAGAAAGGATTTACTATATGAAATACGGATATTTTGACAATGAAAACCGAGAATACGTGATTACTAATCCGGCAACACCTGCACCATGGGTAAACTATCTGGGTTCCCCGGAGTACGGTGCAATCATTTCCAATAATGCAGGGGGCTACAGTTTTGCAAAATCCGGTGCAAACGGACGTATCCTGCGCTATGTTTTTAATAACTTTGACCAGCCGGGACGTTACATTTACATTCGCGATGACAGATCATCAGACTTCTGGTCTGCATCCTGGCAGCCTGCAGGCAAAGATCTGGCTCAGTATAAGAGCGAATGCCGTCACGGAATCGGTTATACAAAAATTTCTGCCGACTACAGCGATATTCACTCAGAAGCCCTTTACTATGTTCCTCTTGGAAAGAGTTATGAAGTATGGGCATTATCTGTGACCAATCATTCTGATCACGAAAGGAACCTGACTCTCAGCGGATATGCAGAGTTTACCAACCACAACAATTACGAACAGGATCAGGTTAATTTACAGTACTCTCTTTTTATTTCTCGTACACTGTTCGAAGGAAACAGGATTACTCAGCAGATTCATGGAAATCTTGATGCAATTCCTGAAAATGAGAAAGTAGATGAGAAAAATGTGACAGAACGTTTCTTTGGACTTGCAGGTGCTGAGGTTTCTTCTTACTGTGGGGACAAAAATGAATTTCTCGGAAGTTACCATGGATATGGAAACCCTGAAGGTATTGTCTGTGGTGATCTTGGTAATAAGACAAGCTATAATGAAAACTCCTGTGGTGCTCTCTCCTGCAAAATAACTCTTAAAGCAGGTGAAACCAGAACAATTGCTTTTCTTCTTGGAATGAAACCGTCATCTGAAGCTGCTGAAGTAATCAGATGTTACGAAAATCCGGCTCCAACTGTAGCAGAAGAACTGAAAGCATTAAAAGCTGACTGGAACAGTAAGCTTGATAATCTTAAAGTCAGCACTCCAAGTCCGGAATTTGATACTATGATTAATACCTGGAACGCATACAACTGTTTTATGACTTTCATCTGGTCCCGTGCAGCTTCCTTCATTTACTGTGGACTCAGAAATGGATACGGATACAGAGATACTGTACAGGATATTCAGGGAATCATCCATCTGGCACCGGAAATGGCACTGGAAAAGATTCGTTTCATGCTGTCTGCGCAGGTAAATAACGGTGGCGGACTCCCTCTTGTCAAGTTTACTCACACACCTGGAAAAGAAGATACTCCGGATGATGCTTCTTATGTACAGGAAACCGGCCATCCGGCTTACCGTGCAGATGATGCATTATGGCTTTTCCCAACTGTATATAAATATATTTCAGAAACCGGAAACACTGCTTTTCTTGATGAAGTGATTCCTTTTGCCAACAAAGAAGAAGCTACTGTATACGAGCATCTGAAACGTGCAGTTGCCTTCTCCCTTGATCACCTTGGACCGCACGGAATGCCTGCCGGACTTTATGCAGACTGGAATGACTGTCTCCGTCTGGGTGCAAACGGAGAATCTTCTTTTGTTGCTTTACAGTTCTATTATGCAATGACAATCCTGAAAATCTTTGCCGAATATAAAAAAGATACAGAATATGTACAGTATCTTGAAGAAACTCAGAAAGCATTTGGCGAAAAAGTTCAGGAACTGTGCTGGGATAACGACCGCTTCGTACGTGGTTATACAGAATCAGGAGAAAGAATCGGTGAAGCTGCTGCTCCTGAAGCAAATATGTGGCTGAATCCTCAGAGCTGGGCTGTCATCAGTGGTCTTGCCAGCTGAACAGGGAGACGCTGCACTGAACAATGTATACGAACGTCTAAACACAAAATATGGTGCGATCCTTATGGATCCGCCTTATCATGCGCATGCTTTCGATGGTGCACTGGCAGTTATCTATAATCAGGGTACCAAAGAAAACTCCGGTATTTTCTCCCAATCCCAGGGCTGGCTGATTCTTGCTGAAGCACTCCGCGGTCATGGAGAACGTGCTTTTACTTATTTTATGGAAAATTCTCCTGCTGCGCAGAATGACTGTGCCGAAATCCGTCGTCTTGAACCATACTGCTATGGTCAGTTTACAGAGGGAAAAGCAAGCAAACACTTTGGACGCTCTCATGTTCACTGGCTGACAGGAACTGCTTCTACTGTAATGGTAGGATGTGTGGAAGGTATCCTCGGACTTCGCCCTGATCTTGAAGGACTTCGACTGTCTCCTTCTGTGCCAAAAAGCTGGAAACACTTTGAGATTGAGAAAGTTTTCCGTGAAAAACAGCTTCATATCTCTGTAGAAAATCCAGACGAAAAAGAATCTGGCTGCTACAGTCTGGTTCTTAACGGACAGAAATTAGCAGATAATTATATCCCTGAAAACCTTCTCCAGGATAAGAACGAAGTCATATTAACTCTTTAATCCCCCGATATTACCAGATGAAAATAAGCGGCCGGCTTACAGAAAATTTATATTCCCTGTAAGCTAGCCGCCTGTTTACTTATCTTAATATTTTGATTAATCCTGTTCTTTTTCAGTTCCGACTTTGATGCGACACAAGTTCTTTTTCTATATCCCAGTGTATCATATAATGTTCATCCCTGTATTTGCCCGGTGTCATTCCCGTAACTTCCCGAAACTGCTGGATGAAATGACTCTGGGAAGAAAAGGAAAGACGGTTTGCAATCTCAATGATCGAATAATCACTGTACTGCAAAAGATTTTTCGCCATTTCTATCTTCTGTCTGCGGATATAGGCACTGACCGATATTCCTGTTTCTTTTTTAAATAATCTGGAGAGATAGCTCGCAGATACTCCAAGTGAATCTGCAAGATCTTCTATTGTAATTCGTTCTTTGATATGAGAATAAATGTATTCTTTACTTGCGTTGATATGTTTAGAATAAGTGTTGTCTCTGAAATATCTGCGCATTTTTTCAGTATAATCCATCACCATCTCATCATGAAGGCTCTGAACCTCTTCTACTGTATGAATGCCATCCAGCTTTTGAATATAAAAATCACTCAAGCGAAATGCCTGTTCCATCTCCATTCCATTTTGTTTACAGAGTCTGGTTATCATTGCGGTAGTGATAACAAAATGATATTTCATATTTGTGACCGCATTCTTTGACAGTACTCCCACACCATCACACTCTGTAAATCTCTGCCGTTCACAATTCTTCTTAACAGTTTTTATATCTCCACTTGCAACTGCACGATAGAACAATAATTCCTCTGTCGGTTCTCTGTGCTTAATTTCATCAAACTCATCTTCTGCCTCAAAAAGAAGCCATTCGTTGTGATAACTCATATGTCTCTCCTACGCCAGTGCCAGCAATTCTTTTCCTTCTTTCAGTCTCTCATAAAACTGTATGTAGAAATCCTGATTTTGATCATATGGTTTGAGATAGAATCTGTTCACCACAAAGAGGTTCAGATTTCTGATCAGATCTGGATCCTCAGCATTGTACAGTACTTCCTGCACATCCAGCAGAAAATAATGCCAGTCATTTACAAATTTCTCATATTTTTTCAGATCCGGTGTGTCCACCCACTTCTTTACCTTGATCTTACTGCGGTTTGTTTTAGGACATTCGTGAATCTGAAGAATATATTTAAAACTGCCATTCTCGTAGAATCTTCCCAGCGGGAATAATCTGCAGAATCCCGGCCGAATAGAGTGGATGTGACAGCGTCCTTCACTGTTAAGGAATATACACTGTTCCTTAACTCCTGTCATCCGAAGATGCGGAAGGATATTTCCATCTGTCACTCCCAGTTCCAGATATTCCTGTAAAAGCTGCTCTGCTGATTTCTGTAATCCTGCCGACAATCTGTATACATCATATGGATCCAGGAGCACAGAATCTCCCATTCCCTGACAACAGTCACAGCAGCCTTCACAGTCATGGCAGTCTGCCTTTACCATATCATTAGAATCATATAATTTACCATCCGAAATCTCTTCCAGTGTCTGTTCTCTGCGCATATGCTATGCTTTTTCCTTTCTCTCAAAAAGCCTCTAATCCTGTAACACCCCAGTCTGAAGCAAGATCTTTCATACCTTCCAAAACTTCCTCCCTTGAATATCCGTTATCATCCAGGAAATCTCCATCCATATCATTCAGATACAGATAAAAGGTCAGTGCCAGTTCCAGATAGTCTACATCATCTTCTACCATACCCATATATAATTCGTTTTCTGCTTCATTGATCTTGCCTTCTTCTGCCAGTTTCATAATTGTAGCAAAAAGCCGGTCTGACTCTGTGTAATCTGCTTCCTTCTCCGGAAGTTTGTAATTGGGCTGCTGCTCATGAAGCAGAAGCTTCGCGATCAGTCTTCCTACGTCCTGAATATTTCTTATCATATGATCATCCTGTACTGCCATAATATTATCTTCCCTTCTTTTTTATTTTACCTGGTACATCGTTTCGTAAATAACTATACCCATCGCATAGAATGCGGATTCGCAGACAAGAGAGTGATATAGTTATTCCAGTTTTAATCCTGCCAGTGCCTGTGCAAATGCATTATTCACCGGCTCCTTGGCTTCTTTCTGCTGCTGTCTCATATATTTTTGAACATCACGCTTATTGACTCCTGCTCCCTCTTTGGCTCTTCTCGCCTGAAAAGCAGAGAGCTTTTCTTTATAGCCGCAGGCACAGATAAATGTCTCTTCCTTACCTTTCACATACATTTCCATACGTTTATGACACTTGGGACAACGGGCATTGGTAGTTCTGGACAGGGTTTCTTTATAACCGCACTCTCTGTCCTGACATACAAGCATTTTTGCATTCTTTCCATTCACTGCCAGAAGCTTCTTTCCGCAGTTCGGGCAGATCTTGTTTGTAAGATTATCATGCCTGAAGGTTCCCTGTCCGGTTTTGATCTCATCTACAATGTCACAGGTATAGTTCCTGATTTCTTTCAGGAAGGTTTCCTGTTTCATTTTACCTTTTGCAATATTTCCAAGCTTCATCTCCCAGTCTGCGGTCAGTTCCGGCTTGCGCAGTTCCTCGGGTACCAGTTCCAGAAGCTGCTTTGCCTTGGAGGTCAGATGGATTTCATTGCCTTTTTTCTCCATCAGAAAGCTGTTAAACAATTTCTCAATAATATCGGCCTTGTAGCAACTGTCCCCAGACCACCTGTCTCACCGAGAGTTTTCGCTGCCTTTGTATCATGACTCTCCATATAGCGTACCGGATTCTCCATTGCTGCAAGAAGCGTTGCTTCTGTGAATCTTTCAGGTGGCTTTGTCCTGCCTGTATTCATGGATACATTCTCTATATGCAGTCTCTCACCCTTCTTCATCTGTGGAAGCTTCTGATCTTTCAGTTTCTGCGTATCGTCAGCAGTATCCTCATCCTCTTCAGTGTCGTCCGTATTTTCATACACATCTTTCCATCCGGCACTTTTTACAACTTTCCCGCTGGCAGCAAAAAGTTCTCCAGCAACAATTCCCTCCATGCTCACCTGTTCATAAACAAAAGGCGGATACAGCACACTGAGGAATCTGCGAACTACCATATCGTAAATCTTACGTTCTTCATTTGTCATATGGTCAAGCTGCACAAACTGCTCCGTAGGGATAATTGCATGATGGTCGCTGACCTTTTTATCATCCACAAAACTTCCATTTGCACGAACAGGCTGATTCATCAGTGCGCCTGCCGGTTTTCTGTACGGTCCTGTTGCGCAGGCTCTCAGTCGTTCTTTAATTGTAGGAACAATATCCTTTCCAATATATCTGGAATCTGTCCTCGGATAAGTGAGTACTTTGTGATTTTCATACAGACGCTGCATGATATTCAGAGTCTGCTTTGCAGAATATCCATATTTCCGATTTGCCTCTCTCTGCAGTGTGGTCAGGTCATACAAACCCGGTGCAAAGGATTTTTTCTCTTTGCTGGTTACGGAAGTTACTTCCAGAGACTGATTTCTGAGAACATCGGAAATCTCCTCTGCCCGTTCTTTATTAAAAGTTCTGAAGCTCTTACTCTTTGGTTCCTTCCATGTCCAGGTGATATCACCTGCTTTCAGGGTGATTCCGTAATATTCCTTCGGCTTAAATGCCCGTATCTCTTCTTCACGTTTCGCAATCATCGCCAGTGTAGGAGTCTGTACACGCCCACAGGAAAGCTGGGCATTATATTTACAGGTAAGTGCCTTGTACCGTTCATTCCCACCAGCCAGTCAGCTTCCGCTCTTGCCACAGCTGCTCTGTACAGATCATCATACTCATGTCCGTTTTTCAGATTTCCGAATCCTTCTTTGATAGCTTTGTCTGTAACTGAAGAAATCCACAGTCTGCGGATTGGTTTATGACAGTCCGCTTTGTCAAGAATCCAGCGGGCTACCAGTTCACCTTCTCTTCCAGCATCTGTGGCTATTATAATATCGTTTATGTCTTTTCTGTACAGCTGCGTTTTTACTGCATTGTACTGTTTACCGGTCTGTCGAATAACTACCAGCTTCATTCGATCCGGCATCATGGGAAGTGTGGATATTTCCCATTTCATATACTTCTTATCGTATTCCTCAGGATCTGCCAGCGTAACAAGGTGTCCAAGTGCCCAGGTGACTACGTAATCTTTTCCCTCAAGAGTACCATTTCCTTTCTGTGTACAGTGAAGTACTCTGGCAATATCTCTGGCAACAGAAGGTTTCTCTGCTATTACTAATGATTTCATAAAATAAATAACTCCTTATAAAAATCTACAGTCAGGGTTTCTGATATCCCTGACCGTTGATTTCGGGCAGCTGTCCATTTATTTTTGGCATCTGCTTATATTTAAGATGTCAGGATCAAAAGCTATTTTGCTTTGCTCTTTGCAACTCCTGCAATTCTCATATTTAAAAGTATAGCATAGATAAATTCCTGTTTCCAGTTATTCTTTAACTTTATTTCATATTAATTTTATATCCGACTCCACGAACTGTCTCCACCAGCTCACCGGCACTTCCCAGTTTTTGTCTCAGTGTTCGGATATGTACATCAACGGTTCTGCTCTCTCCGTCGAATTCATACCCCCAGACCTGATTCAGAAGCTGGTTCTGGAAAGTACAGTTCCGCTGTTTTCAGAAGCAGACATAATACTTCATATTCTTTTAATGTAAGATTTACATTCTTTTTATCTACAGTTGCAATATGTCTGGAAGGGCAGACATAAAGGTTTCCTGTCTGATATTCTTCTGCGCCGTCATCTTCTGTTCTTCTTAATAACGCGCGGATCCTTGAGATCAGTTCCATCATGCGGAATGGTTTTGGAATATAGTCATCTGCCCCGCTGTCAAGACCTACCACTGTATCATATTCACTGCTTTTTGCTGTCAGCATGATAATAGGAAGTTTACGTGTATCCGGACGCATACGCAATTTCTTCAATATGCAAATCCCATCCTCTTCCGGCAGCATCACATCAAGGAGCAGAAGTGCAGGTTTTTCCTTTTCCAGGGCTTTCCAGAAGTGAGAAGGTCTTTCAAATCCTTTTGCTTCAAATCCCTGACTTTTCAATGTATAAATCACCAGTCACGTATACTTCATCATCTTCTACCAAATATATCATTTTTATTCTCCATTTACAATTATTTGCTGAATGCCATAAGCCGAAACCAGTGTACAATCTCCGGAAACAACATGACATTCGAAAATCACTATAATTTCTCCGGCTCAGTTGATATCAGTATAATAAAAAGCCGTAAAATCTTTGTTCTGCTTTATGTTAAAACTTTGTAAAACGCTACACTTTATTGAGAATTTTTTATAAAATTTTTATATACTTTATGAGAAAATTTATTTGTAAAAGCAGTATGAAGATGTTATGATATGGTATGAAATAATTCTCCAAAGAAGGTGAAATTTTGAAACGTTTTATTTCCAAATACCGGCATGGACTTGTGATTGCTGTTTACAGCATCATTTATATCCTGCTCTTCAGTTACCTGGAGCACAGACCGGTTCACAGCTATCATATCGTACATACAGTATTTGATGACTGGATTCCATTTTGTGAGTTCTTTATCGTTCCTTATATGCTGTGGTTTCCATACATGATCCTGGCTGTGATTTATTTTATATTTTTTAACAAAAACAAACATGAATACTATCAGCTGGCATTTAATCTTATGATGGGAATGACTGTTTTCCTGATTGTTTCCTATGTTTATCCAAATGCTCAACACATACGTCCGACCGAATTTCCAAGAGACAATATCTTCACAGATATAGTAAAATGGCTGTACAGTACAGATACTCCTACGAATATCCTGCCCAGCATTCATGTGTTCAACTCTCTTGCAATACATATGTCTCTTACAAACTGCGAAACACTGCGAAATAAAAAATTTATAAAAGCAGCATCCTTTACCCTGACCGCGCTGATCATCATGTCCACTATGTTCCTGAAACAGCATTCTGTGATCGATGTATGCATGGGTGCAACACTTGCATTGTTTGGCTTTCTGGTTTTTTATCCGAGAAGAGTTTCCGTTTCTTCTGAATCTGTCTGCTTTAGAGAAGTAAAGAGAAAAAAGAGCGAGAATTAGAAAGATTTAAAAAGCAGAATCTTTGAAATACATTTTTGTCTTTCAGAGATTCTGCTTTTTTACAGTTATAACAATTTCATAAAATATTTTCCCAAAACCGATATCCGGATGTGAAGCTTTTACACATCAGTTAAATCCATAGAATTTCTGGCTGATTTTGTAGGCTGCCACTGACATTTTTCTTCCACCTCTTCCCGGAAGGTTCATGACTCTTCCAAAAAGACTGTGACGCAGTTTTCTGTATACCTGTTTATTCTCTGTCCTGATATATTCCAGAAGTTCTTTCTTCTTCTGAAGGGACTCTCCTGTATTGGCACGTATCAGCATAATGGAAGAAATAGTTGTAATAATATCCAGATAGCTGAACATATACGCTTTCAACTGCTTATTTGTACTTTTACAGTTGATATATGCATCTACCATGAGTTTGTTTACCCGGATCTGCTGGTCAATACGTTTGATCATCACTTTCTCATTTACAGACTGGTCATCTCTCCCGATAAAATAACGGTAGAAATTCACATCCAGATAATACAGATTCTTTACATACGGAAGAGGTTCAAAAGCAAATAGATTATCTACATAAAATGTATGCTTCGGCAGTTCCAGATTGCATTCATGAAGCAGTTTTGTACGATAGATCATGGAGTGCATCAGAAGATATTTACCTTTCGGCATGTGTTTCACTTCTTCCCATCCAAATATTCTGTCCTGCGGCAGGCATTTGCGGTACTGCATGATTTTCTTACGGGTTGCGCCCTGTTTCTCATATACAAAATTACTGATCAGAAGGTCAACTGTCTGTGGACCTCTGAGCAGTTCATATAAAGTTTCAAAATCTGTACATACGCTTCTTTATTTACCCAGTCATCACTGTCCACTACCTTGAAATACAATCCTGTAGCATTTCTGATCCCTGCATTGACAGCTTCTCCATGACCACCGTTTTCCTGATGGATTGCCTTTACAATTGTAGGATATTTCCTGGCATAGTCATCTGCAATCTCGCAGTTCTGTCAGAAGATCCGTCATCTACTATAAGAATCTCTACTTCTTCTCCTCCCACCAGTAATGACTCTATACAATTCTCCATATAATCCTGGGAATTATAACCATGGAATCGCAATACTTAAC
>ENA-OQDF01000544-OQDF01000544.1-human-gut-metagenome-genome-assembly--contig:-NODE-544-length-15625-cov-1.804491_pt1 | contig 15625 bp, 24 predicted proteins | sample MGYA00242769_ERZ504597 | MGnify/ENA primary metagenome ERZ504597 (study PRJEB26092, sample SAMD00036305) | human gut metagenome | host: Homo sapiens | study: EMG produced TPA metagenomics assembly of...
CTTGGGAGTCACCATATGTTCCTGGCAGAAGTGACGGCAGTTCAGGCCGACGAAGCGTATCTGAATGAAAAGGGAAAGTTTGAACTGAATAAGACGGGGCTTCTGGCTTATTCTCATGGAGAGTATTTAGGGCTTGGAAAGAAGATCGGTACCTTTGGCTACAGTGTGAAAAAGAAATCAGACCGGAGACGAAAGAGAGGAAAAAGTAAATGCTTTCATTTGAAAATGATTATTCTGAAGGTGCAAGTGAAAAAATCCTTCAAAGGCTGATAGAGACCAATATGGAACAGCTTTCAGGTTTATGGCAATGACCGGTATTGTGAATCGGCAAAAGAAAAGATCCGTGAGGTCTGTGGATGCCTGAAGCAGAAATTTACTTCCTGTCAGGAGGAACGCAGACGAACCGGATCGTGATCAGTTCTATGCTTCAGCCTTATGAGGGCGTGATCGCAGCACAGACAGGTCACGTAAGCAGTCATGAAGCAGGTGCGATCGAATCTTCCGGTCATAAAGTGCTGACACTGCCACAGCATGACGGAAAGATCGAGCCGGAAGAGCTGGCGGATTATCTGAATGATTTTATGGAGATGGAAATCACGAACATATGGTGTTTCCGGGAATGGTTTATATTTCACATCCGACAGAGTATGGAACGCTTTATACAAAAGGAGAACTGGCTGAGCTGGCAGATATCTGCCTGGAATATCATATTCCACTTTATCTGGATGGGGCAAGACTTGGATATGCACTGGCGGCAGATACGGATGTGACGTTAAAGGATGTGGCAGATTACTGCGATGTATTTTATATTGGCGGAACAAAAGTCGGAGCATTGTGCGGAGAAGCAGTCGTTTTCACAAAGGAGAATGTTCCGGCTCATTTCCTGACCCGGATCAAGCAGCAAGGAGGTCTGCTGGCAAAGGGCAGACTGCTTGGAATCCAGTTTGATACATTATTTACAGAAAATCTTTATCTGGAGTTGGGATGGCATGCGATGAAATGTGCGGAAAAGCTGAAGGCGATATTTAAAGAAAAAAAATATCCGTTTTATATTGACTCACCAACCAATCAGATTTTTATAGTTCTGGAAAATGAAAAAATGAAAGAACTTGAGAAGAAGGTGAAGTTCAGTTTCTGGGAGAAAGCAGATGATACGCATACAGTTGTGCGTTTTGCAGTGAGCTGGGCGACACGGGAAGAAATGATCGATGAATTACGGGAGCTGTTGTAAAAGAGCCTGATATTCTTGATTTTGAAGAATGAAACAGGTGGAATCAGGGGAAAATAGAATAGAAAAAGAAATATATGAGAATCATTCTCAATAAAATTCTTGAATTAAAGAGCAAAATCTGCTAAGATACATATGGTTAGTTAGTACTAACTATATGTGAATGAATCATGGAAGCTCCTTTTGCCCTGAAATACCTGAATCCAGGGCTTGAGGATTCCTAAAGAAAGGAAGAACAGGCAATGGATTATTTAGAAATTGAAAAAGTGATTGGAAGAGAGATTATTGATTCAAGAGGAAACCCGACAGTAGAGGCAGAGGTACATCTTGCAGATGGAACTGTTGGATTTGGTGCAGCACCGAGTGGAGCATCAACGGGAGAATTTGAGGCTCTTGAATTGAGAGATGGAGATAAAGCCCGTTTTGGAGGCAAAGGTGTTTCTAAGGCAGTGGAGAACATTAATACAATTATCAATGATGCACTTCAGGGAATGGATGCAAGTGATGTCTATGCAGTTGACAAGGCAATGATCCAGGCAGATGGAACAAAAGATAAATCAAAGCTGGGAGCAAATGCAATCCTTGCGGTATCGATTGCAAGTGCGAGAGCAGCAGCCACATCTCTGGATATTCCGCTGTACCGTTTCCTTGGCGGAGTCAGTGGTAACAGACTTCCGGTTCCGATGATGAATATTGTAAATGGTGGATGCCATGCATTATCTTCAGGACTGGATGTTCAGGAGTTTATGATCATGCCGGTTGGAGCTCCTTCATTTAAAGAATGCCTGAGATGGTGTGCAGAAGTGTTCCATGCACTTGCAGGTATCCTGAAAGAGCGTGGACTTGCAACGTCAGTAGGAGATGAAGGTGGATTTGCACCGGCACTGAAGTCAGATGAAGAGGCAATCGAGACGATTCTTGAGGCAGTGAAAAAAGCAGGATATGAGCCGGGAAAAGATTTCAAAATTGCCATGGATGCAGCATCTTCTGAATGGAAGACAGGCAAGGCTGGTGAATATAAACTTCCAAAAGCAGGAACTGTGTATACATCTGAACAGTTGATCGAACACTGGAAGAGTCTTGTAGAGAAATACCCGATCATTTCCATCGAGGATGCACTGGATGAGGAAGACTGGGAAGGCTGGAAAAACTGACGGCAGAGTTGGGAGACAAAGTACAGCTTGTCGGTGATGACTTATTCGTTACAAATACAGAGCGTCTTGCAAAAGGAATTGAGCTTAGATGTGGTAATTCTATCCTGATCAAATTAAATCAGATCGGTTCGGTATCTGAGACACTGGAGGCAATTAAGATGGCACATAAGGCAGGATATACAGCAATTGCATCCCATCGTTCCGGTGAGACAGAAGATACAACGATCGCAGATCTTGCAGTTGCACTGAACACTTGCCAGATCAAGACCGGTGCACCAAGCCGTTCCGAGCGTGTAGCGAAATATAATCAGCTTTTAAGAATTGAGGAAGAACTCGGAGCAAGTGCAGTATATCCGGGAATCAAGGCATTTAATGTACAGCAGTAAGTAAAAGGAATACTGCCGGATAATAAAAAGATGTCGGGGTCAAAAGCCCCCACTTATTATCATGCTTTCATTGATAATGAGTGGGGGCTTTGTGATGATTTTTTGGTGTTGAGGGAAATTGCGTTATGCTTTTTTATGTCCTTCGTCCGCAAGGGCCCGAATAGAAGAGACATATTCTGATGGCGTCATCCCGGTAGAACGCTTAAACTGCCGGGAAAAATAGTGGATGGAAGAGTATCCAAGGTATTCAGAAATCTGAGTAAAATTCATCTGTCCGCTGCGGATCATGGATTTTGCTTCACTGATTTTTAAGGCAGAATAATATTCAATCACTCCGGTCCCTTCCGAATCCCGGAATAATTTCTGCAGACGGGAGCGGCTGATCAGGTTATCATGGCAGATCTGCTCAATCGTTAAATGATCTGCCAGATGGCTGAGCAGATAGTTCTTTATATGAGAGAATAATTCTGCATCTGTATTTTTGGAGAGTGTCCGGTCAGACAGTGGGGTCCGGGAAACTTCTCCGGTCAGAAGAGAATTCTGATTACGCCGGTAAAGGCTGAGGAGAAGTTCTTCTAAATGAAGGCGGATAAGCTGACCACAGACAGGGGATGTATCTTTTCTGATCTGCAGGGATGTCTGATAGGGATCGTCCAGCCGTCCTTCCAAAAAACTTCCTGCTTCTGCAATGATTCCGGCAAGCAGCCGACGTTCAGTTTCTTCGAGGTGAAGGATCTTTCCTCTGAAAAATTCCATCGCAGGATCTGTGCAGGAAAAAGAGATCACGATCAGATTCGGTGCGATCTTTCCGTTTGCCTTGACCCAGTGAAATTCACCCGGGTAGTGAAAAGCGATTTCTCCGCGTCTGAGAGTATGGGTAAGAGGACCTGCACCAATCTCCACTTCTCCTTTATCAACGCATACAAACTCCCAGAAATCATGGGATTCTCCGGGAAAAGAAAAGGTACTCATATATTCAAAATAATGAAGGGAAAACAGCTCTTCTATATGAAAAAGATCCTGAAGCTGAATTCCATAATATTTCTTTGGATTTGAAAAATGATCTGTATTTGCAGCTACAATATGCATTCTGAGCCTCCTCCTTTTTCAAAAATGTTCTTAGTAAGGATATCATAGCATTATTTTCCGAAAATGCAAAGAGAAAATGCAGATTGTGCAAATGAAAGATAAGATAGTATAAAGATTTTTATGGGGTTTTATCATACAATAGAAGAAGTGTAACATAGAAAGTGAAATGGAGGAATCAATCATGAAAAAACCGGTTCTTGTAATTATGGCGGCTGGAATGGGAAGCAGATATGGCGGACTGAAGCAGATCGATCCAGTCGATAAAGAAGGACATATCATTATGGACTTTCAATCTTCGATGCAAAGCGTGCGGGATTTGAAAAAGTTGTATTTATCATTAAAAAAGAGGATGAGGCTGATTTTAAGGAAGCAGTCGGCAACAGAATGGAAAAGATCATGGATGTTGCATATGCATATCAGGATCTTCATAACCTGCCGGAAGGATTTGAAGTTCCGGAGGGTCGTGTGAAGCCATGGGGAACGGCTCATGCAGTTCTGAGTGCGATTGATGAAGTGGATGGACCATTTGCTGTTATCAATGCAGATGATTATTATGGACGTCATGCATTTGAAGTAATCTATAATTATCTGACAACGCATGAAGATGATGACAAATACCGTTATACCATGGTGGGATACCGTCTGAAAAATACGGTGACAGATAACGGACATGTTGCAAGAGGGATCTGTGACCTGAATGATGCAAAAGAATTAGTTGCAGTTCATGAGCGTACAAGAATTGAGAAGCGTAATGGTGGAATTGCATATTCAGAGGATGACGGAGCTACATGGACAGAGGTAGATCCGGAGACACTGGTTTCTATGAATATGTGGGGATTTACAAGAAGTATTCTGGATGAGATCAAGGCAGAATTTCCTGCATTTCTTGAAAAAGGACTGAAAGAGAATCCGATGAAGTGTGAGTATTTCCTGCCATCTGTTGTGAGCAACTTATTAGAGTCTGAGAGAGCAACCGTGCAGTACTTGAGTCAGAAGATAAATGGTATGGAGTTACATATAAAGAGGACAAGCCGGTTGTTGTAGAGGCAATCCAGGCATTGAAAGATGCAGGAGAGTATCCGCAGAAATTATGGGAGGAAGACTAAAGATGGGAAGAGTGTCTGAAGCACAGATCAATGAAGCGATTGCAAATTTTGATTATGAGGGAAAGCTTTTAAGTAAAGAGCCTTTTGGAAGCGGTCATATTAATGATACATATCTTTTAAAGTATGAGATTTCAGAGATGGGAATCCTGAAAGTGATCCTTCAGCGTATGAACCGTGAGATTTTTACGAATCCGGTAGAACTGATGGAGAATGTAGTAGGGGTTACGACGTTCCTTCGTAAGAAGATCATTGAGAACGGCGGAGATCCGGAGCGTGAAACTCTGAATGTAATCCCGGCAAAGGATGGAAAGCCTTACTATGTGGATTCTAAGGGTGAGTACTGGCGTTCTTATGTATACATTACGGATGCAAGCAGTTATGACCAGGTAGAGAAACCGGAAGACTTTACGAAAGTGCAGTCGCATTGGACATTTCCAGCGGATGCTGGCTGATTATCCTGCAGAGACACTCAATGAGACGATCAAGGGATTCCATGATACAAGAGCAAGATTCCAGGTATTTAAAGATACCGTTGCAAAGGATGTATGCGGACGTGCAGCAGAAGTACAGGATGAGATCAACTTTGTACTGGCACATGAAGACGTGGCAAATGTATTTGGGGAGCTTCAGGACAAAGGAAAACTTCCGCTTCGTGTCACGCACAATGATACAAAGCTGAACAATATTATGATCGACGACAAGACCGGAAAGGGAATCTGCGTTATTGATCTTGATACAGTTATGCCGGGACTTGCAATGAACGATTTTGGTGATTCCATCCGTTTTGGGGCAAGTACAGCAGCAGAGGATGAGACAGACTTAAGCAAAGTATCCTGCAGTATGGATCTTTTTGAAATCTATGTAAAGGGCTTCCTTGAGGGATGTGACGGAAAGCTGACAAAGAAAGAAGTTGAACTTCTTCCGATGGGAGCAAAAGTCATGACTTTTGAGTGCGGTATGCGTTTCCTGACAGATTATCTGGATGGAGATCATTACTTCAAGATCCACAGAGAAAAGCACAATCTTGACAGATGCCGTACCCAGTTCAAACTGGTGGCAGATATGGAAAAGAAATGGGATAATCATGCAGGAGATCGTAGCAAAATATAATCGCTGATCGTGCAACATTTTACCATAAGATGAACCAAAAATACAAGGTATATTCAGAGAATTTATGGTATAATGTACCTGTAAGTTGAAGGAAAGATAACTTGATCATATTGGTTGAAGGAGGAGTTAAAATGTCAATTTTAGTAACCGGAGGAGCCGGATTTATTGGAAGCCATACCTGTGTGGAACTTCTGAATGCAGGATATGATGTTGTTGTTGCAGATAACTTATACAACGCATCTGAAAAGTCACTGGAAAGAGTAAAAAAGATTACAGGAAAAGACCTGAAATTCTACAAAGCAGACATTCGTGATAAAGAAGCTATGAATGAGATCTTTGAGAAAGAAGAAATTGAGTCAGTGATTCATTTGCAGGACTGAAGCAGTTGGTGAGTCTGTAGCAAAGCCGCTTGAGTATTATGAGAACAATATTGGCGGAACGATTACGCTTTGTGATGTTATGAGAAACCATGGTGTGAAGAATATTATCTTTAGTTCTTCTGCAACAGTATATGGTGATCCGGCATTTATTCCGATCACTGAGAAATGCCCGAAAGGAACCTGCACAAATCCATACGGATGGACAAAGTGGATGCTGGAGCAGATCCTGACAGATCTTCATACAGCAGATCCTGAGTGGAATGTAGTACTTCTTCGTTACTTCAACCGATCGGAGCACATAAGAGCGGTCTCATCGGTGAAGATCCGAAGGGAATCCCGAACAACCTGATTCCATAATATCACTCAGGTTAGCTATCGGTAAATTAGAGCGTCTTGGAGTATTCGGAGATGACTATGATACGCATGACGGTACAGGTGTCCGTGATTATATCCATGTAGTTGACCTTGCGATCGGACATGTGCGTGCAGTAGAGAAACTGAAAGAGAAAGCAGGGAGTATCCGTATACAACCTTGGAACAGGAAATGGATATTCTGTTCTTGATATGGTAAAAGCATTCAGCAAGGCATGCGGAAAAGAGATTCCGTATGAGATCAAGCCTCGTCGTGCCGGAGATATCGCAACATGCTATTGTGACGCATCCAAGGCAAAAGAAGAGCTGCACTGGGTAGCTGAAAGAGGACTGGATGAGATGTGCGAAGATTCATGGAGATGGCAGAGCCAGAATCCAAATGGATACGAGGGATAATTTCCAGGATTACTTTCCTGAAAATGATCGCCAGAGCGTGATCAAAAGATAGAGAAAAGGTTGTTGACCGGAGATGATGGATCAGATGAATGAGACGGATTCTACAGTGACAGCCTTCTTTTTTTGCTGCAGGGGATGTGGCAGCAGTAAAAAGAAAAGGTGGTGACGGAATGAAGAAAAATGTAGATTTGAATGAAATATCTGATGGACGGCTGTATTCTGCCAATGATATGGTCAAGTAGAATGTGGAGATTGTGCAGGGTGTTCTGCATGCTGTCAGAATATGGGAACTTCGGTTGTTTTAGATCCGATGGATATATGGAAAATGCAACGAGGAACAGGCAGGATGTTGGAGAAACTTCTGAAAAAAGAACTGGAGCTGAATGTTGTGGATGGAATTATTTTGCCCAATCTGCGTATGAACGGAACGAGAGAGGTCTGTTCCTTTCTGAATGAAGAAGGACGCTGCTCGATCCATCCATACAGGCCGGGAATCTGCAGGCTTTTTCCATTGGGCAGATATTATGAGAAAAATGGATTTCATTATTTTCTTCAAATTGATGAATGTCGAAAAAAATCACGTGGAAAGATGAAAGTAAAGAAATGGCTGGGGATTGAAAACCTGAAAACTTATGAAACTTATATTAGCAGGTGGCACGAGTTCCTTAATAAGAGTGAAGATGGAATGAAAGAACTGGATGAACAGAATCAGAAGGTTCTGACGTTGCTGATTCTTCAGCGGTTTTATCAGACGCCTTTTCAGGCGAAAGAAGATGAAGAATTTTACAGAGAATTTTTTGAAAGATTAAGCTCGGTGAATGAAATCCTTGGATTCTGATTCCTTTTTTGGGGAGAAATTCTTGGGTTTTAAAGAAGGATTTCTTAATAATTATTTATGATTATCCGAGGCCTCTTGTCAACGGAAAAAGAGAATGTTATCGTAAGGGCAGGAATATAAAATACAGAAGAGATGAGAGTATCATGGTAAGGGACAACAGAGAAGCAGAAACGGAAATGGAACGAAGACGGAGAAGGAGAAAGGCAGAGAAACTGCGTGGACTTAAGAGAAGACGCAGAAGACTGGTCTTAGCTATTCTGGCAGTGCTATTTCTTCCGATTATCGGTGCAAGAATTTATTTTGGAGTGAATCCGGTTATAATTGAAAACAGCGTTATTGATGTGGAATTGAAAGAATTCAGTGAATCTGAAGAAAAATATCCGTTACGTTCTGGGAAAAGCTTCTCAGGTGAAGATCACTGGTTCGGTAGATAATACGAAAGAGGGAGATTATCGGGTGACTTATTCCTGGAGGGGAAGAAAAAAGACGGTTACAGTAAAAGTAAGAGAATACGAAGCCGCCAGTATTGGAGATGAAAATTCCTATACGGTAGATCTTGGCGGAGCAGTGACTGCAGATGATTTTGTGAAAAAGGTGAAAGATGCATCGGAAGTGTCATTAAAGATTCTGAATGCTAAAAATGGGATAAAAGCGGGAGAATATTCCATTTCTGTGGAGGCAAAAGACATCTATGGTAATAAGACGACAGGAAAGTCAAAGTTGATTCTGGAAGAAGATAAGACACCACCTGAAATTTCAGGGGCGGAAGATACGGAAATTTTGCAGGGAAAGACCATGGATTTTTCCAGTGGAGTAACTGTAAAAGATAATGCAGATCCAGATCCGTCTTTAAGCGTGGATTCGACAAGCAGACCTGAATACACCAGGAACATATGTGGTAACTTATGTCGCAAAAGACCGTTCGGGGAATGAGACAAAGGTGGAGAGAAAGATTACCGTAAAGGCAAATCCTGAGTGGAAAGAGAAGATCGTATATCTGACCTTTGATGACGGCCCATCAGAGAATACAGGGAAAATTCTTGATATTTTAAAGCAGTATAATATAAAAGGAACATTTTTTGTAACGGGAAACCATCGGGAGCATGATGACCTGATCAAGAGAGCATTTGATGAAGGAAATTCCATCGGACTGCATACATATACGCATGATTATGCTACGGTCTATGCTTCGGAGCAGGCATATTTCGATGATCTTCAAAAGTTTCAGACCTTGTAGAAAAGATTACAGGAGAGAAATCTACACTCATCCGTTTCCCGGGTGGATCAAGTAATACAGTCAGTGCAGACTATGTGCAGGGATTAATGACAACGCTGACCAAAGCGGTTCATGAAAAAGGTTATGAATACTTTGACTGGAACTGTGATTCTACAGATGCAAGTGGAAATAATGTCGCAGTCAGCAAACTGGTTCAAAATGCTACATTATGTTCAGCAGATCATGTGACAATTCTGATGCATGATACGGATGCAAAAGATACAACTGTTGAAGCATTGCCTCAGATTATAGAATATTATAGAGGACAAGGATATAGCTTTAAAGGACTGACAAAAGATTCCGTGGCGGCACATCATAGGGTAAATAATTAGTGAAATTTGTATTTGTTGGAATGATACGCTTGTAAAGCAAAAGACTTCTTTATGGCGAAGAGGACGCGGAAATCAGAGATATTCCTTCGCGGTGCAGGCCCGCTTTACCTCAGCCCGTTGACCGTTTGTAACTCGAAGTGGAAATCTTCGTGCAATGGCACTCGATTTACTTTCTCTAACAAACGCTGCAAAGTGTCTTCGGAACGCTCCTGCTAATGCACCTGCTCAGGAACACCCTGCTTTCCGCTGACCATCTCGATAAGAAGTTTTTAGCTCCACAGCATATTCACTCAACAATGCAAATTTAAAAATAAGAAGAAGAGCCGGAAGGTTATCGACTAAGATATCAAATCCTGCAGTTTGCAGATTGCTTATCCTGGTCAATAGCCTTCCGGCTCTTTATTTCTTACAACTTAAACAACAACGTTGCAATATTAAAGTAGATAAGAATCGAGAACGTATCTACCAGTGTCGTGATCAGCGGAGAAGCCATGATCGCCGGGTCAAGATGAACCTTCTTTGCGAGCAGTGGAAGCATACATCCGACCATCTTAGCCATAATGACTGTTCCGATCAGAGAGAATGCAATCACCAGTGCAAGGGACGGATTCCGATACTGGATCAGGATCCGGAGTCCATTCACAATAGAAAGTGCAGCTCCTACGATCAGGGAGATACGGAACTCCTTGAATACAACCTTGAAGAGATCTTTAAAATGGATCTCATCCAGTGCAATTCCACGGATGATCAGGGTTGCACTCTGGGAACCACAGTTTCCGCCGGTATCCATCAGCATAGGGATGAAGGAAACCAGAAGTGGGATTGCAGCAAAAGCGTTCTCATATTTCGTGATGATCGTTCCGGTGATAATGGAAGTAAGCATCAGGATCAGAAGCCAGGGGATACGGTTCATGCATGCTGGAAGACAGAAGTATCAAAATAAGTTTTTTCACTTGGATTGATAGCAGCCATTTTTGTGATATCCTCGGTTGCCTCATCGACCATGACATCCATTGCATCATCGAAAGTAACGATTCCGACCATCAGTCCATCGGCATCCAGGACAGGAAGTGCCAGCAGATCGTATTTGGTGAAAGCTGGGCTACATATTCCTGGTCATTATGGGTCGTTACAGAAATAATCTCCGTCTCCATCAGGTCTTTGATCGGAACATCATCCTCGGTCGTCATCAGATCTTTGGCACTGACGATGCCGACCAGCTTTCTGCGTTCTGTGACGTAGCAGGTATAGATCGTTTCTTTATGGATTCCGGTACGCTTGATATGAGCCATGGCCTGTCCCACGGTCATTGTATCACGCAGATCAACATATTCGGTTGTCATAATGCTTCCGGCACTGTCATCCGGATAGTTCAGAAGCTGGTTGATCATCTTACGGTCTGTCGCACTGACGGTGTTGAGGATACGGTTGACCAGGTTAGCCGGAAGTTCTTCAAGCATATCGACCGTATCATCCATATACAGGTCATCTAAAAGTTCTTTTAACTCTTTTTCTGTGAACATTTCCACCAGATAGGACTGCATGGAAGTATCCATATTGGAAAATACTTCCGCAGCTTTATCTTTGGGAATCAGGCGAAATGCAAGAGCAAGCTCTTTGTCATCAAGTTTCGAGAGAAGTGAGGCAATGTCCACTTCGTTCATTACGTCCAGGATACTTCTGACAGCTTTGAACTGACGCTGCTGGAGAAGCTTGATAAAAATCTCTTTGTTCATGATAGATCCCTCTCATTCTGTCATTATTTACCATTAAGCTGCATATGTGGTAACCACTGGCACCAGAGTCCATGACCTCACCTCCCTTTTATCTTAGAAAAATCATTTCGTGAAATATCTTTAAAATATAAAAACTCCGTCAATGCCTGAACAATGACGGAGTCTGAACCCCAACTAAATAATAGCACCGTTCAAGCTTTAGCATCACAGGCATATAAATTGCATTAAGTTGCGCCTTCGCGACGCAGCCTGCTAACCAGCTCATCGTGTCTCCACAATTCCGCGGTAGCAATCTTCGGATTTAACGACATAAGCCGAATCATCCAATCCCTGTGGTAACCTCACCTACCGAAATGATGTAGTTATTTAAATTCCTTAATTATTGTAGTCCACAGACCGGGGCGTGTCAAGTCAAATAGAAAAACTTCATAATAAAATTGAGTAAATAGTGGGGTTCCCTACATATACTGTTAAGAAACAGGAAAGATTAAATTATAGAGTGCATTCTAAAATCAAATCTGTTATAATCAATGCGTGGACAAAATGGGGAAAACCTCAGAAATATTTAGAAGAAAAGAGGAAAAGTAATGGATTATAAAATTACAGGTTATGAGCCGGAAAAGTTATTTCATTTCTTTGAAGAGATCAGTGCGATCCAAGAGGTTCGGGAAATGAAAAAGGAATCAGTGATTATCTTGTGAAATTTGCAAAGGACAGAGGTCTGGAGGTGATCCAGGACGATGCTTATAATGTAGTCATTAAAAAAGCGGGAAGCAGAGGGGCAGAGGATCATGCACCGGTTATGCTTCAGGGTCATATGGATATGGTCTGCGAGAAGCGTGCAGGGGTAGAGCATGATTTTGAAAAAGATGGACTGGATCTGATCATCCGGGATGGCAGACTGACGGCAAATGGAACGACGCTTGGCGGGGACAACGGAGTTGCCGTAGCTGATGTTGATGGTGCTGGATGATGATGAGATCGAACATCCTCCGGTAGAATGTGTATTCACGACAGAGGAAGAAGTAGGACTCAACGGTGCGAAAGCATTGGACAAGTCGGTGCTGAAAGCAAGAACCATGATCAATATGGATTCAGAGGATGAGGGAGTTGCAACGGTAAGCTGTGCAGGCGGTCTCCGAGTTCAGTTTACAAAAGAGATTCAGAGAACTACCGTGCAGGGCAGCCTTCTCACGCTGAAAGTCGAAGGACTCTTAGGAGGACATTCCGGTCAGGATATTGATAAAGAGCGGCAGAATGCAGATCTTCTGATGGCAAGAATGATACAGAGATTATTAAAAGAGACAAAAGGACAGCTTGTAAGCTTTAACGGAGGAACGAAAGATAATGCGATTCCGAGAGAGTGTGAGGCATCTCTGATCTATGAATCCGATGAAGAAGCTGCGAAGGCAGAAGAACTGGCATGTGAGCTGGCAGAAACTTATGCAGAGGAACTGACACCGGCTGAGCCGGATTTCTCCTGTGAGATTTCCTGTGAGACAAACCGTACTGCTGAAGCAATCCCACAGGATGCAGCAAAAGAATTTATTTGTGCGATGCGTCTTGCCCCGAACGGGATTCAGAAGCGGAATATCAAAATGGATGGATTTGTAGTTGTATCATTGAATCTGGGTGTGGTCAGAACAGAGGAAGACCGGATCGTTATGATCTTTTCTCCACGTTCTTCTGTTGCATCACTTCAGGAAGATACAAAAGAACGTCTGAATACACTGGCAGAAACTTTTGGCTTTACAGTAAGCCATAGTTCAGAGTATCCGGGATGGAGCTTTAAAGAAGACTCTCCGGTTCGTGAGATCTGTAAGGAAAGCTATAAAGAATTATTTGGGGAGGATCTGAAGATTGAAGCAATCCATGCGGGACTGGAGTGCGGATTGTTCTCTGATGCGATCAAAGGACTGGATGCGATCGCGATCGGACCGACGATCGCCAACTGTCATACTCCGGATGAATATCTGACGTTGGATTCTTTTGAAAGATTTTATGAGTTCTTAAAAGATATTCTTTCACGGCTGGCAAAGTAGGAAAATCTGTTCCGCAATCCGGTAAAGAACAGCCAGAGAGAGCTGAGTTATATAAAGTCTGAAAAAGAAAAAGGAGGAAACCTGAACGGTATCGGTCTGAACCGACACCGCGTCAGAGTTTCCTCCTTTTTCGGAAAGAGCAGAGTATGATCAGGATAATCCAGGATCATTCACAGACTGCTTTAATCCTTACGAATCTTATAAAAAATCTTTCCATTCTGACGTTCCTCGAGGATCATTTTCTGCTTGATCATATAAGGCAAAATGGAGTCAGGAACTTTTTGGATCAGTGACTCCGATGGAATCCTGCATAAAAGGCTGCTTTGCAGTAAGATCTTTTACAAAAGGTTCTAACTCTTTTCTGGTTAAAGGACCTTTCTTTTTCAGAGCTTTTTTCACTGCGGAGATTCCTTTGGCACTGAGCATATTGGCGAGGTCCTGATTCTGTCGTGAAGTACGCCAGAGTCCCCAGCCATAGACGATCATCGTTGCCACTGCAAAAAGAAGAACATAAGGAAGGTATTTCAGGATCGTTTCCATTATTTATGTTTTTCTCCTTTCCAGTAGATGAGATGATTATCGTGTAGTATTTCGAGGTATTTGATCAGACGGGGAACAGGCTTTTCCATTTTCGGAAACTGCTGTTCGAGTTCTTTGGAAATCTGATGGACATCCTTTTCCCGTCGACCGCATTCCATACAAAGCTTCCAAGCTCATCAAGCCGGATATCACTGACTCTCGGGCGTCGGAACAGCTTTTGTGCGATTTTATGATAAAATCCTTTCCATTCGATAAGGACGGTAATAATACCGTCCTCATCTGCTTCATATTCAATTTCCGGATTCTTTTCCGGAACAAAATCCAGATAGTTTTTACTGTCTTTCTTTTTCATGAAATCCTTATTCCTTATCTGCTTTCATGCATACTCTGTAAAGTAATGCAAGTAATGCGATGAAAAGGATCAGACTGCCGATCTGCGGTAACTGGAACGGCAGAACGATCTTGCTGTCGATCTTAAAAACTGCAAATACTGCAAGGAGGATACCAACGATACCTTCTCCTGCGATCATACCGGAAGTAAAGAGCAGTCCACGGTCTGTGCGGGCTTTCTTTTCCTTCTCTGTTCCTTTTCTCTTTTCAACCAGGATGCGTACAACACCACCAGCATGATACCTGCACTTAAGGAGAACGGCAGATACATACCAACTGCAAATGGCATAACCGGCATATGAAGAATCTCAACTACGATGGCGATAAACACACCGATAAAGATAAGGCCCATGGAAGTTCACCGTTCATGATACCCTCAACGAGCATCTTCATCATAGTAGCCTGAGCTGCCGGAATCTTTTCTGTACCATATCCCCATGCCTCATTCAGAAGATAGAGAACAAATCCAATTGCTGCTGCGGAAGCAACCACACCGATGATTTCACCGAGCTGCTGTTTCTTCGGTGTAGCACCTACAATAAATCCGGTCTTTAAGTCCTGAGAAGCATCACCGGCGATTGCTGCAACGATACAGATGATGCCACCGATGGAAATAGCTCCTACCATACCTGTAATACCAGTTGAACCGGTAGCCTTGAGGATAACAGTTGCAAAAAGCAGTGTTGCGATCGTCATTCCGGATACCGGGTTGTTGGAAGAACCGATCAGACCTACCATACGGGAGGATACTGTAGCAAAGAAAAATCCAAATACTACAATGATTAATGCACCGATCAGATTCACAGGGAATGTCGGAATCAGCCAGATCAGTACTGCGATCACAAGTGCGACTGCAATCAGAACCGGGATCGGAAGATCCTGCTCTGTACGGAGTCCCTTATGTGCTGCATTTTTATTCTTCATACTGTCAATAGCCTGTTTAAATGTTCTTATGATCAGAGGAAGACTCTTGATCAGACTGATGATACCACTGTTGCAACAGCTCCTGCTCCGATGTATTTAATGTAATTGCTCCACAAAGCACTTGGGCCGCCGCCCTCCATAGTAAGAAGTTCTGTTACTGTTTTACTTGCCGGGAAGATGGTTGCATCTGCACCGAATAATGCGATCAATGGCATCAGTACAAACCAACTGAGTGTTCCACCGGCAAACATATAACTTGAGATCTTCGGTCCACAGATATAACCTACACCTGCGAGGGCAGGAAGTACCTGGATACCAAACCTGAG
>ENA-OQDF01000545-OQDF01000545.1-human-gut-metagenome-genome-assembly--contig:-NODE-545-length-15623-cov-1.709538_pt1 | contig 15623 bp, 17 predicted proteins | sample MGYA00242769_ERZ504597 | MGnify/ENA primary metagenome ERZ504597 (study PRJEB26092, sample SAMD00036305) | human gut metagenome | host: Homo sapiens | study: EMG produced TPA metagenomics assembly of...
CTCTAACTTAAAAGTTTTATTTTCGTCGTCGACATTAATGTAAGGAACTTAACTTTACAGTATATGTTACTTTATCCCCATTTGTACAGCTTTATCTTTGTCATCTAGATTATCTTTATCTTCTATAACTGATTTAATAACTGTATTTGGTTGTTTTTTAGCTGAAACTGTTTTTGTATCTGTGATTCCTTCAAATCCAAAAGCAGCTGATAAAGGTTTGTAATTATATGCATTTGTTGTATCTCCTACTTTAATAACATATAAACCTGCATCTAATTGTTTAGTAGTACGACCATGTTCAAAACTTGTAAAAGTAGCATTTTTAGTCACTTTAGCAATTACTTTTTCTAAAGTAGATGATGATCCACCTTTAATATATGCTTGAATTGCAGCTTGATTATCACTTTCTTTATATGCTGCTTTAAAATAATCTTCGAATGTTGTATTTGTAAATGCCCAACCAGTTTTCTTTGTTCTGTCAGCTTTAATTACTTGTACATAAGATAATGCAACATTGTCATCTACGTTATTTACAGTAATAGTTCTACTATCAGCTGATACTGGTACCATTACTGCTAATGCCATCAATAATGAAACCACCATTGCTGAAACTTTTTTAAATAATTTCATATCCTATCTCCCTTTCTTTTTTATTTATATATAAGAGGTATGAATAAATAGGAAATCCTATTTATTCATATACTCATTATATCTTTTTATATATACAACAACTGCAGCTACCATCATTAATAACATACCACCTGCTGTATACCAATAAACTCCTCTTCCACCTGTTTCAGGTAAAGTATATTTTACATGTATTCTATAAATTCCGTATTCAGATTTATCTTTATATCCACCAAATTCTTTTTTACATTCTTCATCATTGCCGTGTTCACCATCATTAACAGCATATGAAATATTGTTTTCTTTATCGTTAAAGACACCAACTTTATAGCCATTAGTGTTAGCATTACTTTCATCAGTAGATTCACCACCATTATACCCTACTTTTAAGTAGAAATCTGTTCTTCCATCAGGTTGAACTTTTGCAATTTCTTCTTTTGATATTGGTGTTTTGCAATCTGCATCTTTAAACCATTGAATAGTTAAATCACTTAATTCAATATCTTTAAATGCTTTTGTTGATTCATCATATTTCTTTACGATATTATCTTTATTATTACGTACTCTAGTAACATCATAAACTGCTTTATTCCCTGTTTTTGTATCATCTACTGGAACTGTACTTCCACTATCAATCCAAATATCATCATTACTAATTGCTAAATCAACTTTAACATTTACTTTTGGTTGTGGTAATATTTCTTCCCCAAATCCTGTTGTAATTTTAGAATCTGGGCTTACATTTGTAGGAACATTATTTCCACCAATATATTCCTCACGTGCTTTAACAGTTATTGTTGTATTCCATTCACCTGTATTAGTATTTGGAATAGTTTGATCTAGCCATTTAATTGCTTGTGTTTTATTAGTTTCATCATAATAAGCTGTACCAACTTTTCCATTTGTAGTTGCTATTTGTATTTCATGATCTTTTAATGTTTCATCGGTAATAACTTTTCCATCATTACCAACTAATTGAAATCTTTGATCAATAACGTCAACTATACTAGCATTTTTAATGTCTAGATTTTGGGAAATTGTTTGTTGGATTTTTGCGAAAATTTGTTTCAACTCATCAACATTTGCAGCTGTAAATGCACAGTTAGGTGTTGCAATCTTATTAGCTAACATGATGAAGTATTATCATTTAATTTCAATCCAACAGTATAAACTATTATTCCTGCATCCTTGAGTTCTTGCGCAACGGTTTCAGAACTTGCCTCATCAGTATTTGTCGATGGATCACCATCTGTAAATAAAATAACATACTGTGGTACATCTGTACGTTTAGAAGATGCTAAACTATTTTTTGCAATCTTTAATCCTTCTTGAGGAGAAGTTCCACCAGAAGCATATATACTACTTGTCTTTTTAATCAAATTATTTTTATTTTCTTTAGCGTTTACTAAATCACTTAATTTTGTTCCGTTAAAATTAAACGTTGACACTCCAATTCTACTATTTTCTGAAGATTCTGCTGTTGCAGAAATAAATGCTGCAGATGCTTCTTTCAATCCAGTTAAACCACTATCCAAAGAATAAATAGTTGTATTATTATCTATAGTATACCAACACTGCTTATTTGATCGGGTACATCATTCCAACTACTTCCATTATAATATTTCCACTTATTATCCATGTAAATCATTGGTTGTTTAGCGTTTTTATAACTCCATTGAGAATATTGAACAGAATTAAAGCTATTTCCATAATAATATACTTTATTTACATCTAGCGTATTCTTTACATTTTTATATTGTCCTACAGATTTTAATCCTCTTTCATCTGTCCCACTATTTCCATTATATAACATACTTCCTGAAGTATCTAATACCATCATAATATCAGCAGTAGCTTCTCTTTGTACAACAGTTGAGCTTGTTGATAAAGACTTAGCTGTAATATTTATATCATAAGTTCTGTCATCCCAATTATTAACTTTGGCTGTCTTATTATATTCTAAAACATTTTCAATAATTTCTTGAATTTTCTTATTTTCAATTTTATATTTACCATCATCACCCGGTGTTACTTCAACTTCTTGATTATCTTGAACTAAATACAATTTTGCTATTGCTGTAGTATCACTAGTTTTTATAACTTTTACTTTCCATACATTGTCAGAAATCATGTACTTATCAGGTGCACTTGATTCAGTTAAAGTATAAGTACCTTCTACTAAATTACCAAAAGTAATATTTCCATCATTAGTTGAGTTAATTCTTCTTTCTTCTTTAGTTATATCATTAACTAATTTAAAAGTTGCTTTATCTAATCCATTTCCTTCTTCATCAACTTTTTGAATATTTATAGCTGCTTTAGGTTTTTCGGTAACATCAACTACTTTTGCATTTGGAATAGTGAAATTCATCGTACAATTTGATGCATTTGCACCTCGTTCCATATAAAGAACTGTTAAAGTGTGCATTTTTTCTTTATCATTAACATCTATATAATTCCACAAATCAACATCATCTGATAATGCATCATGTATACCACCTAAATCAATTACAACTTTTCCATCAAGAAGAACCCAAAGATCATCATCTCCAGAAAAAGAATAGTGCAACGGTCCAATATAATCTCCTAATTTAAATTGAACATCGTATCTCATTCCAAAGAAATAATTATGATTAATACTATATGCACCATCGTCTTTATAATTTTCTTCATCAACATCATCAAGAGGAAAAATTTATCTCCACTACTACATGTTTTATTAGTATCAATGTTTCTCGTATTTGCTAAATTAAAAGTATCCCCTATTCTTGTAAAATTCAAAACATAATTAGTATATACTTTTTTAGATATTTATCTTTATATATAGGATTATCCCAAGTACCACCTGCCCATACTTTATATGTTGGCTCATCATTTGTAAAAAATCCTGGTTCATCGCAACTAAATACCACATTGCCATTTTTATCTAATCCACTTATTAATCCTTTTATAGCAACTTTTTTGTTATATGCATTTGGATTATATTGTCCAGGTTTGCCAGTTGCCATATCTAGACCAGTTGTTGTCCAATTTTGTTGATTTTCTTTGATAATTTGATTATTCGTTCCAGAAACAAGTTTATTCTTCCATTCATTTTATAATTGCTATATGCATTAATTGAATAATTATTATTTGGTATACTATCATCCTTTTGTGCCCTTACTTTATAATCATAAAATGTCGCATCACCTTCAACATCAGACAATTTCTTTTCTTCATATACTACCTTTATAGTAGCTGTTCCACTTTCTGTTAAATCTATTTGATTTGCATTAAAATCTGTTACTTTTTTATCATTTAATATTACTTCTACTCTGTTATCTATTACACTCCAATTGGTTGCCTTTGCATAATCATTAATTTTAGCACCATAAGATAGCTTCTTTGATCAGCAGAATATAATTTTTTCCTTATTATCTGTTTTATCAATATAATAATGTTCAATAGTAACAACTATATCTTTTTTTATCGCTACTTTATTTTCTATTACATAGCTAGAAGCGGTTGATTGGGTTGTTTGCACTTCCGTTTGTACCACTTCTTTCATTAGCAGAGGCAATAATCGCACTACTAATAACTACCGCTATTGCTAGAACAAATAAACCAATTCTTCTCATACGTTTCAGCATAATTTTTACCTCCCATTTTAATATATATATTCACCATTTTATTAAATATTCCTATAAGACGGTAAAAAGCCGCCTATTCTTTTTTGAATTTGGGCGGCCCGGCAATCATATACTTTTGTACTTAGACCCGTAACTTTGCGTCATTAGCTTTCACTAATTTTGCTATTATCCTTCACTAGAATTCTATCATAAAATCAACGCTTTTTCAATTTTCCAAAAGCCATTTTTTATAACAAATTTTTCTCCGTTTTTCACATATTTTTTATTTAACTTATTAGTTTTATATCCTTATTCAATTTTGACAATCCTACAAAACCAAACGACATTTTTTAAATCTAAACTGCACTAATATTCCTTTCTCCATTCTATCTATTGACACATTTATTATAGAAAATATATGTTCATAAATATATAAGGGGTGTCCGCCATAGTTACAAATCTTTACTTTTTCAAACTTTTTTCGTTCCTTTTTATTATTGAGACTATGAGTATCATTTACTTATATTATATAGATTAATTCTTCGCTTGTCAATTTGATATAAAAGAAAAGTGGAATGAATTTCATCCCACACATTGATGATTTAAAAGATATCTATTATTTTAAATCACAAATTATTCTTTTATTTGTTTTTTCTTCAAGAAACCAAAGATACATAACAAAGAAACAAACAATAAGATTACATAAATAACAATATTTGTATTATCTCCTGTTTTTACAGTTGTCACATTTGTTTTATAAACAACTTTTTCTTTAATTTGTTTAGAATTATATAAATTAAATGTTTGATCATCTACAAGTTGAGCATCTCCAGAAATCTTCGTTACAATACCATAATCATCTAATTTAAATTCTGTATCACTTGCTTTTACATAACCTGTTGGAGCTTCAACTTCTCTTAAGATATAAACAGTATTTACATTTAATTCTCTTAAAGTGCTAAATGTATCTGTTGTGGAAATCCAATCACAAATAACTTTTCCTGTTTCTTTTTCAAGAATTTGTAAATGTGCTCCTGTTAAATAATTACCTTGATTATCTACTTTCGTTACGTTTAATTTAGTTACTTCATCTGCTACTCCAATAGCTTCTAAGTTGACACTTGTATCTTCATTTTCTAATAGTGCTATTGATTGTTGTGCATATAAGTTTAAACTATCCTCTTGTTTTTCTTCTTCTAAATCTTCTTTTTGATTATCATAAATTAATTGATAAGAAATTTTACCATTTTTATGACGTATCCATTTAATTGTAAATGTTCTTGTCTTATATTCATCAACTGTATGTCCATTAGGTGCAGAGATTTCTTTAAAATAATATCGATATCCAGGAACAGCTTTCATAAATGTCATATATCCTTCACTATTAGAAGTTTGTTTTTCAATAAGAATATCTGTTCCTTTTTCATTTACTTTATATAATCCATAAACAGCACCTTCCAAAGGATCTTTCGATAAATCTTTAGAACGTTTTTGAACAGTTAATGATAACGGATGATAAATATTATTAAATGTAACATCATCCACTTGTTTATCATCTAATAGATATTCTACTTCAGCTTGTAAATTATTACCGTTTCTTGAAACATCAATATTGACTTGATAAATAGATTGATCATATTCAACAAATGGATCATTATCATTTATATGTTCTTGAATATAATAAACATAATGTCCTTCTTGATTAAAATTCAATGTATTAAAGTAAATATTACCTTGATCATCATTTGTTTGTGTTTCAATAACTTCATTATTACTATCTAATAAATCAAATTGATACATACCTGCAGATAATGCTTTTCCACCAACTAAATTCTTTTTAGCAATCAATTGAACATCTACTGCCGTTGGATTGATATAAGTATTTGTAATCGTAATACTACCATCTTCATTTTGAATATATTGTGTCTTATAATAATCTACTTATCTTCTTTAACAGTATAAACGTTTAAATTTCCTTGACTATCTTTTATTGGTAAATTATCAAACGAACTACTCCATTGATTATCATTTGATAATACAATAGATTGTCCTTCTACAACTTACCATTTTAACTAAATGCACTGTTACAGGTTGGATGGTGTCGCTATGTCCTTGATCATTCCATACCTTATTTACTTTTAATGATTTAACAGCTTGGTTTGTAAGTGATAAATCTTGTGAAGTCTCTACAACTACCGATTGATCTTTAACAACTTGATTATTTTCATCCGTTACTTTAACCGAATCAACATTCAAGCCACCTTTACCGTCTTTATTTACAACAGCTTCTACATGATATTGATGATTTGTATAAGCAACACCAGCAACTTCCTTACCAGCATTCATTTCTTCAATCGTATAATGATAAGTACCCGGTTGATCAATTTCTACATTATCAAAGCTATAAGCCCTACTGTATCATTTTTAGCAGTATCAATCATATTACTTTGTTCGTTATCATTTCCTTCGTATAAGCCAAATCTAAACAAACCATCATCCATTATAACGGATTGTCCGGCACTGACAGTTTTAATACCACCCATCGATAATAAAGCTACTTTATATTCAAAAAGTCTATTAGTAAAGTCGAGTTTATCTTGATCAATATATTCATTTTGACCATTTACAATATCAACTGAAATATCAAACTGATTACTATCATTTGCTTTTACATCAACTTTTACAATATATTGAGTTGTATCATAAGTGACCTCTAAATTATCACGTACTTCACTTACACGATAATAATATATTCCTGCTTTTTGATAATGAATTGTTTTAAAATGATAATTACCATCTTGATTATTTTCAACTGTTTCACTATATCCATCTTTTTTCAAAGTTGCTCCATCTTGATCTAATTCTTCAATTTTAAACTTGAAATCACCTGCATCAAAAGCTACATCTTGTCCATCTTGATCAATAAAATTCTTATGTCCACTTAAATCAATCTTTCCAGTAGCTTTAAATTCATTTTCAAATTCAATGCCTTTATTTTTATCTAATCGATGTCCATCTTGGTCATATAACGTATTAGTTACTCTCAATTGATTATCTTCGAATACAGCTTTCGCTTCAACATAATAAACAGTTTCATCATATTGAATACCTGTTTTCTTTTTATCAGCTTTTTCATAAATCTTATAATAAGTCGTACCAGCTTTTCTAATATCTTGAATATCAAAATAAATTGACCTTCTTTATTTGTTGTCTCTAACTTTCTACCATTTTCCTTTTCTTTACCTTGAATACCATCAACTTCAACTAATTCAAAAGTAAACTCATCATCAACTAGCTTCTTCCCTTTTAAAGACTTCGTTCCAATAATTTGTGTTTCACCACTTGCATTATATTCATTTGTAAAAATTATTTCATCATGATCAATAATTCGATAAGAAACATCATAATTACCATCTTGTTGATTACTTACAGTTACTTCTATAATATAAGAATCATTATTTTTATTATAGGTAACACCATCTTTAGTTGATCCACTATTTTCTTCATTAATTTGATAATAGAATGTATAAATATCTTTCTTAGAAAAATCTAAATCTTTATAAGCAATATTAAATTTAAACTGACCATTCTTATCATTTTTAACAGTTTCTTTTTCAATCGAATCTAAGATTTCTCCTTTATACAAACTTCCTTTTTCATCATTTACTCTTGTAATCTTAAACTTAAATTCTCCACCGTTTAATACTTGACTTACACCTTGATCAAGTAATACTTTCTTACCATCAATCCTTACCTTTCCTTGACCACGATAAGTATTTTTAAAATTCATTTCATCAACAGAAGTACTATCTTTAAGAATTTCTTTTGATACTTCTAAACCATCATCACTATTTTCAACACTTACATGAATGATATATTCTTGCTTGTCATAATCAATATAAGATAATTTATTATTAACTTCTTTTACAACATAATAATAATCACCTGTTTGATGATATTCATCAAATTTATAAATGAAAAGTCTCCATTTTCATCATTTGTTGTTGTCATCAATTGCTTTTCAACAGTATATTTATTGTTATTTTTATCATAATCTATTTTAGAAATACTAAAAGTAAACATACCTTCTTCTAATTTTTTATTGATTAATTTTTTATGACCTACTACTTGAATACCTACTGCATTTTTAAAAGTTAAATTTTCTTTTTCCTCACTTGTAGGTTTTGTCATTTCATCTACATAAGAAATACTTCTAGAAACTTCTTTGATATTTCCTTGTCCATCATCTTCCATCTTGATCTTTATTTGATAGACAATCGAATCATACGTAACATTTGACTTATGATTATTTACTTCAGAAACCGTATAATAATATGTCCCTGCTTGATTAAAATGAATCACAAATTGACCTTGACCTAAAGAACTATTTGTTACTGTTTGGCTATTACCAATGGTCTTTTTAAAGTTTTCATCCGTTTGTTGCAATTTAAACTTAAACATATTTGCTTTTAAAGTACCACCTGTTAATTGTTTATGAATAATTAACGTTGTAGAACCTTCAGCTTGATACGTATTTTTAAATTGAATATCATTATTTTCAACTGTTCTTTCAACTGTGGCTGTACCATCTTTTTGATCAGTCACAACCGCTTTTATTTTATAAACTTTTTGATCATAACTTACACCTTGATAAGTTCCTTGTAAAACAGGATTAACTTCTTTAATAATATAATAATGTATTTGTTTTTCGCCATAAGTTAAATCTCTATAAGAAATCTTTCCAAAGTTAAAATCACCTTGACTATCATTGAAACTGTCTTGCTTTCACCAATTGCTGTTTGATAATCTGATTTTGTTTCTTGAAGAACAAAATTAAATTCATTTGCATTTAAATCTCTACCTTCTAATATTTTATGACCTTTAAATGTCGTAGCAGCATTTGAAGAATACGTATTTTCAAACGTAATAGAATCTACATTTTGTCCATTAATAGTCATTGTCTTACTAACAACTAATTGATCTTTCGATTCATCATATTGTACATCAACTATGATGTTATAAATTCTTTGATCATAATCAATTCCTTTTTTCTTTGTATTCTTTTCTTTTAATTGATAATAATGTTTACCAATATCTTTTTCATCATAAGAAAGATCAACTTGAATATTTCCCTTTTGATCATTTGTTATTTCTTTTTCATGTCCTTCTTTTGTTGAATATTCACTATCTTTATATTCTTGTAATCCATAAGTAAACTCACCACTTTCAAGTTTCTTACCATTTAATACTTTTTTACCAGCAAGACTTAAAGAAATCTTTCCAACAAGTTAAATTCATTACTAAATTCAATCTTTCCACCTTCAACAACAGGATCATCTGCAATTAAAGCATTATCTTGTTTTTCTACATGAACACTTACTTTAAAAGTGTGATCGTCATATTTAATATATTTTTGATTTTCATTTACTTCTTTAACAGTATAATAATAATCTCCTGGTTCTGTATAAGTTAGTATATCTACATTGCTAAAAACAAATTGACCTTTTTCATTATTAGTAGTTACAACAGCTTCACCATCTGGTGTACTATAACTACTATCTGTATATTTTTGTAATTCAAATTTAAAATCATTGCCTTGTAATTCTTTTCCTATTAATTTCTTTGTTCCACCAATAGTTTGTTTAGCCTCTAATTTTTCTGATGCACCATTATTAGACATAGATAAAGAATTATTAACATTGACAACTTTTCTTTTTGATGAATTTCATTATCATGATTATATTTTGCTGCAATTACTTTTCCACCAATAGTTCCATTATGATAAAACTCACCCGCAGGTAATAAGAAAATACCACCATTTTGATTAGCTAATGTCACTTTACCTGTATAAGGTTGCACATCACCATTATTTACTGTATAAAAAATTCCAAATAACTCCTGTTTCTAAGTTATTAAAATCTGCATCTAATTTAATGCCATTTTTCGTATAATCACCTGTAATATCAATGGTACTTTGTCCATCTTGAACTTCAACATTGACAATTGCCCATTTTTTTGAAGTATCAAAATTAAAGAACCTACACTCTTTAAATAATCGGCATTATAATAATAAACTTGCACATCATTGAATTCTTGAGCATGTGCTAAATTCTTTGAAAGTGTTTTTAAATTTATCAAATTCTTTGATCCCATGCAATAGGTTGAAATCCATTTGTACCCGCTTTAATAATCTTTACTTCACCATTATTATAATAAGTTACCCCAGCAGGTACATTTCGATAATTATTTTTACCTTGATTGATAGCTTCTTTATCAACTGCGTTCCAATCATCTTGATTTTCAAGAACAACAATACTGCCATTACGAGGTTTAAAAATACTATGATTTTTAACTTGTCCAAATTGACTCACATTTTGGAACCCAGATTCCAAATGAATCAAGCCACTATGATCTGCATTAACTTCTATCTTATTTCCATTTTCATCAATATAAGATGATCCATCAGGAATAATTTCCTTTTCAACACCATTTTCACTGATAACTTCTTTCACTTGATAGTCACCATCTATAAAAGAATATCTTTTATTTGAACTACTATCTTTCATCCCATCAAATACAAATTTAGCATTTCCATTGCTATCTGTTGTTTGTGTCATTACATCAATCAAAACAGATTGACTACTATCCATTCGATAAAGTCTCAAAGTTACATTTTTATTTGCTTGAGGTTGATTATTGATCATAAATGATTTACTGACTGTCAATTGATTTTTATAAACTTTTGTATTATTCCCTGAAAGTTATAATCAGCGCCTAAATCAGCATATTTAGCAGCAACACTACATTCTAAATCATTATATGATTTAGCATCTAAAGAAAATAAACCATAGTTTTTAGCAACACCTAAACCAGATTGAATCGTCGCATCAGACACTGCTTGATTACGTGTGATTTCTGAAACATTATTATCAAAAGCATAAGCCTTTATTTGAATATAAGCCACAATCATAGTAATAGCTAAAATAAATGCTGTAACTTTTTTATACATTTTTTTCATATGAAAGGTTTTCATTTTTCATTACACTTCCTTTCCATGCTTTTTTCTTTTTAAAATAATTACAATAACAATGAGAAATGCTAACAATCCAGCAACAAGATAATATACTTGCGATGAACTTGACTCTTGGCTTTGAGCATCTATATTTGCTTGTGGTACTGCTTCATCTTCAACATTTATACCATCAACCGATGAGGTACTTCCTTCATTACTATTATTTTCACTACCATCTCTATTTCAACACCAACCGTTGAAAAAGCTCCTGTTTGATTATTTCTACGATAAATTGTTTGTCCACCAATAACAGAAGATTGTCCTTCTACTTCAATAACTTCTTCACGAATAATTTCAGCATCAACATTAATAGGATCATTAACATTTCTATAATAAATCGTATAAATACGTCTAGGAGAATAAAACTATGATTAATCGTTATTGATTGACCATTGACTAAAACATATTGTTGTTGATTAACTGTTAACTCTTTAACGATATCTATTGTTGTATCTTCATCTTTTTTATTAATTTCTATTTTTTGTGAAGCAATTGTTTCATCAGTTGCAATATTTTTATATTGCACTTCTACAGCATAGCTCTTTGGTGCTGTGTATCCTTTGGGATTATAGTAAACATAACTTACATGTTCACTTTCACCATAACTATGCTTTAATACTTGGGACATTCCTTGATCTACTGTATAGATATTCCCATTTGAATCTTTATATTCTTTTTCCATTTGATATTCAACACTTTGACCAGGTCGAACTTCTAATTGTACTACTTCTCCAAGAATCTTATTTGTCGAAGCATCTACTTTATAGATAGACCATTTATAAGACGTATTTTCATCCATTTTCTTATAATAAACTGTATACTCCCTAACATCACTTGAAACTGCATGATGAATTATATTTTCTTGATTTTCAGCTAATCCATAATAAATATCATTGATTTTCATTGTTTTTGGAAGCATATATGTATAATCTTGATCATTTACATGAAATGATTTTTGCATCAATACATCATTTGTTCCTTCTTCAACGTATTTTAAAGCGACATCATAATCCGTTGTATTATTTGGATTATAATAAGTAATTGAATACGTATTATCACTTGGGTCATTATAATAAACTGACTTAATTTCACTTACTTGCCCTGGCATTTTTAAATAAGTCACATCACCAATTGTATAACTATCAGGCACAGCATATACTTGAGGGTTTTCAACTGTTGCTGATGAATCAATATCAAAGTATCTTGTAAAAGAATCGTTCCTTCTTTTGTAGTAAACTGTACTTTCCCTTTAATCGTTATGGGTTGATATGTTCTATAAACAAAAATATATTGATCTTTACCTGCTTCTACTTTTGACTTTGTTCACTCACTAAATCAAAATCCCCATATTTTTTATCAAAATAAGTCGTTCTTACTTTGATCTCACTTCCTATTTCAGAAGTAAAATCTTTATTTTTATACTTACTTGAGCAACTTATTTCCACTAGCATCTTGTAAATCATAGATAATAGAATAAGTTTGTGTACTCTTTGCTTGAACTGGCATTATAAAAAACAGTGACACAAAAAACACTAATGAAAATATTGCTATTTTCTTTAGACATTTCATAATATCTTCTCCCTTTTTATATTAAATTTCTTCCCTTTTTTTCACTAAAAAATATAGCACTTTTCCCTTATCATGTGTAAGAAAAGGACATATTTTTCAAAAAAAAGAACTAAAAGTTCTACTTTTTAGTTCTTAGAAAATTCCAATAATTCTAAACCTTTATTTTTATCTTGAGCCCATCTTACGCCCCAATCATTAGTGAACAATAATAATGGTTGCCCTTTTAAATCTTGAACTTTTCTTGTATCAGATGAAAGATTTAATGATTTTAAATCAGTTCCTTCTTTGACCCATCTTATATATTGATAAGGTAGAGGAGATTTATGAATTTCAACATTGTATTCATTCTTTAAACGATGTTCTAAAACTTCAAATTGTAAAACACCAACAACTCCTACAATAATTTCTTCCATACCGCCACCTAATTCAGTAAAGATTTGGATTGCTCCTTCTTTTGCAATTTGTTCAACCCCTTTAACAAATTGTTTTCTTTTCATCGTATCTTTATTACGAATCATTGCAAAATGCTCTGGTGCAAATGTTGGAATTCCTTCAAAAGCAAAATGCTTTTTACCTGTTGTAATAGTATCTCCAATAGAGAAAATACCTGGATCAAAAACACCAATGACATCTCCTGCATAAGCTTCATTTACTTCACTACGTTCATCTGCCATTAATTGTTTTGACTGATTTAATTTGATTTTTTTCTTACCTTGATAATGATAAACTTCCATTCCTTTTTCAAATTTACCAGAACAAATTCTAAAGAATGCCATTCTATCACGATGTCTAGCATTCATGTTCGCTTGAATTTTGAAAACAAAAGCTGAGAAATTTTCTTGATAAGGATCAATCACTTCACCATCTGCCATTCTAGGAGTTGGTGGGGTTGTCATATTTAAGAAATGTTTTAAAAATGGTTCAATCCCAAAGTTAGTAAGAGCCGATCCAAAACATACAGGTGATAACTTACCAGCACGTACAGCTTCTAAACTAAATTCATTTCCTGCCATATCTAATAATTCAATATCTTCTTGTAATTTATCATAAAGTTCATCTTCCACATACTCTTTTAATTTTGGATCATCCGCTTTTAAAATTTCTGTTTCAACTTCTTTTTTTCCACCATCTACAGGAATAAAACGAATGACTTCTTGATCATTTCTTTCATAAACCCCTGCAAAACGTTTTCCAGAACCAATTGGCCAGTTAACAGGACAAGTTTCAATTCCTAATTCTTGTTCAATTTCTTCCATTAATTCATAAGGATCTCTTGCTTCTCTATCCATCTTATTAATAAAAGTGAAAATTGGAATATGTCTCATTGTACATACTTTAAATAACTTACGTGTTTGATCTTCGACCCCTTTACTCGCATCAATGACCATGACTGCACAATCTGCTGCCATTAAAGTACGATATGTATCTTCTGAGAAGTCTTGATGCCCTGGAGTATCAAGAATATTAATACAATATCCTTGGTAATTAAATTGTAATACTGAAGAGGTAACTGAAATCCCTCTTTGTTTTTCAATTTCCATCCAGTCACTTGTCGCATGCTTACTATTTTTCTTTCCTTTAACAGTTCCTGCTTGTTGGATGGCTCCTCCATAGAGTAAGAACTTTTCTGTTAAAGTTGTTTTACCAGCATCCGGATGGGAAATAATCGCAAATGTTCTTCTTTTTTCTATTTGTTGTCTTAAATCTTCCATTGCATCCTCCCATAATTTATATTTATTTTTTATCTTTTATTTCAACAGTACAATTATTACCACAAAATGAACAGAATTACTACTATTATTTAATAAAAAAGAAAGCCCACTCCCTATAATTACCTCTTTTAAATAATATATAATAGAAATCTTTTTTACTAATTAAAAAGTGGGGAGCAATCCCCACAGATCATTAAAATACAAAATTTCCATTTTCAAAGATTTTTACATGACTGCCATCTTCTAAAATACCATCAATCATTAAATCTTCTGTTCCCATCATAAAATCAACATGAACTAAAGAATCATTGACCCCTTTTTCAAACAATTCTTTTTTATCCATATCAATCCCACCTTTAATACATTCAGAAAATCCAATACCTAAAGCCATATGACATGAAGCATTTTCATCATATAAAGTATTATAAAATAATGTTTTTAATTCATTAATTGGTGAATGATAAGGAATTAAAGCAACTTCACCTAAATGTTTACTTCCTTCATCACTATCAATAATTCCTTTTAAAACCTCATATCCTTCTTTAGCTCCAAAATCAATCACTTGACCATCTTTAAAACGTAAATAAAATTCATCAACAATATTTCCACCATAACTTAAAGGTAAAGAACTAAAAACAATTCCTTCTACATCATCCTTATTAGGTGATGTAAAGATTTCTTCTGTTGGTATATTAGGAAAATTGTAAACACCATTTTTTAAATAACTTCCCCCACCAGCAAATAAATAATCATCATTCAAACCAATTGTAATTTCAGTCCCTTTACTATTTTTATAATAAAGTTTCTTTAAATTTAGACTATTTAAATAATTAACACGTTTTTCAAAAGAACGACGATGTTGATTCCATAATTCGACAGGATCATGTTCATCATCAATCTTAGCTGCTTTAAAAATAGCATTCCATAAACTATCTAACGCTTCTTGATTTGACATATCAGGACAAACTTTATTCGCCCATTTTTGCGTAGCTCCACCTACGATACACCAAGCATTTGTCATATTATCGGATAAAT
>ENA-OQDF01000546-OQDF01000546.1-human-gut-metagenome-genome-assembly--contig:-NODE-546-length-15618-cov-2.701310_pt1 | contig 15618 bp, 20 predicted proteins | sample MGYA00242769_ERZ504597 | MGnify/ENA primary metagenome ERZ504597 (study PRJEB26092, sample SAMD00036305) | human gut metagenome | host: Homo sapiens | study: EMG produced TPA metagenomics assembly of...
CCCGAGCTCACTGAGGCTTCGGTCCGTTCCGCGGCAGGGAGGGCGCATCGCCTGCTGAGCCCGCTGTGCCTGTCGAGGCCAGCGAAGTTCCCGTTGTCGATCCGGCTTTGCGCCCGCACCGTCGCGGTCGCAAGCCCAAGGCCTTCGTCGAGGCAGAGAAGGCCGCAGCCGCAGCTGCAGCCGCTCGGGATGCTGCGGCGACCGCCGAGTCTGCAACCGCTGCCGATGCACCCGTCCAGGATGCTACGACTTCCGAGGCGCTCCCGCCGATGCCGAGCCCGCCGACGTCCGTCCCGGTCGCAGCCGTCGTACTGCTGCTAAGCGCACGTCCAAGGCCAAGGCTGCCAAGAAGGGTGCGTCCGAGGATTCCGCCGAGACGACCGCCGATGCATCGACTGATGCCGTCGAGCCCCAGGACGTCGAACAGCCTGCATCCGAGAAGCCCAAGCGCGGTCGCAAGAAGTCCATTAAGGCCAAGGCCGCCGAGCAGCAGGCTGATGTCGAAGCGCAGGTTAATTCTGGCGCCGAGACCAATGACACCGCTGCGGCCAATGTTGACACCGCCGCAACCGATGGTGCCGCCCCCGCCGAGGGCGAAGACGGCGCTCGCCCCAACCGTCGCCAGCACAAGCGCAACGAGGAGCGCAACGAGCACAAGGACGAGCGCAACAACGACCGCCGCAACCGCCAGCGCGATCGCAAACAGCGCAACAAGGAGCGTAATGCCGCTCCCACCGAGCCCACGCTTTCGCGCGAGGAGCTCGCTGCCATGAAGGTCGCTGAGCTGCGCGAGAAGGCCAAGGAGTTCGAGATCGAGACGACCGGCAAGAAGAAAGCCGAGCTCGTCGAGGAGATCTACGTCACCGCCGCGAAGGCCGAGGGCTTCCGCGACATCAAGGCATTCTGCAGATTCGCCCGGACAGCTCCGGCATCATCCACGCCCATGGCTACATGAAGTCCAACGACGACGCCTTCGTGCCCGCCTACCTCATCCGCTCCGCGCGCCTGCGCACGGGCGACGTCATCGAGGGCTCGCTGCGTCCTTCGCGCGGCGGCGACAAGCGCGCCGGCCTCGCCAAAATCACGACCGTCAACGGTCTGGACCCCGAGCAGATTCGCAACCGCCCCAAGTTCGGCGACCTCACCCCGGTCTATCCCAATGAGCCGCTGCGCATGGAGCACGGCAAGGATTCCATCACCGGTCGCGCCATCGACATCGTGTCACCGATCGGCAAGGGCCAGCGCGGCCTGATCGTGTCCCCGCCCAAGGCCGGCAAGACTACGATCCTCAAGAAGATCTGCCAGTCCATCTCGATTAACAACCCCGAGGTGCACCTCATCTGCCTGCTCGTCGACGAGCGCCCCGAAGAGGTCACCGATATGCAGCGTTCCATCAAGGGTGAGGTTGTGGCGTCGACCTTCGATATGCCTGCCGACAACCACACTCGCGTGGCAGAGCTCGTCATCGAGCGCGCCAAGCGCATCGTAGAGCTGGGTGGCGACGTCGTGGTGGTGCTCGACTCCATCACGCGCCTCGCCCGCGCCTACAACTTGGCGGCGCCCGCCTCGGGCCGCATCCTTTCGGGCGGCGTCGATTCGGCGGCCCTATATCCGCCCAAGCGCTTCCTGGGTGCAGCCCGCAATATCGAGAACGGTGGCTCGCTTACCATCCTGGCCTCTGCCCTCATCGACACCGGTTCCAAGATGGACGAGGTCATCTTTGAGGAGTTCAAGGGCACCGGCAACATGGAGCTTAAGCTCGACCGCGACCTGGCCGACCGCCGCATCTTCCCGGCTATCGACCCCGTTGCCTCCGGTACGCGTAACGAGGACCTGTTGGTCGACGAGCAGATGCGTCCGTTTGTCTTTGGCCTGCGTCGCATTCTTGCCGGCATGAACAACACCGAGCGCGCAGCCGCATCGTTTATCAAGGGTCTTAAGGGCACCAACACCAACCAGGAGTTCCTGGTGCGTTCGGCCAAAAAACACAGCGACTACGAGCAGACGTTCTAGGTTGTCATCCGCGCGCAGCATAGTCATCAATGCGATAAAGGGTCGGGGCTTTGAGCCTCGGCCCTTTTCCATAGCGCCGCTCCACGCTTATTTTTGACTGTAAGACTGACGAACAGCAGGTTTCCCGTTTCAATCCGACATCGTCGCTTGCAATCGGCAGGGCGGTTTCGCATAATAGCTTTTAAGCTTCGCGACGGAAAACGCAGATGAAACGAACCATATACCGTTGCTTTGGGGCATAGCCCCGCTTCATCTTCTCTCGCGCAGCCAACTGAATGATGCGATTTGGGTGCTGGAAGATGGGGAGAGCTCATGGCTTCTTCTGATGCAACACAACGAGCAGTCCTTGCCGGACTTCGTGCGGGATCGGCCTTGCCGCTCCCGTGGTTATGTATGCCGCGACGCTGCCGTTTTCGTCGGTGAACGAGACGGTCGTGGCGGGTGCAGTTCCCTTCGCCGTGGGCGCGGGTGGCGGGGCGTGGGGTATCTATGCCGCCTCGCTGGGGGTATCTCCGAGTATCGTGCGCAGCGTGAAGAGCGTCTGTTCCAGCCCGATGCCATGGGCGGTGCCGCCAATCTCAATCAGCATCAAAGCGAGTTCAAGACCGCCTCGATTCCAGCTCAGCAGCAGGATGCGATTCCGTACGCTGCGGCTTCTGCTTCTCAGGCTCAGTCGGAGCAGTCTACCTCGGCATTCCTTTCCGGCCTGACTGGTGCGTTCCAGCGCCGTCATGCATGATGGTGTCCCTACCATCGCTCGAGCCGCAGATGCTATGGACGAGGCCGAGGCTTGGTCCATGATCGACAGCATGCTCGACGACGATTCGCCGGTTAGCTGCGACCCTGCACGCTCGCGCGACGTCTATCAAGTCGCCATCGACGAGCTCACCAACGGCGGGCAGACCGGCTCCTTCAATCGCGATGATATCGCCGCCGCGGCACGCGCCGTGTCGGGCTCCCAGGCCGCCCCTGCGGGCAGCACGGCGGCTTCGTGGCACTCGTTGCCAACGCGGCAGTCAATAACGCCTACAGCGCTACCTCGCGGACGCGAACGCTTCTGCCGATAATTCGTACGTTGATGAAGCCATGACCGCGGACGAGGAGGCCGTTGCCGCCCGCCGTGCCGCCGAAGCTCGCTTTGGGGCGCTCCTGCCCAGCAGCAGGCGGCTGAGGCTGCGCCGTACAACGCAAACCTCGCCAGCATGCCTATCATTTCCGGTGCCGCGGACATCGATCTCGATGACCTCGATGAGCCTGCAGCCATCACCGCATCGATTGATGCCCAAGATCGCATCGACACCGGCGACCTTCCGGATGCCTCGCTCGAGGTTGATGTCCCCATGGCCGATTACTCGGGCCACGAGGACATGTGGGCCGCTGCCACCGCGATTCTGGACGAGATCGACGAGCCTGCTCCTGTTGCAGCTCCCGCTCCCGTCGCTGCCCCTCAGCCTGCTGCACCCGCCTATGTCGCCGTCACAGCGCTGTGTTCCCCGAGGATACCGCCCGTATCTCGCGCGAGGGCATCGAGCGAGCCGAGGCTATTGCCGCCGGCATTATGGAAAATCGTCGTCACGAGCGCGTCAATCAGATCCTCGAGGAAGAGATCGAGCGCCTGCAGTCCTCTACCGCCAAGCGTACGGGCCGTGCCTATCTGAGCGTTATCGAGGGCGGTACCGCCAGCTTCGCGCCGCTCCGCGCGGAGGCATAACTTCTGCATGGTTAAGATCAATCGAAATGGGCGGTCGTGACCTGCCTGATGGCGCTCTTGATCTGGGGCAATTCGCTGGTTCCCGGCTCGGGGTCGGGTTCGCTGAGCCTAACGGTCATGGAAGCTATCCGCGGTTTCCTGCGCGGCGTGGGACTCCCATATGCATGGGTGACCAACTTTGTTGTTCGCAAGTGCGCGCATTTTACCGAGTATATGGTGCTCGGCATCTTGGCAACGCACGCCTTTGATTTTGAGGGCCGGCGCACCTTTGACGTGCTGCTGCCCACGGCGGTGTTCCTGCTGCTGATTCCCTCGATCGACGAGACGATTCAGCTCTTTGTGCCGGGACGCGCCGGCATGATCACCGATGTGATGATCGACTGCTGTGGTGCGGCAACGGGCGTTGTGCTCCGATATCTCTTACGGTCGCTGATGTGCGCCAAAAAGGCCGCCTAGGACGTATTGTTTGGTCCTAGGCGGCCTTTTTATTTGAGAGCTTATATGAGGCGTGGTGGCGTCGTTCCGTAGGTCGGATTTGCCGGGCGCGCCACGTCCTGTGGGTGCGTCTGCTACTGAAGCGCCTGTGCGCCCAGGGCCAGGCAGCCCATGATGCCCTGCTTGCCCTCGAGGCTGTTGTTGACGATGTAGCTATCGATGTCGGCCATCTCGGGCGTGACGATGTAGCCGTTGAGCATCTCGGCGCACTTCTTGCGTGCGAGCGGCACGATGGGGGTGTGGTCGGCCACGCCGCCACCGATGACGATCTTCTGCGGTGCGTAGCACAGGATGTAGGTCATGAGCGCCTGCGCCAGATAGCCGGCGAGCAGGTCCATGGCCTCCGAGTCATCGGCCATCTCTCCGGCGCTCTTGCCACCCCAGCGCTTTTTAACGCCGGGGCCAGCGATGAGGCCCTCGAGGCAGTTGTCGTGGAAGGGGCAGCCGCTGTGCTCGCCAATGGTGTCGCGCGGGTCGCGCGTGACCAGGATGTGACCGGCCTCGGGGTGCATCATGCCGTGCACGAGCTGGCCGCCCGAAAGCACGCCGGCGCCCACGCCGGTGCCGATGGTCAGATACACCACGTCCGTGAGGCCTTGGGCGCAACCAAAGGTGACCTCGCCCAAGCAGGCGACGTTGACGTCGGTATCGTAGCCGCAGGGAATGTCGAGCTCGTTTTGAATGGTGCCCAGCAGGTCAAAGTAGCGCCATGCCGTCTTGGGGGTCTCCAAGATCTTGCCGTACTGGGGCGAGGCGGGGTTGACTGCGGTGGGGCCAAAAGCTCCGATGCCCAGGGCGGCGATGCCTTTGTCTGCAAACCATGCGTTGACGGCCTCAACGGTCTCCTGCGGGGTTGTGGTCGCAATCTGCTCGCGCTCCAGGACCGTGCCGTCCGCATAGCCCGTGGCGCACACCATCTTTGTGCCGCCGGCCTCGAGCGCTCCGATAAGCTGCTGCTCTGCCATAGCGTCCCTCTCTATTGGGCGAGTTACTTCACCTCTAAAGTATAGCGCCCTAAAAAACTAAGAAAGCGCTATAAAAAGAAACCTTGCAGCCCAACGGACGATGCGAGGTTTCTTTGGTGCTTTTAGTTGTTGGGCCGTCTCTACCCGCGCGGCTTGATTTTATCTCGCAGGGACTTGAGGTTCTCGAGTGCTGCGTTGAGCGTTTCGTCTCGCTTGGCAAAGTGGAAACGGACCAGATGGTTGACAGGCTCGCGGAAGAAGCTCGAGCCGGGCACGGCGCCCACGCCCACCTTTGAGGCTAGGTCCTCGCAGAAGTCGAGGTCGCTGTCATAGCAAAACTCAGAGATGTCCATCATCACGTAGTAGGCGCCTGCGGCACGTTGTGCGTGAGGCCGATGCTGTCGAGTCCCTGACAGAATAGGTCGCGCTTGGCGGTGTAGAGGTCGAGGACCTCCTGGTAATAACTGTCGTCGAAGTTGAGGGCGGTGACGACGGCCTCTTGCAGGGGAGCGGCGGCGCCTACGGTGAGGAAGTCGTGGACCTTTTTGATGCGCTCGGTGATTTCGGCGGGAGCGATGGTGTAGCCTAGGCGCCAGCCGGTGATGGAGTAGGTCTTGGACAGCGAGCTGCAGCTGATGGTTCGATCGAACATGCCGGGCAGCGTGGCCATATAGACGTGCTCGTGGGGCGCGTAGACGATGTGCTCGTATACCTCGTCGGTAATGCAGTAGGCGTCGTACTTTTTGCAGAGGTCGGCGATAAAGGTGAGCTCCTCGCGCGTAAAGACCTTGCCGCAGGGGTTGGAAGGGTTGCACAGGACGATGGCCTTGGGATCGTTGTCGCGGAAGGCCGCCTCGAGTGTCTCGCGGTCAAAGTCGAACGCAGGTGGGTTAAGCGGCACGTAGATGGGCTCGGCACCCGAGAGGATCGTGTCGGCGCCGTAGTTCTCGTAGAATGGCGAGAAGATGACGACCTTGTCGCCGGGGTTTGTGACCGTCATCATGGCGGCCATCATGCCTCGGTGGAGCCGCAGGTGACCACGATGTTCTCGTTGGGGTTGATCGGCATGCCCATAAAGTGCTCCTGCTTGGCGGCAAGCGCCTCACGCATGGCCTGGGAGCCCAGGTGATGGAGTACTGGTGATAGAGCGGCTTGGGGTCGCTGGCGATGGCGCTCAGGCTGTTGAGCAGCTGCGCCGGGGGATCGAAGTCGGGGAAGCCCTGCGACAGGTTGACGGCGCCATACTTATTGGAGATGCGCGTCATGCGGCGGATGACCGAATCGGTAAACGTTGCCGTACGGTTGGAGAGTTCTTTCATGCTTGTCCTTTCGAGCATTTGCAGTGGGGCAAGTTTACTCCTATGAAACCGGTGGGAATTGCTCGAAATGGTCTCGAAAAACTCTTTTCAAAATTCTTGAAAATTGGGGCTTGCATCGCGTGGCGTTCCTTGCAATAATAGTCGAGCGCGAAGCGCACAGGACACGGTGGGTGTAGCTCAGTTGGCTAGAGCGACGGGTTGTGGTCCCGTAGGTCGAGGGTTCGAGTCCCTTTACCCACCCCAGTTCTTGCTTCGTGTTGATATCGGGTCGTTAGCTCAGTTGGTAGAGCAGGGGACTCTTAATCCCAAGGTCCAGGGTTCGACCCCCTGACGGCCCACCAAAGATTGTTAAGACGGTCAACTTCGGTTGGCCGTCTTTTTTATTAACCTCGCATGGGGCCGAACCCGTAAGGGCACAGACGCTTTACAAGTCGAGCCTGCCCTGGGGTCGGTGAATCCGTCTGTACCCTCCTTGAGCTTTTTCTCGTCTGCTTTCACGCGACGTTCGAGCTTCTTTGTATCTTCGGCAGGCGGTAGGTTCTCGGGTACAATTCCGCGGTCGATGAGGCTGCCACGCACGCTTGTGTTGTTCTCGACGTGCTCTTGCTTGATCTGGTCCAGACCGTACAGGTCGTGTTCCTCGGCGTTGAAGGCCGTCATCGAGTTCGTAAGGTCCTTTGCTTTGATGAGAACATCGGCTAGCCTGTCCGCCAATGCCGAGCTCTTGGATACGCCGAGCTGTTGTTTCATTTCCGCCGTGCTTCTGCCGCCGAATAACGCTTCGTCGCCCTTCGACTTGATGATCGCGAATCCTTTGGAGTCCACGCCGCGTTTGAACGCAATACCCGAGAGCTGTTTCTCTGAATCGGATAGCGAGTGGCGCGCCTGTAAGCGCTGAATCTCTGCGAAGCGCTGCTCTATGAGCTCTTGGCGGCGCGTCTGCACGGCAAAGTATGCCTGGGCGAGCGCGATCTCTGGCTTGTTTGAATCTCCGTTTTGGGCGATTAATAGCATGCATAGCGCGTAAGCTTGTAGTCTTTAACCGCGCGAGCGGCGACACCGGCAGTTATCATTTTCGTGGTGTCACGAAAATGGGAATCAACTGGAGTTTTGTTTGTTTCGCACGAGACTTTTGCCCTCTTAACAACTTCGGCGAAGTTCTCCCATCGAGTGTATCCCATGGGTTCCATTAAATCGCGTGCGAGTCAATACTCAACGCCGTCTTCCACATTGGCGTAGCTATCAAGTTCGACACGCCACTTCTCGATATCACTACTGTCCATATCTCCTCCTCGCTGATCTATTGTCTATGCGCGCTTTGCCCGCTCTGTACTCAGAATAAGGATACGCTGCCGTGCGGACACGAATGGGCCCCGTGCCACTTCGAGGTCACGGCCCATAGATATCGATTAGTTGTGCTCTGCTCTAGATAGGTGTCCAGTTTAATTCGATCGATAGTGCGAACCCAGGCTTTCGGTCCGCTTGCGCATGGCTTTGACCATCTCCGTTGCCAGCTGATTCTGCGATTGCAGGCGGGCGAGGGCTGCGATCTCGCTGTCTTTGGCATGCGGCTTGCTCAGCGCCGTTGCCTCGTCTTTCAGGCTTTCAAGCTGTTGCAGGGCCTTGGATAGACCTGCTTCGGTCCTGTTGATCATGCAATAGGTACTCATCGTGTGCTTAAGGCTGTGTGTCAGGCGTTCGGCATCTGTTGTGGCAATGCCATACTGAGGGAGGGCGATATCCATCGGAGCGGCCGCCTCGGGAGCGTCCAGCGCTGCTTGGGCTGCCGATGCGCCCGCGATGCGCCCAAACACGATGCCGTTGGCGCTTGACAAGCCGCCGATGCGGTCGGCGCCGTGCATGCCGCCTGTTGCCTCACCGCAGGCGAAGAGGCCCTCAATGCCCGTGTACGCGGTCATGTCGATCTTGATGCCGCCGTTAGCGGCGTGGGCATACATCGCAACGCGCATCTCTCAGTCGGGCGATGCCGTGCTCGTCTTGCAGCCAGGTGGCAAAGGTCTGCACAAACTCTGGGACATCCTCGCGAGGGAAGTCGTAGTGGAGTGCCAGGCCTTCGACACTTGTCTGATCGATGACGAGATCGATAGCGCGGGAGGCCAAGCGTGACGTGAAGGGACCATATCCAGAGCGCTGCTCGAGCAGGTCGTCCAGCTTGTCGTCGGCAATATCTACCGGCTGGTCTACATGTACGTAGCGCCAGGTTTTCTCGTTGAAGACCAGGTTGCGCTTGGGCTCGATGAAGCCGGGCATCATCTGCATGAACTCTATATTAGTAAGTGTTGCGCCGTGCGCCAGCGCGATGGCCTGCGAGGAGCTGAGCACATCAGCCGACGTAAGGCTGCGCTCGAACAGGCCGCTTGTGCCACCGGCTGCGATGATCGTGCCTTGGCGGCAAAGGGCACGATTCGATTTTCGGTGAGGTCGTAGAGCACGGTTCCGGTTATTCTGCCGTTCGTGTCCTCAACAAGGTCGATAAGCTCATGGCGGGGGAGCAGGCGAATGCCGAGCGACTCGATCCGGGCTGTCAGAGCGTCCTCAAGGGGTTTGCGGGTGAGGCCGCGCCACATGCGCGTCTTGTGGTCAAAGCAGGGGATAAACTGCTTTTGCTGGGCGCTCTCGGCGCTTTGCGGACGCTGGAGCTCACGCCCAGGTCTTGCTCGAGCCATTCAATTGCCTGGGGAATGCCGTGGACAAACGTCTGGACAAGCTCGGGGTCGGCGACGCCGCCACCAACGGTCTGGATGGTATCGATGAGGTCTTGTTCGTCGTCTTCGTTAACGGGTCCGATAAGCCCCAGGCCCCAGGTTCCGGGGAAGAAGCTCGATCCACTCATAGTCTTGCCGGCGCTTGCCACAGCGACGGTTGCGCCCGTGCGTGCCGCTTCGATGGCGGCGCAAAGGCCCGCAATGCCAGATCCAATTACCAGTACATCAGTCGATTCCATCGGATTCCTTTCTCGTCCGGCGCATTGTCGCATGGGTGATCGGCAATGGGGCCGCAAAGACTCGGCAAATCGGTAAAGGGCAAATATGGCAGGTGGGCGTCATGGACGTTCTGACGCTCCGTCTCATCACATCTCGTATTTCGCCCCAACTGATATATCGGCATTAGCTGCCCTGCGACAGCGTAAACAAAAAGAGCCGCTACCCCGAAAGGTAGCGGCTCCAAAGCTCAACTATGTGAGCATCGCGCGGGCGCGACTAGGCCTTGAGGGCCTCCTCGACGGCGACAGCGCAGGCGACGGTGGCACCGACCATGGGGTTATTGCCCATGCCGATGAGACCCATCATGTCGACGTGCGCAGGCACGGAGGAAGAACCGGCGAACTGGGCGTCGGAGTGCATGCGGCCCATGGTGTCGGTCATGCCGTAAGAGGCAGGGCCGGCGCCCATGTTGTCCGGGTGCAGGGTACGGCCAGTGCCGCCACCAGAAGCGACGGAGAAGTACTTCTTGCCAGCCTCGAGGCGCTCCTTCTTGTAGGTGCCAGCGACGGGGTGCTGGAAGCGCGTGGGGTTGGTGGAGTTACCGGTGATCGAGATATCGACGTTCTCGTGCCACATGATGGCAACGCCCTCGCGGACGTCGTCGGAGCCGTAGCAGTTAACGGCAGCGCGGGGACCATCGGAGTAGGGGATGGTCTCGACGACCTTGAGCTCGCCCGTGTAGTAGTCGAACTGGGTCTTCACGTAGGTGAAGCCGTTGATGCGGGCGATGATCTGAGCGGCGTCCTTGCCCAGACCGTTGAGGATAACGCGCAGCGGCTTCTTGCGAGCCTTGTTGGCGTTCAGAGCCAGGCCGATAGCGCCCTCAGCGGCAGCGAAGGACTCGTGGCCAGCCAGGAAGGCGAAGCACTCGGTGTCGTCGGAGAGCAGCATAGCGCCAGGTTGCCGTGGCCCAGACCGACCTTGCGGTCCTCGGCGACGGAGCCGGGAACGGTGAAGGCCTGGATGCCCTCGCCGATGATGGCGCAGCCTCAGAAGCGGTCTTGGCGCCACGCTTGACAGCGAGAGCGCAACCGAGGGTGTAGGCCCACTCGGCGTTCTGGAAGGCGATGGACTGGGTGTTGTTGACGATCTCACGCGGTTGAAGCCCTTGTCGGTGCAGATCTGCAGAGCTTCCTCGAGGGAGGCGATGCCGTTGTCGGCGAGGCACTTGTTGATCTTGTCAGCGCGGCGCTCGTAACCTTCGAACGTAACAGTCATAGTTATTTCCCTCCCTTTCTACTCGTGAACCGGGAACACGCTGGCGACGGAGTGAGTCTCCTCGTCGGTGCGCGGGTCGATGTACTTGGCAGCGTTCTCCCACTGACCATAGTGGCCCATAGCGCCAGCGATGGCCTCCTCGGGGGTCTTGCCGGCCTTGACGCGTCGGTGAACTTACCGAGGTTCAGGAACTCGAACGCGATGATCTCGTTCTTGTCGTTGAGAGCCATGCGGGTGACGTAGCCCTGAGCGAGCTCGAGGTAACGAGCGCCCTTGGCCTTGGTGCCGAACATGGTGCCGACCTGAGAGCGAAGGCCCTTGCCGAGGTCGTCGAGGGAGGCGCCCACGGGCAGGCCGCCCTCGGAGAACGCGGTCTGGCTGCGGCCGTAAACGATCTGCAGGAAGATCTCGCGCATAGCAACGTTGATGGCGTCGCAGACGAGGTCGGTGTTGAGGGCCTCGAGGATGGTCTTACCGGGAAGGATCTCGGAAGCCATGGCGGCAGAGTGGGTCATGCCCGAGCAGCCGATGGTCTCAACGAGGGCCTCCTCGATGATGCCGTCCTTGACGTTCAGCGTGAGCTTGCAGGCGCCCTGCTGAGGTGCGCACCAACCCACACCGTGCGTAAGACCGGAGATGTCGGAAATCTCCTTAGCCTGGACCCACTTGCCCTCCTCGGGGATGGGTGCGGGGCCGTGGTATGCACCCTTGGCAACGGGGCACATGTTCTCCACTTCCTGTGAGTACTGCATGCCTCTCCTCTCTATCGTGTTGGCGTCCCGTCTGGGGGTCGTGGCTGGCGATTGCCGGGCGACCCTTCGAAAGGGACATGACATGCAGCCCCTATAATACCGCGAAATGCACGGAATATTCGGCGAACGGCTCAGTTTTCGTAGCGAGAAGTCGGAAGTTTAAATTGAAACGGTTTAACTCTATGTTCTGTGGTCGCGAACTTCCGTAGAGGGGGTTCGTCTTGGGCAAGCTTTTGGTCAGCTCTTGTAAGCGTTGCAGGGGCTGACCTGTTGCAACGGTGCCGTTCGCCGCCTATTTACTGCCTTTGGCCGCGCGAGTCTATTGTTTTGCGTGGATGTTTTGATGGCACGCTTCAATCGTGCTGTATTGGATGGCAAGCAGATCCCGGCGAAGGGAGCGCCATGCAGCGCGTTTGGAGAACGGTTACCGGCTTTTACCATGTCTGTGCCCGCGGTACGGGCAAGCAGCTCATCTTTGAGGGCGATGAAGACCGGTGGGAGTTTTTGGAGTTGATGCGCGACTGCTGCCGGGAGGCAGGCGTCACGGTTATCGCTTGGTGTCTTATGGGCAATCACGTGCATCTGGTGCTGGCAGATTACGAGGACGCGATGAGCGCGGCGATGCACCGGCTGCTTTTGACGTACGCGCGGCGGTTCAATAAACGCACGGGGCGCACAGGTCATCTGTTCCAGAACCGTTTTGACCGGCGCTCGCTCGATACCGACTGGCAGGTGATGGAGGCTATTCGCTCCGTACACGCCGATCCACAGGAGGCGGGCGTTGGCCTAATCGAGCGTTATCCCTGGAGCAGCTTTGCGGAGCATTTGCGCGCTTACGACGGTGACGCGGCTGATGTCGCGAGGGGATTTTCTGATCCTTCTTGCGTGCTTGAGCTCTTTGGTTCTGCCGAGGCTTTATTGCCTATTCACTTCGACGCCGACGGCGGCGAGCCAGCGCTGGGCGATATGAAAGAGACGGAGTGGGAACGCCACGCCTTGCCGGCAAGATGGCTAAGGAACTCGGGGTTCGCTTCGCGGGGTTAAAGCCGCACCGCCGGCGCAGCGCGATACCGTTATTTTTGGATTGCACGATGCCGGTTTCACGGTGCGCCAGATTGAGCGCTATACCGGGATTGGCAAAAGTACCGTCTCTCGTATTGTGCGTGCCCGCGCGCGGACGGCGATGCGGACTGGCGGAAACGTGATGTAGGGTCGCCTGTGCGCCGCAGATGGGGTCGTCCATACGCCGCAACAAGCGTTCAAAAGCTTGGTGCGGCAACTGCACTTCTTAATATGCATAGAACAATCGCCATCTTGCATAAAATAAGGCTCAGTCCGGGTTTGCCCGTGCTACCCCATCTGCGCCGTGCAAAAATGGAGTTTTCAGCATCGCGGTACTGCCACTACCGTCGCAATTTTGCAACATACGGGCCCCGAAGCTATTTATGCCTGCCGATGCGCTCCCGAAGCTCATGTTTGCGCCCCTGAGACCACGATGCTTGTTCTAAAACGCACTATATATGCGCCTGGAGACGTTGATTAACGCTTTCGATGCGTATACACACAGCTTGGCGTGCTGAATATTCGCAAAAATGCACGCCGCTCCCTATGGGACCCGTCTGCAGCAGGCGCGAAGCGAATCGGAGCCCAGCTGGATGGGGCATGGGACGATGCTAGGCGTGCTCGTGGCCCTGCCGCAGGCCTTTGGTGCTGTGGAAAACGCCCGTGTTCGCGTCTGGCTGTGTGGTAAATGACAGACGGGGTGCCGGACGCGCGGACTTTGTGCGTTCGCGCTCATTAGAAAAAACAGAGCCGCCCGTATCGGGCGGCTCGGCAATCAAAAACCTTGGATTCGGGGCATACGCTACTGGTTTGCTTGCCCCTCGAGCATGCCGTCGAGGGTGCGCCAGGCGAGCTCGGCGCATTTGACGCGGGCGGGCATGTGCGAGATGTCCTGGAGCTGGGCGGCCTCGTCCAGATCTTCCAGGTCCTCCTCGGAGAGCTGTTCGCCGCGGATCATGGCGAGGAAGAGCCCTGCCAAGCGACGCGCTTCCTCGACCGTCTCGCCGGTGATGAGGTCGGCCATGATGTCGGCGCTGGCCTGACTGATGGCGCAGCCGTGGCCGGTAAAGGAGGCCTCCTCGATCACGCCGTTCTCGACACGCAGCTGCAAGGTGAGCTCGTCTCCGCAGCTGGGGTTGATGCCGTCGTGCTCGTGCGTGGGAGCATCCATCTCGTACTTATAGTCGGGGTGCGAGTTGTGCTCCATAAATGTGGTGGAGGTGTACAGATTACCCATTGAATGTGCTCCAAACGTGATGCAGGCCGGCGATGAACTTGTCGATGTCGGCCTTGTCGTTGTAGAAGGCCACGCTGGCGCGGCAGCAGGCAAGGTTCTCGACGCCCAGCCAGGTGAGCAGCGGCTGCGCGCAGTGGTGACCGGCGCGGATGCAGACGCCGTCCATGTCCATGATGCTCGCGACATCGTGCGGGTGGATGCCCTTGACATTAAAGCTCACGACACCGTGGTGGTTATCCCAATAGATTGAGCCGATGATCTGGACAAAGTCGAGCTGCATGAGCTCGCCCATCAGGTAGTGGACGAGTGCCTGCTCGCGTGCCTGGATGTTTTCGTAGCCCACCGTGTTGACGAGGTAGTCGAGGGCGGCGCCTGTGGCGAAGATGCCGGCGGCGTCCTGCGTGCCGGCCTCGAACTTCTCGGGGACGGGAGCCCAGACGGCGTCCTGCTCAGTAACCGAGTCGATCATCTCACCGCCGGTAAGCATGGGCGGCATGGCGTTGAGCAGGTCCATCTTGCCCCACAGCACGCCGATGCCCATGGGCCCATGGCCTTGTGCGCACTAAAGGCAAAGAAGTCGGCGCCCAGGTCGGCCACATCGACCGGCATGTGCGGCAGCGACTGCGCGCCGTCGACGACCAGGTAGCCGCCGTACTTGTGCACGAGTTTGCCGAGGTTCTTGACCGGGTTCTCGACGCCCAGCACGTTGGAGACCTGTCCCACGGCTAGGATCTTGGTCTTGGGACCCACCTTGGCAAGAACCTCCTCGGTGGTGAGCTGGCCGGTCTTGGTGGGGTAGAGGTAGACGAGCTTGGCGCCGGTTTCGCGGCAGACCTGCTGCCACGGGAATCAGGTTGGAGTGGTGCTCCATAATGGTGATGACGACCTCGTCGCCCGGTTCGAGCACTGTGGGCGCAAAGCTCTTAGCGACCAGGTTGAGCGACTCGCTCGTGTTGCGGGTGAAGACGACCTCGTTGGCCTGTGAGGCGCCGATGAGGTCAGCGATCTGCTGGCGGACCTTCGCGATGGCGTCGGTGGCCTCGACGGACAGCGAGTACAGGCCGCGCAGGGGGTTGGCGTTCATGCGCTGGTAGAAGTCGCGTTCGGCGTCGAGCACACAGGCAGGGCGCTGCGCGGTGGCGGCGCTATCGAGGAAGGCGATCTCGGGGTGCTGCTGGAACAGCGGGAACTGGCCCTTGTAGGGGTTGGTCTCGATGTCCACGGTGGGCCAGCAGCGCGAAGCCTCGTCGCTGGCGTCGAGCTCCATGGGCTCGGGGGCAGTACAGGTATCGCATTTAACGTGCTCGGTGTCGATCATGCGAGCTCCTCTTCAAAGTTGTCGATCAGGTTGTTGCCTAGGCGGACGACGGCGGCGCGGGTGCGCTCGTCGGTGGCGGAAAGCGCGGCGTCCTCCAGCTTGGCGCGGATGAACAGGTCCTCGGCGGCGTTTTGGTCAAGGCCACGGCAGGCGAGGTAGAACAGCTGCTCGTCGCGGACGTGACCGATGGTGGCGCCGTGGTTGCCGGCGACGTCGTCCTCGTCACAGAGAATGACGGGAACGGTCTTGTTGTCGACGCCCTTGTTGGCCAAAAGCACCGTCTCGCGTTCGGTGCCGGTTGCACCCTTGCAGCCGTGCACGAGGTCGATGGTGCCACGGTAGACCTTCTTGGACGTGCCGGTCAGCACGCCGTTGGCGTCGATCTCGCACTCGGTCTTGCGACCGCGGTGGCGCAGCTCGTAGTTAAGTCGCGCACCTGCTCGCGGGCGCCCAGGTAGTCGGTATCGATCGTCACCTTGGCGGTATCGCCCAGCAGGTCGCCGGCAAGGCCGGTGGCGCTGGC
>ENA-OQDF01000549-OQDF01000549.1-human-gut-metagenome-genome-assembly--contig:-NODE-549-length-15563-cov-1.958085_pt1 | contig 15563 bp, 20 predicted proteins | sample MGYA00242769_ERZ504597 | MGnify/ENA primary metagenome ERZ504597 (study PRJEB26092, sample SAMD00036305) | human gut metagenome | host: Homo sapiens | study: EMG produced TPA metagenomics assembly of...
TAAAAGAGAAAAATGATTGATTTAAACGATCGTTTTAATTAGTCATTTGCAAAGGTACGCGTTTCTTTGACTTCTGCAACCCTTCCGGGCTATTTTTTCATCCCTTATTCGCTTTCTTATCAATAGGATAGCCTATCCTTTACGAAACAACCGATTCCGTAAACGAACCTCCCGTTTTCCTTCTTTAAAAACGCAAGATCTAAACGATGGTTTAGACTAGTCGTTTTCTAACGGTAGTCTGCTATCAGAAAATAGCTAAGTGCTTAATTAACACTATTATTAATATTAAATTCTAAATTATGAACAGAAAGATTTCTACATTGTTAACGGCGGGTCTGCTTGTGGCGGGGTCGCTGTGCGGTAGTGCCTTCGCTCAGACGCCGACGGTTTCCATTAAAAATTTGACCGGAATCGGATCTACAGTAGCGAATGAACTGAAAAACGGGGCTCGATATGTGATGTAGATGCCTCTTCATCGCTAGCCTATGGTCATGAAATAAGCACTACTACCGGTAAGATTGTTGAGGTAGGGGAGGCTATAAACACTCCGATTTTTTACGATGACAGCGATAGCAAAGACGGCGTTAAGAAGTACATTTGGACGGTCAGCGTGACAGAGGCTCCGAGAGGTTTCTTCTCTTATACCCTCACCAATGCGGAGACTGGAAAGGCGTTGAGATACAACAGCGCATATAATGCGATAGAGACAGACCCGGCAGCGAAAGCCGAGGATACCTTTAAGGATTTCGTGTTTGAGAATACAGGTACTGTCACTTCTACTCCACTGGTGCGAAGTATTCTGCCTCTAATAAGTACATGGTTGCCTATAAAGCGGGTGCGACTGTTTGGAACGGTCTGTCATGGTCTGGCAGCCCATTGGTCTCTACTACTACGATCTCTGCTCCTGCGTTCTATGAGGTTAAATCCGAGGAACTTGAGGATGTTACCGAGTTGAACGCATTATATAACACTTCTGGATTCTCATTCGCCTCCAAGCCTTATGATACGGATCAAACCGAGGAGCCGATCGGCAACTTGTTCAATACGAAGAAGGTGGTAGCTCGCTATGTATCTACCGCTATTGAAGTTGACGCTACTCAGTATCCTTCTTATTCGGGTAATACTCGTGATTTGAGGATCGAGCCGGGTATGTATTTCTTCACAGAGAACGCTCCGAAAGATGGTGCTGATTATAAAGAATGGATGAACGCTACGATCTTGGTCGTAAGCTCAACGGAGACCGTTGAGGCTACAAATGCGGGACGTGCCTCTGGTGATGGTTTCGCTTTGGCAGAGGTGAAAGTCAGCGACTTGAACTTCTATCAAGGTTCGGATAATGCTTGGATGACAGCAGGTAACGATATCTCTATCAATAACGCTAACTTCCGTGTGCAAAAGAGCTATGTGGACGCTTATCCGTATGAGTTGAACGTTGATGATTTCCGTTATCGTGAGCAAGCTAGCAAGGCTAAGCACGTTACTAAGCCTGTTAAGTTACATGTGTTGAAACATAGTGACAAGTACTATCTGACCACTACACATGCTACAGACGACCAGTTCATCTTCAAGTTGGCTGCCGCCGGTATGAAGAAAGGTATCGAGTTGTTGAACACGGAGGCTAAGGTCGCCGCTTACACGATCCGTATCTTAGACGGTAAGGAATTTGGGTCATCTACCGATAACATCGACAAGAAAGACATCAAGAGCGTATACGGCAAGTACTTGACGAACGCCGTTAAAGCTTCTCAATTCGAGTTGGTAGCTAAGGCTAAGGTTCTTTCTCAATTGGAGACTCCGGCTTATCAATGGGCTATCTCCAGCGTAGACAATGAGTATGAGGTGACATTCACGAACCGTGAGACCGGCGAGTATTTCACAGCAAGCTTGTTCCCGAAGGCTGATCTGGGCGAGAACGTTTACGAATTGTCCACAAAGAGCAAAAAGGTTACCGCTATCTATGTAGACGCGAACACATACAATGAGACAGAGGGTGAAGTCGCTGAAATGCAACAACTGATCGTCGAGTTGACTCCGGCTGAGGTTGATCCGTACGCAGGTTTCTTGAACCTAGACGATGAGACTTTGGTGACGATGGCTTTCGCTCGCGATAACAACGAGACTTCCAATAAGTGGTATGTGGCAGCTAAGAAACAAGCAAGCCCATTGACTGGATATGAATTGAACAAGAACGGTAAGTTCGCTAACGAGGTATCCGATGCCGCTCAATGGCAATTGGTGAAAGATGATAAAAAATGTACGATCATCGAGCGCAGTTTCGTTTACAATAAGGATGGCCGCGTGACGGTACAGGCTAGAGCAGATAAGGGCTACGCTTATGTTTATCAGTTGCAGTATATCAATGATGGTATCGAGACTGATAAATATTTCCCGCAAGGAACTACTCCTGTAACTAATGTAACAGAACAGGAAGCGTTAGTTAATGAAGGTCAAGCTAAGTTCGTGATCAAGCTAGCCGCCGATGGTTCTGTTTACTTGATTCCGGTGGGTGACACAAACAGTTTTATCGCTTCAATTTTGAATGAGAATACGAAGTCTGTTGTAGACGCTACTTATAAGGCTTCTATCGACGAATGTCAATATACTACTCCGTCTTCAGTTTACGCATGGCCGTCAACTTCTACACAACAAGATTGGTTATTGAACACCTACTTGATCGTAGAAGCACCGGAGATCAGCTACCCGGCAGAGGAAGGTCATATCTCCTTGGTAAGCGATAAGGGTAACTATATCTCCATGAACGAGAATCGCGATGGTATCGTGGTAAACGAGAATCAATACTCATTCTACTTGCAAGTAACCGATGAGGACGCTGTTGTTCCTTCTTTCTATATCTCTAACAAGGGTACGGTTGAGAATGGTGACAGATTGTTCTTGTTCAACCCGGCAGACTCTGTAAACTATTATGTCGCAGATGGTACATACGACAGAAAGTATGAGTGGATCAAGGGTGAGACAAAGGCGATCTTCAAGCCGGCCACTCTTTGGGAGACTAAGGATACTTTGACTACGGTCGTTAAGGGTAACAAGGTTTCCGTGGCTGAAGAGGCTGATGATGAGGGCGTATTAGGTGGCTTGGATTACTTCAAGGTTCAGATCATCCAGTGCGAGGACAATGAGAACGAATATCGTATCCGTTCTGTAGCCAAGAAGGGTTCTTATCTGTATAGCTTCAACGACCAGTTGTCTTGGAGCGGTAGCAAGGAGAAAGCAATGCGCTTCACTATCACTACAGGCGATCCTACAGCTAACGAGTCTATCGCAGACGCTGCTGAAGGCGTTAAGGTAATCGCAGGCAACGGTGCTGTTGAGATCCAAGGCGCTGCCGGAAAGAACGTGGTTATCACGAACGTTCTTGGTAAGGTTATCACTAGCACGGTTCTTACATCCGACAACGCTACGATCGCCGCTCCTGCGGGTATCATCGTGGTAGCCGTTGATGGTGAGGCCGCTGTTAAGGCAGTCGTTAAATAAGAACAATGACGATAAATAACATAAATCGAAAATGCATTCCCGCGGGAGTTGTAGTGATTCAAGTAGCCCGCGAGGGCGAACAGGCGGGAATGGATTAATATTAATACTAAAGTAATAAATTAAAGTTCATCTGTCGTCACCTCCGTGAGGAGCGAGGGCGGAAAAATAAGCCCCGGCCGGTTCGTCCAGTCGGGGCTTTATTGGTTTGGAGATTCCGGTTTTACTCAGTAGGGGAATCAGCTTCAAAACAGTTCTGTTGAAGATGTATCGTGTTGTGGCAATAAGATGTATCATGTTGTGCCATTCGTTAAAGCTTAAATGGCAAAGCTGCGCTTTTTATACCGCTTTCTTATAGGTTTCAGTAGGATAAATGTAGATGTTATTGAAAAATGTATATCTTTGCTTGCTATTAGAAGGAAAAGCAAATGAGGAAGTTTATGAGAAAGATCGGATTGTTGTTGATTGCCGTGATGATGATTTTACCGGCGATGGCTCAGGTTTCTTTCGGCGTACGTGCCGGAGGCGCTTATTCTTCGTTGATCCAAAAGGTAGAGGATCGGTATGAGGCGGGAGCCGCTTTGGTTTTAGCATAGCGGGTTTGGCGGATATTCCTTTGAGCAAGAATAAGAAATGGTCGCTTCGTCCGGAGGTGGCGTTCGTGAACCAAGGGGGCGCTTATTATTCGAATCAGGATATGCATGGGATGGCGCTTCATAATAAATGTTGGTATTACTCTTTGCAGATTCCCGTGAATGTGGCTTATACGTTTACCTTTACGGACGTTCATCTGTCCGTATTCGCCGGTCCGGCCTTTGATTGGTCGCTGTTTGGAAAGATGAAAAGCCGAGAGACCAATCCGGATCTCCATTTTGGCGTGTCCGAGGAGAAAGACTTGAAGCCTTGCGACTTCAGTATGAATGTGGGGCTGGCGGTGGAATACAGCAACTTTTTTTCTCGGTAAGTGCTTTGTGCGGTATGATAGACCGTCGTGCTTGAAACGTGAGGGCGAGACTTCTGTCTTTCAGAATAACGTGACATTCTCTTTGGGGTATTACTTCCGTAAGTGATGAGTATCTTCATAATAACTTGAAAAATAATTAGATTTGTTTGGTATTTCGGATAAAACCCGTACCTTTGCAAGCCGATTATTATCAAATTGTACTAAGAGTTTAGTTCTTAGCACGTTGTTACATCATGTGTCCGTTGTGACAATGTTGGTAAGGCTAGTTTTTTGAGTTATTAATTAATTTAATTTTTAAGCAGTGGATACTTTAAGTTTTAAGACCATTTCTGCAAACAAGGCAACTGTAAACAAAGAGTGGGTCATTGTTGACGCCGAAGGTCAGACGTTAGGTCGCCTTTGCGCTAAAGTAGCGAAGCTTTTGCGCGGTAAGTACAAACCCAATTTCACTCCGCACGTTGACTGTGGTGATAACGTAATCATCATCAATGCAGACAAAGTCGTTCTGACTGGTAACAAGTGGAACGATCGTATTTATTTGAGATATACCGGATATCCCGGTGGACAGATCGAGTATACTCCGGCTGATCTTTTGAAGAAGGTGGCGACCGTCTGTTCCGTAAGTAGTAAAGGTATGTTGCCGAAGAACCGTCTAGGCGCGAAGTTGCTGGGCAACATGTACGTTTATGAGGGAACTGAGCACAAGCACGAGGCTCAACAACCTAAGTTAATCGATATAAACTCATATAAATAATCACGATGGAAGTAGTAAATGCAATAGGAAGACGTAAAGCGGCAGTCGCTCGCGTATTCGTTAGCGAAGGTACGGGAAAGATCACGATCAACAAACGTGAGCTGGAAAAATACTTCCCTTCTTCAATCCTTCAGTTTATCGTAAAGCAGCCGTTAGCAAAGTTGAACGTCGCTGAGCAATATGATATTAAGATCAACCTTGACGGTGGTGGTTTCAAAGGTCAGTCTGAGGCTGCTCGTTTGGCTATCTCTCGTGCGTTGATAAAGATTAATCCGGAAGATAAGGCTGTCTTGAGAGCGGAAGGATTCGTAACTCGCGATCCTCGTGCTGTTGAGCGTAAGAAACCGGGTCGTCCGAAAGCTCGTAAGAGATTCCAGTTCAGTAAACGTTAATGTTATTTGTGAGTCCCTTACAAGTAAAGCGAAGCGTTTAGTATCTAAATTATCGGGATTCTTTTTACATGTGGACATGCGGAAAGACTACCTGATGGTTGAAATTAAACAAAGAAGTAAACGATTTAAGAAAAAAACAATGTCAAGAGTAAATTTTGATCAATTATTAGAGGCTGGTGTACACTTCGGACACTTAAAAAGAAAGTGGAATCCCGCTATGGCTCCTTATATCTTCATGGAGCGCAATGGTATTCATATCATTGACCTTTATAAAACAGTTGCTAAAGTAGACGAAGCCGCTGAGGTTATGAAGAACTTGGCTAAACAAGGCAAGAAAGTTCTTTTCGTGGCTACCAAAAACAAGCTAAACAAGTTGTCGCTGATAAGGCTGCTTCCGTAGGTATGCCTTACGTTATCGAGCGCTGGCCGGGTGGTATGTTGACCAACTTCCCGACGATCCGTAAAGCTATCAAGAAGATGGCTACTATCGATAAGATGACAAAAGATGGTACATTTGATAATCTTTCTAAGAGAGAAAAACTTCAAATCACTCGCCAACGCGCTAAGTTGGAGAAGACTTTAGGTTCTATCGTAGACCTTACTCGTCTTCCGTCAGCGTTGTTCGTTGTAGACGTGATGAAAGAGCATATCGCTGTTCGTGAGGCTAACCGTTTGGGTATCCCTGTATTTGGTATGGTTGATACGAACTCTAATCCGAATAATATCGACTACGTTATCCCGGCTAACGATGACGCTACAAAGTCTGTAGAGGTTATCTTGGGCGCTATCTGCGAGGCTATGAACGAAGGCTTGCAAGAGCGTAAGGCTGAGAAAATTGACGCAGAGGCTGCTGAGGAAGCTCCGAAAAGAGAGCGTAAGGCAAAAGCTGCTGTTAAGAAAGAACGTACGAAGAAAGAAGACGACGATGCGTTGAACGCTAACGTTGCCGGTAAGTTCGCAAAAGACGAAGAATAATTCGATTGACAATTGACGTTGACAATTGACAATTAGAATACAAATACAATGGGCAGTTGGCTTTTGACAGGATTTGTCAATTGGCAACTGTCCATTGTCAATTTTTGAAAGTATAAACATTTTTAAAGATAAAGGAAATAAGATTATGGCTGTAACAATGGCTGATATTACCAAGCTGCGCAAAATGAGTGGAGCTGGTATGATGGACTGTAAGAAGGCTTTGACAGAGTCTGACGGTGACATCGAGAAAGCAATGGAAATTATCCGTAAAAAAGGACAGGCTATCGCCGCTAAACGTTCTGATCGTGAGGCTGCCGAGGGTTGTGTGTTGGCTAAGAAGGATGGCGAGTTCGCCGCTATCATCGCTTTGAAGTGCGAAACGGACTTCGTGGCTAAGAATGAGGACTTCGTGGCTTTGACTCAAGCTATCTTGGACGCTGCCGTGGCTAACAAATGCCGTACTTTGGACGAGGTGAAAGCTTTGCCTATGGGCAAGGGTACTATCCAAGACGCTGTTACGGATCGTAGTGGTATCACTGGCGAGAAAATGGAGTTGGATGGCTACTGCGTAGTTGAAGGTGCTTACACTACTGTATACAACCATATGGGTAAGAACCAACTTGTACGATCGCCGCTTTCAACAAGGAGTCTGAGGAAGCCGCTCACAATATTGTTATGCAGATCGCCGCTATGAACCCGATCGCTATCGATGAGGCTGGTGTTCCTGAGTCTGTAAAAGAGAAAGAGATCCAGGTTGCTATCGAGAAGACGAAGGCTGAGCAGGTGCAGAAGGCTGTAGAGGCTGCATTGAAGAAGGCTGGTATTAATCCTTCGCATGTAGATAGCGAGGCTCACATGGAAAGTAACATGGATAAGGGTTGGATCACGGCAGAGGATGTAGCTAAGGCAAAAGAAATCATCGCTACTGTTTCCGCTGAGAAGGCTGCTAACTTACCTCAACAGATGATCGAGAATATCGCTAAGGGTCGTCTGGGCAAGTTCTTGAAAGAGGTTTGCTTGTTGAACCAAGAGGACATCATGGATGGCAAGAAGACTGTAAGAGAGACAATGAAGGAGATCGATCCTGAGTTGCAGATCTTGGCGTTCAAACGTTTCACTTTGCGTGCTGAATAATTGCGGTAACGTATTTGATATAAAGAAAAAGGCGGTACAACCCAATGTATCGCCTTTTTTATGAAGTATAGCTTACTTGCCCATAGAAGATATACTTACTTTGCCAATGCGGTATATATTACTTTGCCAAGTAAGTATATCTGTTTTATTTTTTCTTATTTCAACGCGACTAACGCATCCTTGATACGTTTGATCGCCTCCACGATATTCTCATCGCTGGTAGCGTAACTCATGCGGATACACTCAGGTGCCCCGAAAGAGGTACCACCTACGCAAGCCACGTGCGCTACTTCCAAGAGATACATCGCTAAGTCATCGGCGTCGTTGATTACACGGGTTCCATCTGTCTTGCCGTAATAATGACTACATTTGGGGAATAAGTAGAAGGCGCCTTCCGGTTTATTCACCTCGAAGCCCGGAACTTCTTTCGCTAAATTAACGATTAAGTCGCGGCGGCGTTCGAAAGCCTTACGCATTTCCTCAACGGGTTCTTGTGAGCCTGTATAAGCCGCTTCCGCCGCTTTTTGAGATACGGAGCAAGGGCCAGAGGTATATTGTCCTTGTAATTTATTAACCGCTTTCACGATCCATTCCGGTCCGGCAATGAAACCGATACGCCAGCCAGTCATCGCATACGCTTTGGAAACGCCGTTTACGATAACCGTACGGTCTTTCATTCCTTCGATAGAAGCGATGCTGTTGTGTTTACCAATATAGTTAATATGTTCGTAGATCTCATCCGCTATAACGATGATATCCGGATGTTTTTTCAATACTTCCGCTAAACCTGCCAATTCCTCGGCGCTGTAAACAGAACCGTCGGGTTGGAGGGAGAGCAAAGGATTAACGCTTTAGTCTTAGGTGTAATAGCGGCTTCCAATTGAGCCGGAGTGATCTTGAAATCTTGCTCGATACCAGCCGGAACGATAACGGGAGTTCCTTCCGCTAACTTCACCATCTCCGGATAGCTTACCCAGAAAGGGGCAGATGATAACCTCGTCCCCCGGATTTACCAATACCATGACCGTGTTACAAACGGATTGTTTGGCACCGTTTGCGCAAGAGATCTGGCCTGCTGTATATTCCAGTCCGTTCTCGTTCTTCAATTTGGCAACGATAGCATTACGTAATGCGGATAACCCGCTACGGGAGAATAACGTGAGAAATTATCGTCAATCGCCTTCTTGGCGGCTTCTTTAATGAAGTCGGGAGTATTGAAATCGGGTTCTCCCACACTTAAGTTGATAACATCGATACCTTGAGCTTTCAACTCACCGCTCTTTTGTGACATCGCCAATGTTGCTGAAGGCGATAAACTCGCTAAACGATCTGAGACTTGTGTCATGACATTGCTTTTTGTATAGGTTGTTTTATTATTGCGCGACAAAAGTAATCAATAATCGGAATTCTTGCAACGTTCTGATAACTATTTAATGTTATGCAGCACATGCCCCATACGTTCTTTTTTCGTTTTCATGTAGAATTCGTTGTATGGATTCGGTTTCACCTCGATAGGAACATTCTCTACTACCTCAAGGCCGTAAGCTTCCAGACCTACACGTTTTACCGGATTATTGCTCATCAAGCGCATTTTCGTTACGCCGATATGACGTAAGATCTGTGCTCCGACACCATAATCTCGTTCATCCGCTTGATGACCTAAATGTAAGTTCGCGTCCACCGTATCCAAACCATCCTCTTGGAGCTTGTATGCTTTCATCTTCTCCATCAATCCGATACCTCTTCCTTCTTGGTTCAGGTAAACGATAACCCTTTGCCTTCTTGGTCGATGCGGCGCATAGCCTCGTGCAATTGCTCTCCGCACTCGCAACGCATGGAACCGAAGATATCGCCTGTAGCGCAAGATGAGTGCACGCGCACTAAGATAGGCTCGTCTTTCTCGAATTTACCCTTTATCAAAGCTATATGTTCTAAGCCATTGCTTTTCTGGCGGAAAGGAATGAGACGGAAATGTCCGTACTTGGTAGGGAGATCTACCTCTACGCCGTTCTCCACGATCGATTCGGTGCGGAGGCGATAAGCGATCAGGTCCTTGATACAAATAATCTTTATATCGAATTTCTTGGCTACCTCGATTAATTGCGGCAGACGTGCATGGTTCCATCCTCGTTGATGATCTCGATCAAGGCTCCGGCGGGATATAAACCGGCTAACCGGGCCAAATCCACGGCTGCCTCTGTATGACCCGCACGGCGAAGCACGCCACGAGAGCGGGCACGGAGCGGATTGATATGTCCGGGACGTCCCAGATCAGATGGCTTGGTCTTTGGATCGGCCAACGCCAAGATCGTTTCCGCACGGTCGTACATGGAAACGCCGGTCGTACATTTCCCTCCTAATTTATCTACTGTTATCGTGAAAGGAGTACCTAGTAAAGAGGTGTTATTGGCAACTTGCATATCCAGCTCCAACTCTTGGCAACGTTCTTCCGTGATCGGGGCGCATAATACACCTCGTCCGTTTTCAACATGAAGTTGATTTTTCCGGGGTTACTTTCTCGGCCGCGATGATAAAGTCTCCTTCATTCTCTCGGTCCTCGTCGTCTACAACGATTAAGAACTTTCCTTCACGGAAATCCTCGATAGCTTCTTCGATGGTGTTTAATTGAATCTCGCTCATATTTATTGATTATTTATATCCGAGTTATTTTTTAGCAAATGTAATGAATATATCATATTGATCAGCTCCTTACTGGTTTTTTGTACCATAACGATATCATGCCGTAACAATTTGCGTTGGTACGTGGCCAATAGGTAGATCGGCAATCCCAGGCAGGGAGGAAAATACCGATAGCAAGGCAAGCTTCCCGTTTATATGCTCGCTTAGCTTGCTATTGTAGCCCCCGATGATCGGGTAGTCCATCAATTTGTTCAGTAGCAAGTTCTGGTCGGAATTACTTAATTCCTCCACGATATTTTCCGTGTCTTGAGCCAACAGTTCCGCAGTGTTGTCTTTTCCGCCTTGTCTCCAGAATGTCAGATAATTGATCCAACGTTTATGGTTTGCCAGATAGGTCGTGCTTTCTTCCACCAATTTCTCCAGTTTGGGAAGGGTAGCCTCATAATCCGGGGTGTATATGATCACCTCTTTCCGTTCCACTTTTCGTCCTTCACGCTTACCTATTAAGTTCTTCAAGGCGTTCACGTAAGTATCGGCATTCAAGATAACAGAATCTTTTACCGCTTTGTAGGTTAGGAATATCCCCATGGGCGTTAGTACCACGGAGCTAAGCCACATACCTTCCATGCGTCCCAAACGCCGTCTCGTGCCATCTTGAAGCCCATATTATCTATAATATAATAAAAGATAAACAAGATTACCGAGATAACGACCGGTACGCCCAATCCTCCTTTACGGATGATGCTCCTAAGGGAGCCCCTATAAAGAAGAACATGATGCAAGCGAACGATACCGTGAATTTCTTATGCCATTCCGTTAAGTGGCGGCGTACCTTATAGGCTCGTCGCCAACCGTGGCCGCACGGAAATAGTAATCCGTCTTGATATTCTCGATCGAGGATTTGGCTCGGCCTAATAAAGCCGCTTTGCTACTCGGTGCCTGCGCTTGGTAAAGACTGTCGAAATCTAACTGGATGGTAGGAGTGATTACCGGCAATTTTTCCTGCTGCTCGCCTGGTTGCCCCTCGGCTTCACTCTCTTTTTTAGCCCGTAAGGACTTTTAGTGTTTTTACGTATGAGGCATCGTAAATGCTTTTTGCGTTCACGTCCTTGATGCTATCCAAGCGTACGCCCATCGAATCGATAGAGGTTTGTAAATCCTTCAAGTTTTTTCCCATATATTGGTTCTGCATGAAAGATTCGTCGGTACGGTTGAAATTCGCGTCGAATTCAATCAAGATATCCTTGCTGCTGAATGATTCTCGTCGATAGGGGACGGCGGTTCTCGCTTGCGTCGTGTTTGCTTGGCTTTTACCTACGTTCTCGAAAGATTCTCCGTTAAATAAGGACAGGACAAGGAATAATTTATCGGCGGATGTCTTTAGCCGTCCGGAGTCCGCTACGATTACACGGGCGTTATTGAATCCTTCCGAATAATCATAGATCATCACGTCTTTTAATAAACCGTCCTTCGGGTCCTTTTTCTTCACATATACATTGAATCCGGGAATATCTTTGTAGAATGAACCTTCCGGAATATCCAATTCCGGTGATTTCTGGCGCATGGAATATAATAATGTATATAGCTTGACTTGGACAACGGGCATTACGTTGTTTTGGAAGAAAAAGGCGCCCACGCTCACGAATAGGAGCGTTACGATCAAAGGACGCATGATATGTATCAATGATACCCCGGCAGACTTCATGGCCAGTAATTCCAGACGTTCCCCTAAATTTCCAAAAGTCATTAATGAGGCTAATAGAATAGCCAAGGGAAGTGCCATCGGGACAAGAAACAAGGCCGCATACATAAACATCTCCGCTAATACAGGGATGCCAAGGCCTTTTCCCACCATATCGTCGATGTATCGCCAAAGAAATTGCATCAACACAATAAACAGACAAATACCGAATGTCATAAGAAACAACGGCAGGAATGTCTGCAGCATAAATGTATATAATCGTTTTATTCTCAACATTGCCTAATCTGGTTGAAGTGGCAAAGTAGTGTAAAAAACGATAACCCCCCACAGATTTCTGTAAAACTACTCTAAATACCAAGCGTTCGCTTCAAATCTTCCACTTGCGAGTCCCATAAGTTAATGGAATCTTTTTTCTCCCCGGGTTCGGAGAAATCTGTAATCTCAAGTGCCGTAGAACCTGTTAATTCGATTGTATGGATTATAAATTCGAAATAAGCGTTCTCATCTTCCTCGTCTACCCAGCGGTAACGGATAAAGTTCTCCGGCTTGGAGTCGATCACTATTGCCTCTTGGGCCTCTTTTCTCCATTTAAAGGTATAGAGATTATCATTTATAATGACCTCGTCGGCGAACCAAGCGGAAAGTCCCAAAGCGGTGGTTAGGTGATTCCACAAGCTTCGTCGTGAAACTTTATCGAAAATGTATTCGATATGAAACTTCTCTTTCTTCATTGTTCTTATCCTTATATTTGCCGCAAGATACGTAAAAGATTTGAAAACGACTAATTTTAATGATGAAAAAAGTAACTAATAACTAACTATTTAGGTGGAGACCTTAAAAAATAAGCGAATTTTATTGAAATGTTGTGTAATTCAAAAATAACCCCTACTTTTGCACCGTCAATAAGAGAAATAGTGACAATAAATGATGGCGAGATAGCTCAGCTGGTTAGAGCGCATGATTCATAATCATGAGGTCCCCGGTTCAATCCCGGTCTCGCTACCTATAAGAGGAGATCGAAATAATCGATCTCCTTTTTATATCCTTTTCTCTTTTCGTTTTGCTATTGGATGGTCTTTAGGGAAAATAAAAAAACCTGAACAATCTTTCTCGTAAACGATCTTGATTGTTCAGGCAAAATAATTATGTAACCTCACGGTTATATTAATTAGGTTTGCCTACATCATAATTTAAGGGTAATTATATATGTAAGCAGGGTCATAGGGTAAAATTTCGCAAATTGCTTTGCTTGATTTATAAATACAAAGATATGTATGTCTAAATGTTTTGAGTGACGGTGTTTGTCTCAATAGGTGAATGTATTTCTATCATATAAATAACGCACGCCTCGGAAATCATCCGAAGCGTGTGTCCCGCATATAAAATTTAAATCTTGTTACCCATGTTTATGTAGTGACCCTGCTGTGATTTTATATGCTTACCCTTAATGTCTGTTGCGAATATATTCATAATATTCATAGGTTGTATCATAGTTTGATAGGTGGTTATATTAATTTAATATGTGAAACTATCAATGGGTGAAGAAAACCTTGCAGTGAAGCGGGTTTTCGTTGATGTTTAAATAAAGTTAAGATGGTGTTTGTATCAATATCATAGGTATTCCTATCACGGAGACTGCGATTTTTGAGAGAAAACAGCGCACGCCCGAAATTCTCTAATCTCGTGACGTGCGCCAAAGCATATAAAAATTGAGGGTATCTTAATTCAATGTTACATGTTGGATAACGGTTCCCCAATCAACAACTACAACATTGGCTGAAACTTCTCCTGAATATTTAAAAGTGATCTCGGTACGTTTTCCGGGGTTCGCGGCAAATAATTCTCCATTTTTGTCTTTTTCGCTAGAAAAAAGAAGATTGCCGTCCTTGTAAAGCTCTACCGTTATATTTTGAGCCGGAAAAATAGCTTGGGCTTCTGTCGTTAAGTTACCTTTCTCGTCAAAAGAAGCGGGGAAAACGAATTCAACCTCTTCTCCTGTCGGGTTGCCGTTGTAGTCCAATGAGCATTTTGTGTTTTTTATTCTATATTCAAAATTTCCCGCATTACTCCCTAAATACTTGATTAGTCCTTTCGTTGAAAGCTGGAAAATTGAAGTTTTGCGAATGATTTGCAATTCGTTTGATACGGTGGATTTTGTCGAAGAGTTCTTATGAAGCGTAACTTGTCCATAGAACAAGTCGCTCGGAATATTGGCTATGCGTTATTTTCTTTTAGGCTGACTTGCAGATCGGATATAATATTGGCTTTGCTCATGTTTGAAACCTCTTCGTTTCCGGAATTGATCCCACTCCATGCGATTACGGTTATATCATTACTATTCGGGCAGTTAACCTCTATAGCCCGACGTGATAAGATAGTGGATTTGTCTACACGAATCTGTTCGAAGAAATCATTGTTTTGATCGAAGACGAATAATGTAGCGCCATTCACGTCTCCTTTGGTCGTAATGTCGTTGCCATCTGAACTCATCGCTTTTAACACCACGGAGAATGGTACTTCGGCTTGTTTAATAACCTCGCTTGTTGTTGCTACTACGTCATTTGAATCATCCGTGCATGCGGAGAATGACAAAACTGTTAAAATAACAGAAACCACAAATACGCAATTTGCGGAAAAATTACCCCTTTTCATGACCCTACTTTTTATATGCTTTACCCTTAATCTAAGTGATTTGGTTTTTTTGACCGCCCCTCAACGGTCTTTCCTTATCACTACATCGCAAATGTATGTATAAAAATCATAGGTTGTATCTTTTATGATGGGTATTTTTATCAAAAAAGTGGGTAAAACTATCAATATGCCTCTATGTCCCTTTGTTGATGCGGATTTTGGATGGTTGTTAAATAATATTAATCATCTAATTTCTATTCATTTGAGTGGTAAATATATCATTGCCAGCCTTTATTGATAGCTTTACCTTTGTTGTATGATAGGAATGTGATTGTTGTTAATGTCTATTAAAACGCCAGTAGAAAACGATCGTTTAAATCTTGCGTTTTTATGTTCAACTCTTTTGCCGCCTTACAAAGGTCAACAATTTTATTTAAATTTCAGTTATTCAGTTGGATAAAAATAATAAAAATCAATATGATTATCAATAATACTCCACAATTTGTACATATAAAAACGCAAGATTTAAACGATCGTTTTCTACTGGCGTTTTATATATAACATCTTAATAATCAATAATATGAAATCTGAAGGTTTTAAAGTGAAATTTATGTTTTCATTTTTGGGCTTGTTTGTTGAAGCCCACTCTATTTTTGCTGCGAACAATGATACCATGGAAGGCTCTCTAGAAAATCTACCTTTTATCATTTTACAGATAGTGGCCATATGTGTAATATCTTTTTGAGTTATTATATGTATAGGATGAAGAAAGAGAATATAACTAAAGAGGAGAAGCTTGCCGCGAAAATAGTGAGCTTCTTCGTGCTGTGGATGTGTTAAGCATGAAAAATCGGGAGATCCAACAAATGTTGGTGAATAAAT
>ENA-OQDF01000550-OQDF01000550.1-human-gut-metagenome-genome-assembly--contig:-NODE-550-length-15561-cov-2.099715_pt1 | contig 15561 bp, 26 predicted proteins | sample MGYA00242769_ERZ504597 | MGnify/ENA primary metagenome ERZ504597 (study PRJEB26092, sample SAMD00036305) | human gut metagenome | host: Homo sapiens | study: EMG produced TPA metagenomics assembly of...
TGATGGCGGAGCTGAACAGCTTTACCACCGTGTAGATGTGTACAAGTGCAAGATCTACCGCAATTTTGGCGAATTTTTCAGTAAATCAGATCGTAGTATGCAGGAGCAGTGATCTTAAGCCGTACAGATAAGGCAAAGCCGGAGAAGATTCAGGAAAGTGTTGCTCTGCTGAGAGAGTTAAATGAAAAAGCTCCGATCATCACAACACCGATCGAGCAGCTCCCGGGTGAAAAGATTTTGGAGGCAATGGAATCCAGCAAGTCTCTGGAAGAAGAACTGCTTGCAGAAGTTGCTCACGAAGCCCATGAACATCATCACGACCATGACCACGAGGAGCATGAGCATCATCATGACCATGACCACGGGGAGCATGAGCATCATCACGACCATGACCACGAGGAGCATGAGCATCATCACGACCATGACCATGAGGAGCATGAGCATCATCACGACCATGACCATGAAGAGCATGAACATCATCACGACCATGATCATGAATGTGGCTGCGGCTGTGGACACCACCATCACGATCATGAGGGACACCATCATGCCGATGATGTATTTACAAGTTGGGGAAAAGAGACAATCCGTACTTATACAAAAGAAGAGATCGGAAATATCCTCAAGACCCTGGAGGAAGATGGATCTTATGGCAATATCCTTCGTGCAAAAGGTATGGTTGCAGGTGCTGATGGAGAATGGATCTATTTCGACATGGTTCCGGGTGAGCATGAAGTAAGAACCGGAGCACCTGAATATACAGGACGTATCTGTGTGATCGGTGCAGAGATTAAAGAAGACAAACTGGCGGAATTATTTCAGGTGAAATAGTCTGAAAGAAAAAGAAAGTGAGAAAGAAAAATGAGACAATCGGATGTTATGGTATATCTGATGACAGGATTCCTGGACAGCGGAAAGACCCAGTTTCTGACATTTACGTTGGAGCAGGATTATTTTCAGATCCAGGGGAAGACGCTTCTGATCCTCTGTGAGGAAGGAGAGGAAGAGTATGATCCAAAGGAAATGCTGAAGTATGGTGTTGTGATCGAAAAAGTGGAAGATAAAGAGGACCTGACAGAAGCATGGCTTGAGGAGATGAACCGGAAGCATAAACCGGAGAGAGTTGTAGTTGAATACAATGGTATGTGGCCGGTCAGTGATTTTGAGAAACTGGCACTTCCGGCAGGCTGGAAGATCGAACAGAAGATCGCAACTGTTGATGCAAGTACTTTTCAGATGTACCTTACAAATCTGAAGCCATTATTTGTTGAAATGGTAAAGGGGCGGAACTGGTTCTTTTTAACCGCTGTGAGGACAGAGGTCCGCTGGCGGGATACAGAAGAAGTGTCAAGGTGGTCAGCCCACAGGCAGAAGTTATTTTTGAAGATGAGAACGGAGAAGTCGACAATATTTTTGAGGATGAGGTTCCGTATGATTTAAATGCTCCGGTGATTGAGATCCGCAGGGAAGACTATGGAATCTGGTATGTGGATATGATGGAAAATCCAGACCGGTATAAGGGAAAAGTAGTAGAGTTTGTGGCAAAGGTGATGAAGCCACGGGCTTTTCCGTCAAAGGTATTTCTTCCGGGACGTACAGCAATGACCTGTTGTGCAGATGATACCTCTTTCCTTGGTTATGTCTGCAGAAGTCCATACGCACCAAAGCTGAAACCGGGTGACTGGGTAAAGTAAGAGCAAAAGTCAGCTTTAAAAATCTCTCTGTATACAGAGGCGAGGGTCCGGTATTGGATGCGGAGAATATTGAACCGGCAGAACCGATCGAAGAAATGGTATATTTTAACTAGTATAATCCACTTTAAATAACAAACTATTTTAATTCACATTCCTATTATGGTATAATTGAACCATCGGAGGTGCCAATTATGCCTAATACAATTAAAACTATTTCTTTAACAGACGATGATAAATCTTACTTAAATAAACTGCTGACTCAGAGCACTTTGGAAATTCGCGTTTATCAACGTGCTAGGATCCTTCTGCTCAAATCTGAGGGTGCATCTAACGAAGCAATTGCTGACAAACTGGATATTGGAATCAGTGTGGTAAAACGTTGTCTTAACAAATTTAAAGAGAACGGTGTTGAAGCTTCTTTACGTGATAACAAAGGCCGTGGAAGAAAAGCGGAAATCACCGATGACGATATCACCTGGGTAATCAGTAAAGCCTGCCAAAAACCGAAGGATTACGGCTATTCTGCTGAATTCTGGTATCCCATGAGTTTCAGGAAATTCATCAACTCTATAGCAGAAACGGAAGGACATCCTCGTATGGCAACAGTAGCTGAAACAACGCTTCGGAAAATTCTGAGCAATGCAAGGATCAAACCGTTTCAGGTGTCCTATTACTGCGAAAGACGGGATCCTGAGTTTGATGCAAAAATGCATGATGTCCTTGTTATCTACAAGCAGATTGAAATGCAGTTTGACAAGGATGGAAAACTGATTCCCTTTGAGAAAGATGCCGTACATACCCTGTCTTATGATGAAAAGCCAGGAATTCAGGCAATTGCTACCACAGGTGAAGACCGTCCACCGATTCCGAATACAGATAAAAGGAATGGCTATCAGCGAGATTATGAGTATGTCAGGCTGGGAACCCTCTCCCTGCTTGCAGCGATTGATTTGCTCTCAGGAGAAGCAATTCCATTAGTAAGTGAAACTCATAAAGTTCTGACTTTGTGACTTTTCTAAAGAAACTTGATGAAAAATATCCAAAGGGCGATATGATTCGGATTATTCTGGATAATCACTCTGCACATACCTCCAAAGAAACCCAGGAATATCTGAATACGGTTTCTGGACGTTTTGAGTTTGTATTTACACCCAAACATGGTTCCTGGTTAAACATGATTGAAGGTTTTTTCAGTAAAATGACAAAGCAGATGCTGGGTGGAATCCGTGTGGAAAGCAAGAAAGAACTCGAAGATAGAATCTACAGATACTTTGATGAAATCAACAAAGAACCTGTGCCCTACAAATGGACATATAAAATGGATACCATCGATCTTCTCAAGAAGATATTGATTCCATAGTGTATGAGGTTGTAAATGCAAAAGCTGACTTCAGCAGAAACAAAAACAAAAAGCACCAAAACAATTTCACGAAGAGAAGTCTATCTAGAATTAGCATAAAATGCTAATTTGAAACAGGCTTCTAATTTGCGTGGATTATACTAGATTAAGAGAAGATGGGATAAATATTATTCTTGATAAATGGGATTTGCATACTGGAGCGGATATATTTTTGTTTATGGAAAAATCAGTAACCGAATCGGATAAAGTGCTTATATTGTGTAATAAAATGTATAAAGAAAAAGCTGATAATAGATATGGAGGAGCGGGACAAGAAACTATGATTATTGCGCCAGAAGTATATGAAAAGAATGAACCAGAAAAGTTTATTCCAATCATAATGGAGCATAATTTGTTGGGAAAAGAATATATACCTCAATATCTGAAGTCATTAATATATATCGATTATACGGATAAGGATATAGAAAGCCAATACAAAAATTTATTGTATGCAATATATGGTGTTACAAAAGATATTAAACCTGGGATAGGAGCTGTACCATCTTACATAAAGGAAAGGATGACTGCTGAAGATTTGCATGAAAATGAACAAGAAAAATCCAATTTTTCTAAAAGACTTGGTAGTATCATTGAAATGATAAATATGAGTAATTTTGAAAAAGAACATATTAATTTGGAAATAATTGGTGATATGATGGGGTTGGAATCTGTAAATGAATTGAATAGATACTATTACGGAGAAGAAGAACCACCCTATGAGTTATTGAAAAACTTGTAAAGTACTTGGAATCAATGAAAAATGGATGAAGTTTGGAAAAGACACACCTTATAGAAATGAACTGAGAACATATTATCACGCAGAGGAAATGTTGGAAGAAATAAGCAGTGAGAAAGAAATTTATTTTTACGATAAAGGAACTTTATAGGAGAGAATTGGGGGTAATAGTGAAAAAAGATACATATATTTTTCAATGTTATCTAGAGCGTTTACTTTTCATGCAGATGTTGGTTGTGGAGGTGCAGCAGAGTTATTCTCATTATATAATTTTCTGAAACGTTTAAATCAAAAGAGGAAAATGCCTTCAGGTGTATATTGTGTTTCAGAAGATGAGTTTTACAAGTTATTAAATGGGGAAATTTATCCAGGACTGATTTGTAAACCGCACAGAGATTACTTTACATACATGCTGGATGATTTTATTGACTTGTATGTAGATGAAAAGGAAAAAGAGAGTTATGTAGAGTGGTATGGTCAGACGTTCGTTGATAGTCAAAAATTAATTAAAGAACGTTTGAAGGTCTACTAATTGTTTGAGTGAATAGTTAGGTCTAGATGAATACAAGATAAAAGTGAATGGAGATATTATTATGGCTGTATCGTATAAACGATTATGGAAATTATTAGTGGATAAAGAAATGAGTAAGTCAGATTTGCGTAAAAAGGCAGAAATTGCCCCTAATACAATGACAAAGTTGCGTCGGGATGAAGAGGTAAGTCTTACGATTCTTAGTAAAATTTGCAAGACGCTAAATGTAGACTTTGGTGATATTGTGGAATATGTACCGGACGCAGAAATTTGGGATTTATATGACGAGAACAGAGAACTTATTGGAAAAGATCATGTCAGAGGTAAGCAGTTACCAATAGATGGATATCATCTGGTGGTGCATGTGTGGATTCGTAATTCAAAGGAGAGTACCTGATTTCACAACGTTCTGCGAACAGACCAACCTATCCTTTAATGTGGGAATGTGTAGGTGGCTCGGTTGTAAAAGGTGAGGATAGTTTGCAGGGTGCAATCAGAGAGGCAAAGGAAGAGGTTGGAGTCGATTTGAATCCGGAAAATGGACAAGTTCTTTTTACAAAAACACGTAAAGTCATAGATGGCAAGATTTATAATGATATTATGGACGTTTTGCTGTTTGAATATAACGGAGATGTCGATTTGGGTAACGCTACAACAGATGAAGTGGCACAGGTTACTTGGATGAGTAGAGAACAGATAAAGGAACTGTTTGAACATAATATGTTTGTAGAGACGTTGGAATATTTCTTTACGGAAGTGGAAAAGAAAGGAGTTAATGTTTAAGTTTGTATTTGATTTGGCAACGGAGCATTGGGATTACCTGTTGAATGGTATTACGAATGGATTATTCTGTTGGTTATTGGTGAAATAGCATATCAGATTGCATATGATAAAGTAGGCACTTTATATCATGGAGATTTTATTTCAGGGAGAGTAGAAGGTTTATTTTTTCGCTGGATTATTCGAACTATTTATTTTTTTGCTATGAGGCCGTAACATATGGAGTGATTTGGATCGGCAATTGATTTCGGAACACAAAATACAAGCGGGCTATTGGTATATGCAGTATTGTAACCGTTGTTATAGTTGTAAAATTATTTATTTGGATAAAAGCACGAAATGAATTAGTCAAGGTAACGGTAAATGTTGAAGAGAATGAAAAGCAATAGAATTGTAAAAGAAGTTGGTGACAATATGAAAGAAAAGGAACATCAATGTATAGAGTGGAAAGAATCCTGGCAGGATGAATATTTGAAGTGGATTTGTGGATATGCCAATGCTTATGGTGGAACAATATACATAGGTACGGATGATAATGCCAAAGATTTATTAGAGCGAATTCCCAATAAAATTACAGATACAATGGGCATTATTGCAGATGTAAACTTGTTGTATAAAGGCGAATTGGAATATTTGCAGATAATCGTGGATAAATATCCGTCATTAATAAGTTTTCGTGGAAATATTATTATCGTTCCGGAAGTACCATGCGCGAAATCACCGGAAAGGAATTGGAAAGAACTTTGTTAAAAACACAGGAAGAACATGGGACGGAGTGCCATTGCCCAAATTGTCAGTCAACGATTTGAAACAGGATGCAATACAGTTATTTAAGGAAAAGGCAGTAAAGCGTGGCAGACTTACGAAAGAAGAAGTAAGTGTAGAAGATGCTATTTTGATGGATAATTTGCATTTGATTGATGAGGACGGCTACCTGATAAGAGCAGCAATGCTTGCTTTTTACAAAGATCCAGAGAAATGGGTGACTGGTTCATACATTAAGATTGGATATTTCGGAAAATCTGATTCAGATCTGGTATATTAGGATGAAATACATGGTTCATTGATAGAGCAGGTGGATAAGACTGTGGATTTGGTTTATACAAAATATTTGAAAGCACTGATTGATTATGAAGGTATTCAGAGGGTGGAACAGTTTATGTTTCATAAGGATGCTTTCAGGGGAATTTTGTTAAATGCCATTGTGCATAAGGATTACAGTAGTTGCAACCCGATTCAGATTAGTGTATATGAGGACAAGATATACATTTGGAATGATGGAGAAATGCCACCAAATCTGGATTCTACGGATAAGCTATTTATGAAGCATTCTTCTAAACCATATAATCCGAAGCTGGCAAATATTTTTTTTCAAAAGTGGCATGATTGAGGTGTGGGGCAGAGGCTTTGAGAAGATTAAAGAAGCTTGTGGGGCGTATGATGGTCCATTGCCGGAGTATGAGATTAATGAGTCGGGGATTATGGTACTGTGCAAGGCTTGCGATCGGTATATAGAGTTGTTAAGGAATGATAGCCAGCATCCTGACCATTATCCTAACCAAAATGGTCAGGACATGAACTGGTTGATTATTGATTTTTGCAGAGAACCGAGGTCGGTACAAGAAATAATGGATAAATTTGATTTTGATAGTAGGACGAGTTTTAGGAGAAAGTTTTTAACACCTATGTTGAAAAAGGTGTGCTGAAGATGACTATACCAGAAAAGCCATCAAGTAAAAATCAGAAATATTTTTCGTAAGAAAATATCCTAACCACATCTTAACCAATGTGGTTAGGATAGAAATGCAGGAATTTGGAGAGAAGGTGACTGACGAATGGATTTAGCGGCAGTAATTGGATTGTTTAGCTCTTTTGTCACTATAGAAGAGGCAGGAAGATGCTGGAGATTGATTGTAAAGGACAAAATTAAAGAAAAAAGAGGTTGATATCAATAATTGGGATTCAGACGATCCTGTAGTTCAGGCTTGTCTTGATAGATTTAAAACTGATATGGGGGATAAATATAAGGATCATATTTTTTCTGAGAAAGAAATAGAAGAAATTATTCAAGGATTTTTTGAGAAGAATAGAGAACTACATATAGGGTATGAAGATAAGAAGTTAATTACTCAGATAATTGAGGATATTTTTATGCGTATAATGAGTATACTAAGTCACTTATGTCAAGCGGCGAAAGAACACTACATAATACTTTATCATCGGATGTTTCCATGATAATGGATAAGCTGAAGTGATAGAAGAACAACCACGTAAAGAAAATATTAAGAAGTTTTTACGTGCAATTGAAACAAGCAAAGAAATTGAACTTGAAAATATTGAAGAGCTTATTAATGGCGAATATGAAATTGACAGGTCAGAAATTATCGAAACAATACAGAAAGAACGAGAAAAATTAATATCGATACAGGGAAATGCAGGTTCAGGTAAATCTGTTATGTGCAAAAAAATATTAAAGGAAAAGGAATATGTATTAGTAACCCGAGCAGAGAATCTAACCTATGGAAAGAAAATAAACGAATTGTGGGATTGCGATATAGAAGATGCAATTCTGTGGTTAGAAAATAAACCGCTGTATATTTTTATTGATGCTATTGAATTTATTGCTGATTGCGGTAACAATGCATTTCAGGCATTGCAAGAGATATATAGGCTTGCAGATAAATATAACAATGTATATATTATGACGTCGTGTAGAACGGCTGATAGTTCTGCATTTATGAAGATTAATACAAAATACGGAATTAAAACATATGAAATTCCTGATTTGACGAAAGACGAGATTGATAGAGTTGCAAAAAAATATCCCATTGTTTTATCCTTACAGAGGAATAAAAAATATTCGGATTTGTTATGTGTGCCATTTTATCTAAATTTAATTGTATCAGGAGGATTTGTAGAAGAAAATATTAATGACGAGAATAATTTTAGAAATCTCATATGGGAGAGAATCGTTTGTTTAAAAGACAAGTGCAGTAAATACGGTGTCTCACAAAGTGATATTAGAAAAACGGTTGAGCGTATTGTATTTGAACGTGCTAGTAGTTTCGTTGTTGGTGTTGATAGTGATATAGTAGATAGCAATATTCTAGAAGCATTAAAGTCAGAAGGAATTATTGTTGAAAGTAAGAATAAGATACGTTTGAAATATGATATTTTTGAAGACATTTGTTTTGAACGATATATTGATAAAGCATTTGATGCCTGTTGTGGATTGTATAATAATTTTTTTAATGAAATAGAGAAAATCGGACGTTGCATATATAGGAGATACCAGATTTGGATATCTAATAAATTATTTGTGCAGGAGGCTCGCGAGAAATTTGTATATACATTGTTAACGGATAATAGTATTGAAGCGAATTGGAAAAAGCAAACAGAAATTGGGATAGTAAAATCTAAATACTGTGGGTTGTTTTTTAAGGAATTTCAAGAGTTACTTGATGAAACAGTGATTCAAGAGTTGTTAGATATAACAAATCTATATGGCTTTGAAGCGAAAATTAATCATACACCAGTATTACTAATGAATGTAACACCCATAGGAGCTGCACGTGAAAATCTAATTGGTATGATTTTTAAAGGAAGTATAAATTTTGATAATAACAGAGCTTCTATAATTAAACTGTGTGATGATTATGCAAATTATTCTTATAAAACTATGGATACTGAAGAAAAAGCATGCAAAATAATAATTGGATATATTGATGAGCTAATAGAAAAGAGTAAAGAGGAAAAATCATATTATCAACATGATGATGAGATTGTACAGCTTTTCCTTATAGTTGCAAAAATGGCAAAGGCATCTAAGTCGTGGCTGAAAGAATTCGTAGAAATATGATAGCAGAATATTGCTCCGGAGCTAGTAGAAGGGACAGTGTTGCTGAAGAGATTTTAGAGGCAGTTTTAAAAAAATGTGACATTTCATTTGCTATGGAATTGCCGGAATTAGCATGTAGAACAGCGGAAACGTTATGGAGACAAAGAGTGTCAAAAAGCATTTTGCCTATGATGGATATGACAATAATGTAAGAGCATATGGTTTATCTGACAATGCAGATCAGTTTGATAATAATGATAACGGTGTATATAGCAACACTTTTCTTTGGTATGTTATGAGATGTGACTTTATAAAAGGCTTTGAGTGGGCAATATCATTTGTTAATTATGCAATACGGACGTTTGCAGAGAATAAAACTGCGGGAAATAACAAATATAGCTATTTATTTTCCTAAAGAAAATACGAAAAGAATGTATTGGGGAAATGGGTGGCTATGGATGGCAGATATCATGGAACATAACCTTCCGGTAGTATTGACAGATATTGTTTTTGTAATCAAGAAGACGGTTATTAATACTATGAAAAACTCTTCTGACAGCAAATATATTAAGAATTTGGCAGAATATATCAAGAAAACTATATATAAAAAATCAAATAACATATTGCTTCTATCTATAATTGAGGCTATTGGGATGAATTTTCAAAAAGAAATGCCAGGATATGCATTAGAATTAGCTTCTAGCATGGAATTAATATATTTTGACATTCATCGTAGTGGTGAATTTATTTCTAATCCAACAAAAGAATTGCTGGAGAAACAAATAATGTTATCAATGGGAGTTCCGGAAATAACTAGGCGATATGAGAAAGATGAAAAATGTGCATGCAATTTGCAACAATATTTCACTAGTTCTTATCTTTATGGAGATGATGAAATAAAAAATAGATGTCATGCCATTTTAGATTACTTATATGCTATTTATGATGAAAAAATTTATCCTAATGAAAATTTACAGATTCAAAAGATGGATTTTCGTAATGCTGCTGTGGCAAAAGTAGATGAAAAGACAATAATGCTTGAACACAGATTAAGGGGGAAGCTAAAAAGATTGTAAAAGACAATGAAGATGCAAATGAACCCATATTGATTATGAACGAAACATTAAATCGTCTGATAAATGATATTAATGAAAAAAAGCGGATGCTGATCAAATTATTTCGGTAATTAATACTCTTTGTGAAAAATGAAGGGTGATCATCGTATTGAGATTCAATTTGAATCGGTACTTATTACATTAATTGCTTCAGCTTTAATAATGTCAGATATAACGGATGAACAGAGAAATACACTTGTTGAGGAATGGATTAAACGTGTAAAGAAAATATTTTTAAATCAATCCTATGTAGCTGAAGTTAATATGGTAATTGCATTGTGGGAACAATTGAATAAAGATATTAATAACGAGCTTAAGCAGCAGATTTTGTTAATGATATTAGAAAGTATAATTAATGATGAAAATTCTGGATTAGTTAGCCAGATGGCAGAATTAGCAAAGTTTTTTAGCAAAAAAATAAGAATTATGCATGTAGAATTTTTTTATACAATTGTTATGCTTTGCTGAAGATGAGATGAATCATCAAAAGTATAATGCTGCATTTCTAAAAGAAAATGGTAATGATGCTGAGTATGAATTTATTCCTAATATGGTTCCTAAATTACGTGGCGTAGAACGTTGGATTAGGGATAACAATGGAAATGGATATCAAAATAAGAGAACTCAGATAATTGAAGATTATTTGTATGATGGCAAGAACAAAGAACTTTCTGGATTCGATATTAGTAATCATGATATAGACCTTCTTTGTAATATCGCATGTTGTGGATTGGATACAGAAGATGAGGAATTTGTCATAGTAATTAAATCGATTGTTCAATGTATGATTCAAATATGGCATAAAAGCTGTAAAGAAATGCGTGCTCATGAAATAATCGACACCTTTCAAGAACATAAAGTATCTTCTTATTTTCAAAGAGAATTGAATATGATTGGACGAAATCCAGAAGCTGTTTATGATATTTTGTTTAAAGAAACAGACTTTTCGCTATTTACTAGAGATACAGTGCATTTTTATGAGGATACTCTTAGCGTTTTTTTACCAGCATATGTTGATGGCTTTAGGGAGAAAGGTAAGAGAGCTGATATTGAGAACAAGATACATACTCTTGAAATCTATGTAAATAATATTCCAGAAGGCTATGTAAGAAATACACTTGAAAAGAGGCTGTTCCTTTGCAAAGGGAGATATAATAGATGGGATGTAACAAGGTTAAGACAGAATATAGTTATAGAGATAAGTGCTTTTTGAATACGCAAATTGAAAAGTATGGCTCCAATCATTTGCGTGATATTCTGTATACAGTATATTTGCTTAATATTAGTGAGCTTTTGCCGGAAATATTGATATCTATAAGTTCATGTTTTAAAAAAGCTCTTAGAGAAAACAGGGAACAGTTTGCAAAAGAGATAATAGATTTACAAGCGATAGTTGATATGATTATCTTGAAATCCTTTGTTTTTTTAGTGACGAAATAAAAAAGATGTGAAGCTGACTAATGCATATGAGACTACACTATTATCATTGACGGAAATAGGAAACGAGAAAGCTGCCGTACTGTTAGATGAATTTAGAATTCATTAATTCGAATGAAAAATTACAATATCCTAAATTAAAGTAATGCAGAGGATAGCATGATGCGAGTTCAAAGCAAAAAATTGCAATGGAGCTTATGGGACTGACCTTTGGAAAGGAGTCATAGAAAATGCAAATATCAGAACATGATTGGAAAATATTCCGGAACAAGATACCGGATTGGCAGGAACGCTACATGGAACGACTAGCAGCAGATTACATAACACTTTTACAAAGCGAGAAAAAAGCTTCTGCTAAATTCTGGGAGCTTGAAAAACGTATCAAGCAAGATAAGAAATCTCCCGGTGTGTTAATTGATATGAGACGTTCAACTGCAATAAATAATATTGTGAATATGGTGTTGGATGAAGTAATATCATTGGATGATCTGGAGGCTTTCAGCGATGATTTAAAAGAGACAGTAAAATTTATGGTGAAAAAATGGTAAAAGATAGTCTCGCCAGTCTCAAATTACTATGAGACTGGTGAGACTGATTATGGCAATAGGCTTCCAATGCTTGGAAAACGATTAATTCAATTCATTCATTGCATCCACATAATCCTGCAATCCATTTTTCTTCAGAGCTAGTTTAACGTAAGTAAGAGGAGCTTCCTCTGCCAGGCGATACAGATATACAATATCATTTGGCTCTTCGAAAATAACGCAGGAATTGCATTCTTTACAATGGATAACGAGAACGGAGTTTTCGCCGGTATTGACAATGACGGAATCTGTGGTAGGTTCGTACATACCAAACATAAAATTAAGATTATTGTTCATGGCGGTCTCCTTCCCACAGATATCTTGCACCATCTAACAGGTTTATAATGGCTGTAAGCATATTGATGTATTCAGTTTGTAAATACTTAATGGCTTCCGAAGAAGGAAGTGTATCAGATATAGCAGTAACTACAGTGTCTACATCAGCTCCAGTAAATGCTTTTTGCATTTCAAGTAATTGTAGGTACAAGGCATTCACAGTCTGCACCAGTGGATATATGGTTTCTTTCTTGCCTACAACGCAGATGCGGTTGTAGATGCAGGAACGGATGAAGTAATCTTTCTTCATCATTCCGCTGGCAAGAATACGGGCTTCAATTTGTTTGCGTTCAGCTTCGGTAATTCGGAAGCTGATGGTTTTGTTTTTATGTCTGTTGCTCATGGCAATGCTCCTTTCATTTTGGGTGTGGCAGCAGATGTCATATGACAATTTGATAGCCACATGGATTTATTCGTTTTTAGTAGTAAAAGTAGATTATATCTGCCATGGATTTCGTAGAAGCAACAGGGAATAATTGCAACTAATTTGCTACTAAAGTTTTTAAAAACGATATGAAAAGAGTAACATTTGATGAAATAGATGCGGTGGAATGCCGCATAAAATCAGCATTTTTGATTTGATGATACTTCCCTTGGGAAGAGTTTGAATAGTTGGAGCTGATGATTCACAAGCCTCTTTTCCACGAGATTAGCAACTATCGCCCCGTGGGGAAAGGAAAATTAATCAAGAAGTAAAATAGAATAAAAAAGAAATTAGACCTTGCGTTGAAAATGCAGGGTCTTTTTGTGTGTAAAAAACCATGACTTCACATAACAAAAACCTTGTATTTAAGCCACTTTTCGTGAATAAAAGTAAATTATTTTCAAGCAAATTTTCTTCTTTTAAAAATGAAAATAAAAGAGAAAAAAGAAAGTTCTTTTATAAGAGAAAAAATTGGAGTTGCGGGGAGATAATTGCAAAAATGAGAGATTCCCTATGGCTAATTTTACATCAAATACTTACACTTTGAAACGAAAAATTTTAACTTTTTCAAATAAAATTTCAAAACAGCTTTCCAAGCCTGATCGTAAATTTACAGCAGATATCACTATAGAGTAAAGTTTTTGTCAGTTGAATAAAAAATAAAATGAGAGTAATCAAACATCCTTTGATATAATGGTTTCGCTGAAAACTAAAAATTAAAGGAGGATTACTCTCATGAACATTGTAACACTTATAGAAGAATTGGTGAATGGGTTAATTGCAGCAGAAGATATTTTTTTTCAAAATCCAAAGGATTTCTATTCTCTGGAAAATCGGTAAAGTCAACAACGGAGGCATTTTCGGCAGCCTTTCTTGGAAATGTACTGACCAGTATGAATGAAAAAATTTATGAGGATGGATGGAGAAAAACAAGATACACAGCACAGCGAACTGACAAGAGAATGCTGATATCGTCTGTTGGTGACATAACGTTTGAGAGCACATACTTCCGCAGTAAAGCAGATGGGGGGCATCACTATCTGTTGGAAGAGATACTGGGATTCGATACAAGGGAAAGATTTACGGAAGAAGCCGAGGTGGTACTACTGACAGAAGCGATGAAAACAAGCTACAGTGAAGCAACAAAAGTGCTTCCATCCAGGCAGGAAATCAGCAAGACAACCGTGATGAATAAGTGCATGGTATTGCTGACGAAATATGGATTCCTGAAAGGGAAGAAAAGAAGTTTGTAAGTATCTGTTTATAGAAGCAGACGAAGATCATGTGGCTGAACAACATGGAAGATGGTATCCCCCAGAGGATAACAGTAGCTTTATCAGTAAACTTGCATATGTGTATGAATACAAGCAGGAAAATCCGAAATGCAAAGCCAGAAGAGAACTGGTGAATACCTTCTACTTTGGAGGTGTTTATTCCGGAACAAATGGGACAGAAAAATTTTGGAATAAGGTAGGAGAATTTATACACAAAACTTATAACGAAGAAGAATTGAAACGAATCTTTATCAGTGGGGATGGAGCATCCTGGATTAAAAGTGGAGCAAAATATCTGAACAAAGCTTTATTCTGTGCGGATAAGTTTCATCTGATGAAATATATCAATGCGGCTGCAGGACAGATGCTGGATGAAAGCGAAACTTGTGAAAGTGAAAATCTATAGAATGCTGTATAGGCGGGATAAACAGGGAATCAAGGAATACACCGACCGGATGATGGCATCAGCGTCAAACCAGAAGCCGATACAGGACCTGCAGACATTTGTACTGGGAAACTGGAGTGCCGTCATGAGAACCTATCATAGCAAGGTTATAACAGGCTGTAGTGCAGAAAGCCATGTCAGTCATGTACTGTCGGATCGTCTGAGTTCAAGACCAATGGGATGGAGTAAAACAGGAGCAGACAGAATGAGCAAGCTGCGTTGTTATGAGAAGAATTACGGACGTGAAAAGATAATAGACCTGGTGAAATACAGCAGACAGCAAAGGAAACTGGCAAGAACGGGGACGGATAGTGTGGAGCCGGTACGGGTTTCACTTCAGGAAATAAGAGCTGACCATTATAATCAGGCAAGAAGCTATATCGAACGAATCCAGCAACAATACCGGACGGAACAGTCAGAAAGATTGCCGCCATTCGGGAACAGATACGGCTAATATAAAGGAACAGTAAGAAGAAGGTGCCAATGCACCCAGTAATCTATTCCTGCTTGATTACAGTTTATCTGCCTTGAATTAGCAGTCAAGGATGCAAAGCACCAGAGGCAGGTCCTTGACAGCTAATTCAAAGCAGATACAATACAACCAAGCAGAAATGGATTATTTTGCATACCCCAAAGGGTTGCAGAAGATATTTTGATAATCCGAAATCAATACAGTAAACTAAGGGAAACAAATCTAAGAAAATTTTATATCTAGTACAAAAGTTTTTAAATAAATGGACTATATTTCTTTTCTGTAGTATACTGTTCTCATCAAATCAAAAGGAGCATTAAACTATGGGAAGAAAAGCATCCACTATTAATCTTAGCGAGGACGAACGTTTATATCTTGAAACTCAGATGCGTGCAAGAACAATTCAAGCCCAGACAGTAATTCGGGCAAGAATTTTACTACTCAAAGCAGAAGGTATTTCAGTTGACCATATTGCAGACAAAGTAGGAATGAATC
>ENA-OQDF01000551-OQDF01000551.1-human-gut-metagenome-genome-assembly--contig:-NODE-551-length-15553-cov-1.688513_pt1 | contig 15553 bp, 24 predicted proteins | sample MGYA00242769_ERZ504597 | MGnify/ENA primary metagenome ERZ504597 (study PRJEB26092, sample SAMD00036305) | human gut metagenome | host: Homo sapiens | study: EMG produced TPA metagenomics assembly of...
CCGGTCGGACGTCATCCGACAGACGCAAGAAAATGAGTACTCACTGTAAAAATGGACGGGAGGCCATTACCCACTACAAAGTTCTGGAACGTTTCGGAGATTATACCTATATCCAATGTGAACTTGAAACCGGACGAACCCATCAGATCCGTGTCCATATGGCGAGCATCGGTCATCCTCTAGTCGGTGACGAAGTTTACGGTCCGAAAAAGTGTCCTTTTAAAGGATTGCAGGGACAGACTTTACATGCACGCACTCTTGGTATCATACACCCATCTACCGGGGAATACCTGGAAGTCAACGCACCCCTTCCGGAATATTTTATCGAACTATTAGACAGACTAAGGAATATTTGCAGGTAAATTATGTGAAAATTCTATACATTTCTCCGAGTTTGCTGTATAATATGTTTATATTAATTTATGTATAGGAGCGTGGTATATATGGCAAAGACAAATACAATCATTACGATCGGCCGTGAATATGGTAGTGCCGGACGCCAGATCGGATATAAAGTTGCTGAAGATCTCGGAATCAAATTATACGACAGAGAAATGTTGGAACGCGCAGCAAAGGAAAGTGGTATCTGCGAAGAACTTTTTGAAACACACGATGAAAAACCTACGAACAGTTTTCTGTATTCTCTGGTTATGGATTCCTACTCATTCGGATATCCTTCATCCAGTTATACAGACATGCCGATCAATCATAAAATTTTTCTCGCACAATTTGATACCATCCGCAAGATTGCATCGGAAGGTCCTTGTATTCTTGTTGGACGTTGTGCCGACTATGCACTGGAAGAATTTGATAATGTCTTAAGTGTATTCATTCATGCCGACATGGACGCAAGAGTCCGCAGAATCGCACGGATCTATGATCTGACAGATGCAAAAGCCAAAGATACTGATTAAAAAGACTGATAAGAGACGTTCCAGCTATTATAACTATTACAGCAATAAAAGTGGGGTGCTGCCGAAGCTATAATATCTGTCTTGACAGTTCTCTTCTTGGAATTGACGGGACAGCAAAGGCAATCGAACAGTTAGTAGCATTAAAAGAAACTGTTACAGACAGAAAATTGTAAATCAAAAATCTCTGACGTATAAATATAAATTGTATATTTTATGTCAGAGATTTTTTGCATGTTACGGCATGAAAATGTTCGATTCTGTATATCTTACAATTCCCGCAATTTAACTGCTGAAGCTGCTTTACGGCGGCGGTTGTCATCTATTGCGGCATAGTGCTTTTTCGTCGTATTTACATCTTTATGTCCCAGAACATCCGCCACAAGATAAATATCGCCGGTCTCTTTATATAACGATGTGCCATAAGTACTGCGAAGTTTGTGCGGTGTGATCTTCTTATTCGGTGTTACCTGTCTGGCATACTTTTTTACCATATTTTCAACTGCCTGGACACCCATACGCTTTCTCTGTGTCGATAAGAACAATGCCTGTTCATGGCCGGAGAGGGGAGTAGATGCCTCGCGGTCACCCGTTATATAATTTTCAAGTGCTCCGGCAACTTCATCGCCAAAATACACAACCATCTGATTGCCACCTTTTCTGGTAACCGTAATTCCATTGTTCTTAAAATCTACATCCTTGAGATCCAGTCCGACACATTCGGACACACGGATACCGGTTCCTAATAACAGTGTAAGAATAGCAATATCACGGTCCCGCGTTTTCTTATAGTAATTCAGTGCCTGTCCGGTCAGGTGATCGCCTGCAGATTCCACAAAATCCAACAACAAAGCAACTTCATCGGTATCCAGACGTATGATTGCTTTATCATGTAGTTTTGGCATATCTACCAGAAGTGTCGGATTCTTCTGTATGATCTGATGTTTGAAATAATATCCGTAAAAACTTCTAAGAGCAGACATTTTACGTGCCAGCCCTTTTTCCCCATTGGTGATCAATTCACCGTCCTCATCGCGTTTATATACTTCAGGTATTCCAGATATTCTTCAATATCTACAGGTTCAAGGTTCTCCAGATCCCGGGGCATAAAACGGTCCATCGTATAATTCTTATACACAGGATTATTTTCCATAAGGAAATGGAAAAATACACGGATATCGTAAGCGTAGTTAATGCGGGTACGTGCAGATGATTTTGGTTCCATAGCACGGAAATAGTCCTTCGCAAAAGGCGGCAAAGTCTTTAAGACTTCACGAAGCGTAACGTCTGATCAATCTGACTCTGTTCATGATAATTATGCGGTTTGTTTGATGCCGTGTTTGTTAGGTTGGTAGATGAATCAATCATGTAATAGAAAACCTCCTGAATAGAAATGATGGAATAAAAGTATCAATAAAATAATAGAAATTCCTCATAAAACAATATAATTATAGCAGAATTCGTTATTTCCGTCTATATCTTTTGGAAAAATCGGTATTTGTCGTATAGATATGTACCAATAACAAAATGGCAATGAACTACTATTTTTCATTCATTGCGTGGGTGAGTATAATATATATAAGCCTTTCAGCATATATATCGGAATGATTCTGTTTTAAAGAATGATTTAAAAAATCATCTGTAATCGTAATATGGAACGGTCAGATACTGACTGTCCTGAATCTGATCGGATGAAAGCTTATTGATCTTTTTTACTTCTGTAATATAAGCATTGACAGATTCATAATCTTCAGTTATATATTCCTCTGCAATATTCCAAAGAGTATCTCCTGAATGAATCTGAATACTTTTATAGTACTTGCATCTTACCGGATCATCCTTGACATTATCATGTGCACTCACAAGACCGCTCCCATAAAATGCACTGAGTCCAAGAATCATAAGCAAAGAAAAAATACCAACAAATAGCTTCTTTACATGTACACTTCTTTTTCTTCGGCTGCTTGCCCTGTTGTAACCGGTATAATTACTTCCTCTGCTTTCTCTATAGATTCTCTTTGTATCCATCTCGTACCCCTCCATCTATTCTTCAAAACAGTTTTGCACGAACATTTGTTCTCTACGTCATCTATTATACAAGTCGAACAAATGTTTGTCAATAGATTCCGCCATATATTTCGAACATATTTTCTAAACATCTGTTTGCGTTTTCCGATATCCTGTGTTATCATTAAATATATAATAATTAACGAATTTACAATCCATCTTAAGGAGGACATAATATGGCGCAGGGGAAAATAACTGCAAAGCAGGAAGAAATATTAGAATATATCAAATCCCAGATACTGGAGCGTGGCTTCCCGCCATCAGTCAGAGATATCTGTGAAGCAGTTCATCTGAAATCTACTTCTTCTGTTCACTCTCATCTGGAAACTCTTGAGAAGAATGGATATATCAGAAGGGATCCAACCAAACCACGTGCGATTGAGATCCTGGATGACTCTTTTAATTTTAACCGCCGCGAAATGGTAAATGTGCCTGTCATCGGACATGTTGCTGCAGGAGAACCACTTCTCGCAGAACAGAACATAGAGAACTACTTCCCTATCCCGATGGAATATATGCCTAACAAACAGACTTTTATGCTCAAGTACATGGCGAAGTATGATCAATGCTGGTATTCTTGATGGAGATTTTGTACTGGTCGAACAGTCTGCTGTTGCCGATAATGGAGATATTGTAGTCGCATTGCTTGAAGACAGTGCCACTGTCAAAAGATTTTACAAAGAAGAAGGTATCTTCCGTTTACAACCGGAAAATGATGCGTTGGAACCAATTATCGTCCGTGATCTTCAGATTATGGGAAAAGTGATCGGAGTTTTCCGTTTCTTCTAAACGATATTTTTCAGAAAAAACCCCAGCAATATATCAAAAAACGGATTTCTGTTTTACATGATATATTTGCCTGGGGTCTTTAACAAAAGTTCATTCTACATACTAAATACTAACAAACTTTTATTTTATGTTACTTTATAATTCATTTACATCATCAATTCTCTTTCCATCACTCCAGATACGCTCCAGATTATAGAACTGACGGTTTTCTCTGTCAAAAATGTGTACGATCACATCACCGAAGTCAATCAACACCCACGCTCGCTTCTGTGTCCTTCTGTCTCTTTTGCGGCATATCCTGCTTTATGCATCTTTTCTTCTACATTCTCAACAAGTGCACGTACCTGACTGTCACTGTTACCATTTGCAATTACAAAATAGTCTGCAAGAACAGATACCGATGAAATATCAATCGCACATACATTTTCACCCTTTTTATCTTCTAACGCTTCAAATGCGATTTTTGCCATTTCCTTTGCCTGATCCATACTTAATCCTCCTTTCCCATTTCTTTTTTATAATAATCATACGTTTTTTGTGTCATAGGATCCACCGCAATCTTCCTGCTGTTCAGGTATACCAGTGAATCTTTTAAAATCCGGTACAGACATTCATCAATATTCTGAAAAGCAAGCCGTCTTACGTCCGCCATATTCGGCAGTTCTCTTCTGCCCGGCTCGATATAATCCGCAATGTATATGATTTTTTCCAGCATCGTCATAGCCGGACACCCTGTTGTATGGCTTTCAATCGCATGAATAATCTCTTTATCTGTCACACCATATTTTTCATGAGCCAGACAGGCACCCAGTTTTGCATGCAGCAGACTTGGGTTCTCTCTTTCTATGTCTGATACCGTAAAGCCGTATTTCCCGCACAGATGCAGTTTCTTATCATTCGGGATACATTTTGCGCAGTCATGCAGTAAACCGGCATACAGGGCTTTCAGCACGTCCACATCATAACGCATAGCCATCGAAGCGGCCGTATACATCACACCCAGAGTATGCTGGTAGCGGTTATCGTCCAGTTCTTTCTTTAGCACATGCTGTATTTTTATGATTCTTTCATCCATTACCGTATTCCTTCTTTTGTTTTTTCTCTGATACTATCGATATAAATGATGCTGCTTTATATAACTGCATACAGCAGCCGGCATATATTCCGAGACGGAATCCCCGGACTGAAGACTGGCACGCAGTTCATGAGATGAGACAGGCATAAGAGGCGTCTCCAGCAGACGTATCTTTGCATGATATTTTTCAGACAAATATTGTATCTGTCTGTTCATCTCCTCTTTTGTCTTCACCTCATTGCGATAGGTAGCAAGAATTGTGCATGTCGGAAAGATTCGTTCCGGATGTATCCACGTCTCGATTGCCATAAGAGAGTCCGCACCAATGATAAAATAGAATTCATCGTCCGGATATATTTTGCTAAAATGTTCCATCGTCTGGTAAGAACAGGATACTTCCGCTCTCAATGCCTCGTATGGCTGCAGAACAAACTCTGGAAACGGTGCAATCGCAAGACTGGTCATCTTCATCCGGTCTTCTGCAGTGGATTTTATTGTCTCGCTCTTTTTATGCGGAGGATTCCCGTTCGGCATAAACCAGATCTGATCCAGGGAAAATGCTTCATATGCAGCATGTCCCAGCATCAGATGCCCGTTATGGACCGGATCAAAGGTTCCTCCCATAATCCCTATCTTCATTTGAATCTCCTACCTGTATTATTTTGGCAACTCTATCTTCTTGTGTTTGTCTTTGCCTTCTTTATATAATACGATCTTCTTACCGATTACCTGTACGACCTGTGAATGTGTACGTTCTGCGATCACTTCTGCAAGTGCACGCGGATCATCTGCGCAGTTCTTAAGTACACTGACTTTGATCAGTTCTCTTGCGTCCAGTGCCTCCTGGATAGCTTGGTAACTTCCGGTGTCATGCTGTTCTTTCCAATCTGGAAGATTGGATCTAATTCATAGCAAGACCTTTTTAAATAAGCTCTCTGTTTTGTTGTCATCTTTAATCTCCTCTTTATACTATCAACGGACCGCATCTGAACTATTATTTGTAATAGTCAAACTGCAGGCCATACATTCGTACTGTATCTCCCTCCTGGATACCAGCTTCTTCAAGCTGCTCCAGAATTCCTGAATCCTTGAGGAATTTCTGGAAAAATGCAAATCCTCTCTCGGAATCCAGATTTGTATATCCCAGCATCTTTTCGATCTTCGGCCCTTCTACCACGTACATATCGTCTTCTTTTTCGACTGTATACGGAAGATCGTTCATAGGAATCTCTTCCTCAGGGAAATATTCCTGTTCAAATACAATTGTCTCCTGATCCAGATGCTGTAATTCGTTCGATACATAATAAAGTAATTCCTTAATTCCCTGTCCGGTTACTCCGGAAATCGGAAATACTTTTACTCCCTGTGGTTCGAATTCGTCTTTCAGGCGCTGTACCGGATCATCCTCTGTAAAGATCGCATCAATCTTATTCGCTGCGATCACCTGTGGACGGTTCGCAATGTCAGCATTATATGCCTTTAATTCGTTGTTGATCTTATAGATATCATCTACCGGATCCCGTCCTTCTGTTCCAGCCGCATCTACTACATGGATCATCAGTTGGTGCGTTCGATATGACGCAGGAACTGATGTCCAAGTCCGACACCCTCTGATGCTCCTTCGATCAGTCCTGGAATATCTGCGATTACAAATCCATTCGCATCCGGAAGATCTACAACACCAAGATTTGGATTCAGTGTTGTAAATGATAATTGGCAATCTTCGGCTGTGCGTTAGTTACGCGTGATAAGAACGTAGACTTTCCGACATTCGGAAATCCCACAAGTCCTACATCAGCGATCACTTTTAATTCCAGATCAACATACAATTCTTTTGCAGGCTGTCCCGGCTGTGCATACTTTGGAACCTGCATGGTTGCAGTTGCAAAATGCTGGTTTCCAAGACCACCTTTGCCACCTTTTAAGATGATCTGTCTGCGGTTGTCTCCGGACATATCTGCGATGACTTACCGGATTCTGATTCTTTAATAACCGTTCCCTCCGGAACTTTCAGGACAATATCTTCACCGTCCGCACCATGGCATCTGCGCTTACCGCCCTGTTCACCGTCTCTTGCTGTAAATTTTCTCTTGTGCCTGTAGTCCTGAAGCGTATTCAGTCCTTCGTCGACTTCAAATATAACGTCACCGCCACGTCCGCCGTCACCGCCATCCGGACCTCCATTCGCTACATACTTCTCGCGCCGGAAACTCACATGACCGTCTCCGCCTTTTCCTGCTCTAATAAATATCCTTGCTCTGTCTGCAAACATACTGTATTCCTTTCATCTATAATAAATAAACGGAAGTCAAAAAAGCGCGCTGCATCATAACCGAAAGAAGTTAATCATTGCAACGCACTTTTTCAACTCATAATTAAGCTACTGGATAGATAGAAACCTGTTTCTTATCTCTTCCTTTTCTTTCAAATCTTACAACGCCATCAACGAGTGCGAATAATGTATCGTCACCGCCGCGTCCTACATTGATTCCCGGGTGAATCTTTGTTCCGCGCTGTCTGTAAAGAATGTTACCAGCTTTTACAAACTGTCCGTCAGCTCTTTTAGCACCAAGTCTTTTAGACTCAGAATCTCTACCGTTCTTTGTAGAACCTACACCTTTTTATGAGCGAAAAACTGAAGGTTTAATTTCATCATGGTTGTTACACCTCCTCGAATGTTAAATCAATATATTCTGCATAGTTGTCATCATCTACCATCTGTTCCAGGCCAAGAATCATTGCATTCAGCAAAGTCTTGCATCTTTTGAAGGATGATTCAGATGATAAGAAATCATTCCCGTCTCATCTTCCGAAATCAGACTTGCGTCATCTTCCGTAAATTCTTCAATTGCATTTATTGTGTTGATTACCAGAATAGAAGCAGCGGCACATACAATATCCTGTCCCGGATTTGCATATTCAGCATGTCCTTCCGTCTGAAAACCCACACACTCTTTATACTTGTTCTGAAAGATCGTTACATGAATCATGGATGCTCTCCAATATTAAGCGTTGATTTTTTCAATCTTAACTGCAGTATACTGCTGTCTGTGACCGTTTTTCTTGTGGTATCCAGATTTTCTCTTGTACTTGTAAACGATAACTTTTCTAGCTTTACCGTTTTCAACTACAGAAGCTTCAACTGTTGCACCTGCAACTGTCGGATTACCAACTTTTAATCCGTTGTCACTTACTGCAAGAACCTGGTCAAATGTAAAAGTCTCTCCAGCCTCTACACCAAGTTTCTCTACTTTAATGATATCGCCTTCGGGCTACTTTGTACTGTTTACCACCTGTTGCTATAATTGCGTACATATGGCACCTCCTATTATCATTACTCGCCAGTTACGGTGTCTGACTGATGATTCCGGCAGAACTTCAACCTCACTGTGCGGCATACTAGAAGATAATAGCATATGTTTCCGAAAATGCAAGCATTATCAGAAATATTTTTTATCTTTTATATTCCAAGCAGTTTTTTCGCATATCATTTACTCTCCACATTCTTTTAATCTGTCATAACAGTAACCTATAATATCTCTTCTGGTGATAATTCCGATGAAATGTCCCTGATCATCGATCACCGGAACAAAATTCTGTTCCATTGCGCGTCCGATCAGATCTTCCATATTCGATTCTGCTGTCACGCACTGATAATCCACACGTCTTTTAATCTTCATGATACTGATTGATTCTGCCTCTTTAATATTAAATAGATCCAGCTCCTTCAGTGACCATAAAAGATCTCCCTCTGTGATAGAACCGACATATTTCCCCTCTTTATTTAATATCGGTACACAGGAATACTTGTGATATTCCATAATCTCCAAAGCCTGTCGCAAAGTGTGATAATCATAAATGAAAGCAAGATCACTTTTCGGCTTCAGAAAAAACATAATATTCATAGCTAATGAAAGCCTCCCCAATTTATTAAACTATTGTATTTACAAAAATATCATAAACCGCATTGATAGCAGCATCAAAATCATGGCTTCTGACACCAATGATGATATTCAGCTCACTGGAACCCTGATCGATCATCTTGACATTGACATTTGCATGTGCAAGTGCTGCAAATATACGTCCGGAAGTTCCCCTGGTCGCACGCATACCTCTTCCAACAACAGCGATCAGTGCCAGATCTGACTCCAGTTCCAGAAGTCAGGCTCTACGGCTCTGTGGATTCCCGCAATGACATCCTGTTCTTTTTCTTCAAATTCATCTCTGTGAACGAAGATCGTCATAGTATCGATTCCTGACGGCATGTGTTCAATAGAAATATGATTATTTTCAAAAACTTCTAATACCTTGCGGCAGAATCCGACTTCTGAGTTCATCATTGCTTTTTCGATCGTGATAGAAGCGAAATCCTTCTTACCGGCAATACCTGTGATCGTAAAACGAGGTTTTCTGCATGTGTCTTCTACGATCAGCGTTCCCTTCTCTTCCGGTGCATTTGTATTACGGATATTGATCGGTATTCCCTCTTTACGTACAGGGAAGATCGCATCCTCATGAAGTACGGTTGCTCCCATATAAGATAACTCGCGCAGTTCTCTGTATGTGATCACATCGATCGGCTTTGGATTCTTGATGATTCTAGGATCAGCGATCAGGAAACCAGATACATCGGTCCAGTTCTCATACATGTCTGCATGCACAGCCTTTGCAACGATCGATCCTGTAATATCAGATCCGCCACGGGAAAATGTCTGGATACTTCCGTCAGGTTTTGCCCCGTAGAATCCCGGAATGACTGCACGTTCCGTATTCTCCAGTCTTGCAGACAGGATCTCATGCGTCTTATCTCCGTCAAAATTACCATTCTCATCAAATACGATCACTTCTGCAGCATCGATAAATTCATATCCAAGATATGCCGCCATAATGATACCATTCAGATATTCTCCACGGGAAGCCGCATAATCTCTTCCGATTTTCTTGCTGAAGTTTGTACGGATTGTCTTAAATTCCTCATCCAGACTCAGTTCCAGATCCAATCCTCTGATAATGCTGTTATATCTCTCTTTGATTGCTTCTAACTGCTCTTCAAAATCTTTTTCCGCATCTTCCCCAAGGATTGCCTGTCCATAACAACTGTATAACATATCCGTTACTTTTGTATCATCCGGCGTACGTTTACCAGGTGCAGACGGAATGACATATCTTCTGGATTCCTCTTTTCTGATAATGTTACCTACTTTTTTAAACTGCTCGGCACTTGCAAGCGAACTACCACCAAATTTTACAACTTTTTCACTTTTCGTATTCCTCCAACCAAGTATTTTCTGAAATGCATTCATATTCTTTCGCTATAAAAAACGTAACTGTATTTATCTTACATCATTTTTGAGCGCACTTCAATGCAATAATGTGTTAATATGTGTGGGAATAACGATTGATTTTTAGAACTACTGCATAAATATACATGCCTTTCAGGTACTCTCTGATTCTCCCCACAGCATCACTGCATGCGGTTATGGGCGGATCACATCTGCAAATTCTGCTTTTGCAACCTTCTGAAGATCCTGTGGTGCAAGCCGGATCTGCATTCCAAGTTTCCCACCGCTGACATGCATATATTCCAGTTCCTTTGCATCTTCCTGAATCACGGTAGGGAACTGCTTCTTCATGCCGATCGCCGTGCAGCCCCCGCGGACATATCCGGTCACTTTCGTCAGATCCTTTAAATGCAGCATCTCCAGTGATTTCTCACCAACAACTTTTGCCGCTTTCTTAAAATCAATCTCGGCTTCGATCGGAATCACGAATACATAATGGTTTCCTGTTTTTCCAGTTGTTACCAGCGTCTTATAGACCAGCTTGTGGTCATATCCAAGTTTGTCTGCGGTCTGGATACCGTCTGTAAAATCATCGCATTCATATTCTTCATAACTATATGAAACTTTTGCGCGGTCCAGCATACGCATGGCATTTGTCTTTACTTCCTTTTTACTCATGTTTAATCACTCCTGTCAGATTGATGGAAGTCCGTTATGTCTTTATAAAATATCTTTCCCAAGTCCATCCAGCGAAATGAACTCTGTCTTTCCTTCTTCTGCGCCCGGATTCTTTGCATACACATCAATTCTATGAATATGCATCGGTGTTTCTTCCGGATCTTCTCCTGCAAATTTCAAGAACGCTTCTGCCACCAGATCCGGCTTCAGATTCTGCTCACTTCCGGTTGCAAGATACAGATAGATGCCATCGTCCAGTGCAGACATTTCATAGATCATCGGCTTGATATCAACTTCTTTTTCACTTCGCTTGGTCTTTTTCAGTACCACGATCTCCGGCTGCGCCATGAATGCCTCCACCTTTTCTTTCCAGCTTTCCGGAAGCATGCGGATCTCTTCTGCATGCCTGAACGTCTCAGGGAATGTCACTTTATAATCTGCGGCGGCAACGATCGTCATACCGCTGGCTTTCTTATCCGATGAAATCTCACGGAAGCTTATGACTTCTATTCCTTCCACCATCACTGCATTCAACTGCGCAACCGCGTTTTCGGAAGAAATCGATTCCGTGATCTCGATATCAAAATATTCCCCGTCACTTGTTACACCGACTCCGAGCGGCTGTGCGAATGACATGATCATATGCGGGCTGTATCCGGTTGTAAATGCAATCGGAATCTCTGCCCTGCGGATCGCCTTCTGGAAATAACGCATCACATCCAGGTGTCCGATGAAACGCATGACTCCATATTTGCGGAATTTAATTCTTACTTTCAATACAGACACCTCCTTTCCATTTTGCGACACCGCAGCCGGAACATTTCATACGGCAGTTCGGTGTTACTTCTGCATTCATTGCATGATTCCACTCTTGTTTCAGGAATTCTTTTGTTACGCCGATATCGATGAAATCCCATGGGAACACCTCATCTAAAGGCCTTTCCCTGAGATTATGGAATGCGATATCAATGCCCGTATTTTCAAATGCCTGCATCCATTTGTCATTATCAACTGATCGCTCCAGGAGTCATACAGGCATCCCAGACGGTAAGCTTCTTTGATGACTTCAGAAGTTTTTCTGTCACCTCTTGCAAATACACCTTCCAGAACAGTAACTTCCGCATCGTGCCAGTGATACTTCAGGCTCTTTCGGTTAAGCTGTTCATTAAATGCATGCTTTACGATCGCTGCTCTGGAAATGTATTCTTCATTCGTATACATTCTTGCCCACTGGAATGGTGTGAACGGCTTTGGAATGAAGAATGATGTACTCGTTGTGATCTGACATTTTCCATTCCGCTGCTCTTTCGGGATCTCATAGTAACGTCTGGCAATCTGATCTGCAAGTTCCGGGATTGCCCGCATGTCCTCTTCGGTTTCAGTCGGAAGTCCCAGCATAAAGTAAAGTTTTACCTTATTCCAGCCACCGTCAAACGCCTGTCCGGCTCCCCCAATGATGTCCTCTACCGTAAGGCCTTTGTTGATCACATTACGCATTCTCTGCGATCCGGCTTCCGGTGCAAATGTCAGGCTGCTCTTTCGGATATCCTGTACCTGTCCCATCACATCCAGTGAAATGCATCTATACGGAGGGACGGAAGACTGATATTGATTCCCTGTGATTTGAACTCATCGATCAGGAAAGTTACCAGTTCTCTTAAATGGCTGTAATCACTGGAGCTTAATGAACTGAGGGAAATCTCCTCGTGTCCGGTACTCTTTAACATCTTATATGCATAATCTTTTAAGACTTCTACATCCTTTTCACGTGTCGGACGGTATAACATTCCGGCCTGGCAGAAACGGCATCCGCGGATACAGCCTCTCTGGATCTCAAGAACAACTCTATCCTGTGTTGCCTTGATAAACGGCACGACCGGTTTCTCCGGATACGTTGCACTGGTCATGTCCATAACCACCTGCTTTTTGATTTTTTCTTTTGCATGTGGATTGTTCGGACGGAAGCTCTCGATCGTTCCGTCTTCCTTATATGTCACATCATAGAACGCAGGAACATAGATTCCTTCGATTTCTGCTGCCATCTCCAGAAATTCTTTTCTTGTCCCGCCACGTTTCTTGTTCTCTTTGTAGACATTTAGCAATTCATCATAGACTGTCTCGCCTTCCCCCATGTAAAAAAGGTCAAAGAACTCCGCCAGCGGTTCTGGGTTATACGTACAAGGTCCCCCGCCGATCACAATTGGATCATCCCAGGTGCGGTCTGCTGCCTGCATCGGAATCCCACTTAAGTCCAACACCTGTAAAATGTTGGTGTAACACATCTCATACTGGATCGTGATTCCAAGAAAATCGAAATCCTTAATCGAATCCTGCGACTCCAGTGCGAACAGCGGAATCTTCTGTTCTCTCATAATCTGATCCAGATCGGTCCACGGCGAATAGACACGTTCACACCACACATCTTCGCGCTTATTGAACATATCATAAAGGATCTGGATACCCAGATGCGACATCCCAATCTCATACACGTCCGGGAAACACATGGCAAATCTAATAGACACCTTTTCAGGGTCTTTCATGACCGAGTTCACTTCATTCCCGATATAACGTGCCGGTTTCTCTATTTTTAGTAATATTTCATCATTTAACGCAAGCTTTCTCATTAAATCTCCTTGTATTTTTGTACATGTTGCACAATAATTTTCTTATTGTTTTTTTCATAAATCTTTAATTATTTTCTTTTTTTTGGGCTTTTTTTCTGCCTGTTTTTTACTGTTTTTCGTTGCATTTTGGAATCAAAATCGTAAATTACTACAAAACCTGTAAAACACTAAATGCTAACTAACGTTTATCAACGTTCAGTAATGTTTACCAATATATAATAATATTGCAGGGTTTGACTTAATGCTGATACTGCCATCGTGTACTCTCACGATCTCATGAACCAGAGCAAGTCCAAGTCCTACACCACCAAGCTCTCGGCTTCTGGATTTATCCACGCGAAAGAATGGTTCAAATACACGTTCCCTGAGTTCTTTCGGAATTCCGCTTCCGGTATCCTCTACTGACAGGTAAATATGTTTTTGGTTTTTGTATGCATTTACTGTAACCTGTCCATCTAAATGATTGTATTTTATAGCATTCTCAACAAGATTATATACCAGCCTATAAATAAGGATATCACTTCCAATCATCGTTATATTCTTATATTTTCCAATAAGTTTTATATTCTTTTCCTGTGCAAGAGGTTCCAAATCTTCCAATACCTCGTCAACGAGATCATTAAGGATAATTTTTTCATCCCGTCCTACAGTCTGAAGCTCACTCATGTCAAGAAGTGTTTTTACCATCTTGCCAAGCCTGTCATTTTGTTCCGTCAACATCTTTATCATCTGTACGGTGTCTGCATCACTGCCCGGATGCTGAGTGGAATGATACAGGTCAAGCTGTACCTGCATTAACGATAATGGAGTTCTAAGCTCATGTGCTGCACTCGCAGTAAATTGTCTCTGTATCTCAAATGCATCCGAGAGGCGTTCAAGCATCTTGTTATACGAAACACTAAGCTGATTCAGTTCTTTAATCTTACATTCTTCTATTCCCGAATCTGCCAGGTTTTGAGCCTGCACTTCTTCAATTTTATCAGAAAACTCACGAATTGGTTTAAGCGCATGTCCACTTATAAAATATGCGGCCACTCCACCAAGGAGAGCCAATAAAGCCGAAACTATCAGACTGTTTCTTTTGTAGTCTTCTTTATTATTGTACACTTGAACAGAAAAATCATTTGAGAACTCATCCCACTTATCCTCTGGTATGGTGATGTATATTTCTTCCGAACCACCTCCGCTGTCATCTCCCTGAGCGTCAACAGCCTTTTGCAGGGAATCCATATAATACACACCATTTTTATAGACGAACATTGTCAGGCACCCACATATAATCGCAATACACAATGTAGTTATACACGTAAGTCTCCACTGCAGTGACATTTTTTCATCAATCAGACTCCTCTCGTATTTTATATCCTTCTCCCACCTTATTCATAATCGCATCATATCCAAGCACTGCCTTAAGCTTCTCCTTAGCGAAGACATATGCACCCGGATGGCTCCACTGAAGCTATCCACAGATGCATCCCAGACATGCTCCATCAATTCCTCCTGACTTACCGGTCTTCCCAGGTTAAGAAGCAAATATTCCAAAATTCCTTTTTCTTTTCTTGTCAGGGAAATCTTTGTTTCCTTTGCATATGCCTCACGTTTTATCGTGTCGAACATGATATCGCCACTTCCAGACATACATCCTTTTGTACAAATTTCCTTCTTGTCAGACTTCTGATACGAGCCTCAAGTTCCTGTAGATGAAACGGCTTTTCCATATAATCATTCGCACCAGCATCCAACCCTTCGACTTTATCTGCAATCTGCCCTCTTGCCGATAATATAAGAACCTTTGTCTCCTCATTGCTCTGTCTGAGTTCTTTTAGGATTTCCATCCCATCCATGCCGGGCAGATTCAGATCCAGAACAATCAAATCATAATTTTCTGTCAGGATGTATTCCAATGCCTCTTCCCCATCATAACAGGTATCCACCTCGTACCCGGCATCATACAGACTTTTCGCAACCGCATCACATATTTGTTTTTCATCTTCAACTATTAATAATCTCAAAATCATTCCACCCTCTCTTAACGAAAATTTCACACCAACTATTGTATAATACTGAAGTCAGCTGGTCAACAAATACAACCAACGAAAGGAGTAACAAAATCTTGAAGTGCAAAAA
>ENA-OQDF01000552-OQDF01000552.1-human-gut-metagenome-genome-assembly--contig:-NODE-552-length-15548-cov-1.945918_pt1 | contig 15548 bp, 24 predicted proteins | sample MGYA00242769_ERZ504597 | MGnify/ENA primary metagenome ERZ504597 (study PRJEB26092, sample SAMD00036305) | human gut metagenome | host: Homo sapiens | study: EMG produced TPA metagenomics assembly of...
GCGCATCCTTGGTAAGGATGAGGTCTCCAGTTCGAATCTGGATAGCAGCTCCATAGCAGACACCTCGAAGCCTTAGGACTTCGGGGTGTTTTTTTGTTGTATGACTGCAAAAGCAGGCTGACGGAGTGCGGATTGCTTTGAGTACAAAAACAAAACGCACAGGCTCCGAAGAACCTGTGCGTTTATGGCAGGGGTAGTAAGTTTCGAACTCACGGCACGCGGTTTTGGAGACCGCTGCTCTACCAGCTGAGCTATACCCCTATAGGCATTCGCTGAATGCTTTGTTATTATAGCCGATGCAAAGGCGAATGTCAAGCATTTCTTTCAAGATTCAGGCATTTTTCGTGCCGCAGCTGCAACAGCCTTCTTTTTATCGGATGCAGGCAGCTGGCTGGAAAGCTGTTCCAGCGTTACGCTGTCGATATACTGGTTGATCACCTCATCAAGGCCGGTCCAGAAGGGCAGGGTGAAGCACTGCTCCCACATGGGGCACTCGTTGGTCTCGCTGCCAAGGCAGGGAATGGGTGCCACGCTGCCCTCAATGGCGCGCAGGATCTCGCCGGCGGTATAGTCGGCAGGGGCTTTGGTCAGGCGGTAGCCGCCCTGACTGCCGCGCTCGCTTTTTACAAGGCCCACACGGGCCAGCGGGGTCACGATCTGCTCCAAATATTTCAGGCTCAGGTTCTGCCGCTCACTGATCTCCTTCAGGCTCACGGTGGTGCCCGGCGCATAACGTGCCAGCTCGGCCATCAGGCGCAGGCATAACGGCTTTTGGTCGAAAATTTCATGGCGATCCTCTCCTTATTGCTTCCTATAGTATAGCACGTTGCTCGGATTTTGCAAAGGTATCCTCTTGTGCAAACAAAAAAGGTCTGCTATCATAGGATGGATAAGAGAATATTATAAGGAGTGAGAGTATGAGTGAGAAGATCACGGCTGCCGATGCCATCCGTCTGCTGGATGCACACGAGGCGGCTGCTGTAGATGTCCGGGAGCCGGACGAGTTTGCCGTGGGCCACATCCCCGGCGCAAAGCTGCTGCCGCTGGGTCAGGTGCTGAGCCGTGCGGCTGAGGTGCTGCCGGATAAGAACGCTGTATGGCTGATCTACTGCCGCACCGGCCGCCGCAGTGCCGATGCCGTGCGCAAGCTGGAAAGCTTGGCTACACCCGCCTGTACGATCTGGGCGGCATCCTGAGCTGGCCCTATGAGATCGAGGGCGACTTTGAAGGGCATTTTTAAAAAGAAAGAAGGATAACTCCATGTCGTTCCACGCAAAAGATTTTGCCGGCAGTCACTGCGGCTGCCGCTACCAGCAGGACTACCGCCCTACCTTGGGCCGCGACGGCAAAAAGGAATCCGGCACGCTGGAGGTCATCAAGTTCTATTACGATGGTGCCATCCGCTTTGAGCAGCACTGCTACGGCGAAGCCGCAACCTTCGTGTTCGGCGTATGGGCATCCGGCATGGACGAGGACGGCACCCTGCACTGGGTGCTGCCCGACCGCCGCAAGAGCTACTACGATGAGGCGTATCTGCCCAAAAAGCTGGACCGCGTGGACGAACAGGGCAGCCTGTACTTCGACGGCAGCAATTTTCCGTGGAAGCTGGCGGACGATTTTGCCGAGGATAAGCGCTGGGGCTACCCCAAGTGGAAAGGTGGTACTGGGAAAACTGACCGGAAAGGGCAAAAAGGTGACTGAATCACGAAAATCCAGTATTCATATTGACATACTAGGGAATGATATGGTATAACTTATCCGTTGAAAGGATTCCGCATCTGCACAGGGCATTCAAGGCTCCCGCAGACGCGTTCAATAAGAAAGGATCATTCCTATGGAAAACATGGAAAAGTGGTTTATCTGGATAATGCTGCCACCACTCCCTGTGCTCCCGAGGCACTGGAAATGATGGTCAAAGCCCTGAGCGGTGCCTGCGGCAACCCCAGCAGCCATTACAGTGTGGGCTATGAGGCTAAGGAATTCGTGGACACCGGTCGTGCGCAGGTGGCAAAGGCCATCAATGCAAGTCCGGCTGAGCTCTTCTTTACCAGCTGCGGCTCCGAGGCTGACAACTGGGCCGTAAAGCACTGCCTTCACCAAGGCACGCCAGAACAAAAAGCACCTCATCACCAGCGCTTTTGAGCACCATGCTATCATGCACAGCATGGCTGCACTGGAGCGCATGGGCTTTGAAGTGACCTATATCAAGCCAACCGCCGAGGGCTACATCCGTCCCGAGGACGTGGAAGCTGCCATCCGTCCCGATACCGCGCTGGTCAGCATCATGATGGCCAACAACGAGATCGGCACCATCCAGCCCATCAAGGAGATCGCCGAGGTCGCTCACAAGCACGGTGTCTGGATGCACACCGACGCGGTGCAGGCTGTGGGTGCCATCCCCGTGGATGTGAAGGAGCTGGGCGTGGATATGCTGTCCATGAGCGCCCACAAGTTCAACGGCCCCAAGGGCATGGGTGCTGTATTGCCGCAAGGGCGTATGGCCCCAGAACCTGATCGATGGCGGCAGTCAGGAGGCCCGCCACCGTGCAGGCACCGAGAACGTGGCAGGCATTGCTGCCATGGGCAAGGCACTGGAGATCGCCACGGCGCATCTGGATGAGCGCATGGCCCACGAGAGCGAGTTGCGCGATTATGTCATCGACCGCGTCCTCAAGAACATCCCGGAAGCCCGCCTGAACGGTGGCCGCAGCCCCCGTCTGCCTAACAATGTGAACATCAGCTTCCCGGGTCTGGAAGGCGAGACCATCCTGCTGGATCTGGATATGCACGGCATTTGCGCCTCCACCGGCTCTGCCTGCAACTCCGACAGTCTGGACCCCAGCCACGTCCTGCTGAGCATCGGCGTGCCTGAGGAGATCGGCCACGGCTCCATGCGGTTCACCTTTGGCCCGCAGAACACCATGGAAGAAGCAAAATATCTGTGCGACGTGCTGGAGGAAGTGATCCCCCGCCGCCGTGCTATGAGTTGTATGTGGCTGCAGGGCCAGAACACGGCCCGCCAGTTCAGCCTGAAGGGAGAGCAGTAATTATGGCAAGCATGTATAGCGCAAAGGTCATGGAGCATTTTGCAAATCCGCACAATGTGGGTGAGATCCCCGACGCAAACGGCGTGGGCGAAGTGGGCAACCCCAAGTGCGGCGACATCATGCGCATGTACCTGAAGATCGAGAACAACGTGATCGTGGATGTCAAGTTCCTCACCTTCGGCTGCGGTGCCGCCATCGCCACCAGCAGCATGGCCACCGACCTCATCAAGGGCAAGACCATCGACGAGGCTCTCAAGCTGACCAACAAGGCCGTTGTGGAAGCTCTGGAAGGTCTGCCTCCCATCAAGGTGCACTGCTCTGTTCTGGCCGAGCAGGCCGTCAAGGCTGCTCTGTCCGACTACTACCGCCGTCAGGGCATCGATCCGGAACCATCGTGGGTAAGCTCGAAGAGGACTGCGACCACTGCGAGAGCTGCGGCCACTGATCCCCGCATTATGGAAGCCTGCTATTGGACAATGTGCCCGATGGCAGGCTTCTTTTTTGTGGAAATGGGAATCCTTTACAGCATATTGAAAAATGATATAATAGAGAAAAGATTGTTGCCTTTTCAAAAAAGGAGGAAATATGAAAAAATGCAAACTTGCGGCGATGGCATGGTTAAGTGTATGTATTGTTCTGTTTACTTCCTGTGGCAATTCTGCGGGGGTGTCTGCTGGTTCCACTAGCGAGGTAAAAAGTACGGCTGTAAGCGAAAGCACAGCGGAAGAAAAACAGCCCTATGAGATACTTCGTGAGAAAGAAGATGAAACAAAACAGATTGCGGCAGACGAAGAACAGCAGGTAAAAGAACTTCAAGATGCGCTGAATGCAGTTAATTTCTATTATGAAGAATTTGACGGCGGTGATGCTCTGATGGGGGTAAGCCCCAATTGCGAAAATAACGAAAAACAGGGAAAAAGCTGCATTGTCCCAGTTATTTATGTTTTTGGTCCGTCGGTGGACCCAATAGCATGTATAGGGTTTGATTACATAGGTGATACGTATCTGGATATGGATACGGTGGAAATTGATACGGTTAACTATAGATATACCTATGGAAACACAACGTTTATAACTGATGTTCAGAAGGACAAGCTGACAATATCTCCGAATGGCGATGAAAAAACAGAAGAGGCTGCATTTCGCCTTGCGACAGAAGATGACTTGGATGCATTAGTGGATATTGTGGAATCGGATGAAGTTGGTCTGACATTCGCAAAATACAACACCGCAAAGCCGGTTTTCGTAGAATGCGAAATGCCGGAAGAAGATAGACAGGCTATCACAGATGTGTTGAATGCGTATTACCTGTATCTGAATGCCAGTGAGAAGGTGCGTGCAAAAGCACTTGCAGATATTTCGTATACAGAAGTTGAATCGTGAATAGGAGGAGATAAGAATGCGGAGAAAAATTTCAGCGATCCTTGTAACAGTGCTGATAATGCTGATGGTAATGCCAATGGGGGCTTTTGCGGCAGTGCCTTCGGTGCAGGAAGTGGAAACGCTGATTGCACAGATCGGGACAGTCACGCGCGAGAACCGCAGTGCAGTCGAAAAGGCTGTCAATGCTTATAACCAGTTAGACGATGCTTCTAAAGCGGGCGTGTCAAATTTTGATGTGCTGGCCGAAGCACAGCAGATTCTTGGCATCAAGGACGCGCTGGCGAAATTGAATGTCGAACACGATAGAGTAGAAAATAATTACACAATATCGGATTCTTATGTTGAGAGTACGCTGAATACAGGGCTATGTATGATTGCACCGAGCATTCGTGTTTATGGTGATAGAGACGAACTGGTTTTAATGATTTCTTTTGTCTATGTTGGAGATGAACTCCTAAATGCAAATAGGGTCATCGTGCGAGTAGGGGATAACAAATATACTTATAATCAAGATGCCTTTAGTGCGATCGGCCGAGATATTTGTAAAATCAATACGGGTAAACTCAAATGGGTGGAGGGTTTTGTAACAAGAGCAGAAGATTTCGATATTGAACTGCTGCGGGATGCATTAAGTTCACAGGAAGCAATTTTCCGATTTAGCGGATATCAGAACTATGACTATGTATTAACGCAGCAAAATCGTCAGGCTATCACGGATGTACTGAATGCTACAATCTTATGTGCTCTGTCAGCCCGGACGTATTGCGCAAAGCGCTGGCATGACTTTTGAACTGTGAGAACAGGCCGTTTTGAAAAGTTGGCACTGTTGTATCCTATCCGATTTGTAATAAACTGACTATAAAATATCATAAGTTTATAAAAACACCCTGTTCACCTACTCGTTCACGAAAAATTCATATATTGTTCAGAATGAGTTCACCACTTTTCGGTATAAGTAGGGCAACACAGGCGCAAAGAGCGCCGAACTCCCACGGAAGCGGACGAAGAACAGGGCAAAGAACGGTTCGCGGCACGCACTGCAATGCAGGTGCGTCGGCCCCGGAAAACGTCCCGCCGCACAGGAAAGGAAACGAGTTAGTATGAAAATTGGTTTTGGGAACTTGTCGTCATCGTGATCGTGGCGTTCGTGTTCATCGGCCCGGATCAGCTGCCTGTCTACGCAAAGAAGATCGGCAAGATGCTGCGTGAACTGAAAAAGTACACCGGCGCTGCTTCTGAGGAGATCCAGAAGAACGTTGTGGAGCCGCTGAATGAGATCCAAGCTCCCTTGAAGGAAGCTGTTGCCCCGCTGACCGATATCAAGAAGGATATCGACAACAGCGTCAAGGATGTGACCAAGAGCTTTACCGGTATCGGCAAGACCAGCAAGGAGGAAGCTGCCAAGCAGAAGCCGCCGAGGAAGTGACCGAGCTGACCGAGGAGCCGGTGGAAGAGCTGGAAGAGGACGCTGCATCTGCCGCCAAGGCAGAGGAGAGCACTCCCGCTGAGGAGACCGCTGCACCTGCCGAGAAGGCTGAAGAACCCGCCGCCCCGGTTGAAAAGGCTGAGCCTGCCGCCTGCAGCCCGCAGAGGAAAAGGCCGAGCCTGCTGCAGAAGCGGCTCCCGCACAGGAAGCTGCCGAGGCTGCTCCTGCGGCCGAGCCGGTGGAGGAAGACCCTCGTCAGAATGATGTTCTGCCGAAGGACTGATTACTTACTGGATGCACCCGCGCCCGCGGTTGCCTGATACATGCAATAAGCCCGCCACGCGGCGCGGCAAAGTAAAAAGGAGATTTTTATTATGCGTATTGGTACTAACGAACTGCTGATCATCCTGGTCGTCGCTCTGCTGATCTTTGGACCCAAGAACCTGCCGAAGCTGGGCAAGATGTTCGGCAAGACCATCAACGGCTTCAAGAAGGGCATGGAGGACGAGGAAGGCTCCGATGATTCCGAGGAGAAGACCGAGAAGCAGGTTTCCAAGAAGGACGAAGACGAGGAGTAATTGTGGCTACGAACGTTAAGCGCAAAAAGAAAAAAGCCGAAGTCATGGCAGAGGACGGCAGCATGACGCTGACCGGCCATCTGAAAGAACTGCGGAACAGGCTGATCATCTGCGCGGTGGTGTTCGTGGTGGGTGTTGTGGTCTCGCTGGCATACGCCGACCGTCTGATCGATCTGCTCACTGCCATGGGCCGCGACTATTACGAGTTTGTTTCCATTGCCCCGCAGGAAAAGCTGATGCAGTATTTCCGCGTCTCCATTCTGGCAGGCGTGGTGGTCACTGTGCCGGTGGCGTTCTACCACATCTATGCATTTGCAAGGCCGGGTCTGAAACGGAGCGAGAGCACCTTCTTCAAGCTGGTCATGCTGCTGGGTCTTATCCTGTTCTGCGTGGGCGTGCTGTTCGCCTACAAGCTCATGATGCCTTCATGCTGCGTTTCCTCAGCACTGGCATCGAGGGTGCCGAGTACATCCAGACCACCACCAGTATCGAGAGCTATGTCAACCTCTGCTTGACCATGTTCATCATTTTTGGCTGCGTGTTTGAGATGCCTCTGATCACCATCATCCTGTCCAAGATGGGCATTATCAACCCGCAGCTGCTCAAGCAGGTGCGCGGCGTTGCCATCGTGATCATCTTCTTCATCGCGGCCGTTGTTACCCCGCCGGATATCGTGTCTCAGTGCATGGTGGCCGGCCCCATGGTGCTGCTGTACTTCATCAGCATCTTCCTGAGCGGCATCTTCTATAAGCCGAAAGAGGACGATGATGACGAAGAGGATGACGAGGATGAGGACGAAGAGTAAGCTCTGACTTCTGGTTTTCTGTTTTATCATTGCAAAAGCAAAGGCTGCTGCGCCATTTGGTGCAGTAGCCTTTTTGTATGTGGAAAATGCTTCCGGTGCAGAGCGTAATCGCGTGGGGCCGTGGCCAGCAGACGCTGGGTGCCACAACTCGTCCAAAGCGAACGCGGCGGCAATTCCAAATCGTTGCTGCTCAGTCTATACAAGCCACCCGCCCTGTGCTAGAATGAAACCAACAAATCAAAGGCGGTGAGACCATGCACCCACTCCCGGAATATCCTCGCCCGGCTATGCGCCGGGACAGCTATGAGAACCTGAACGGCCTGTGGAAGTACGCCATTACTCAGACAGCAGAATACCCCGCTGCGTGGGACGGCAGCATTCTGGTGCCCTACTCTCCGGAAACAAAGGCCTCCGGCGTGGGCCGCACCCTGCAGCCCGGCCAGTGGCTGCACTACCACTGCACCTTTGCTCCCCTCCGGGAGAAGGGGGGCGGGTGCTTCTGCACTTCGGCGCGGTGGACGATGCCTGTGCGGTGCAGGTGAACGGCCATCTGGTGGGCGGCCATCGGGGCGGCTACTGGCCCTTCACACTGGATGTCACCGCCCAGCTCAACGATACGGGCCGCAACAGCCTGTGGGTGGCCGTGCAGGACCCCACGGACGGCGGCACGCAGGCACGGGGCAAGCAGACCCTGAAGCCCGGCGGCATGTTCTATCCGGCCCAGAGCGGCATCTGGCAGACGGTCTGGATGGAGCGTGTGCCGGAAACTACATCCAGTCGCTCACGGTCACGCCGGACTACGATGCCCGCACCGTGACCGTGAAAGCCCATACTTCCATGCCCGGAGGTGCAGTGAACCTGTGGGCCGTGGTGCGGGCCGGGGGCGTGACCATTGCCGAGGACTGGGGCAGCGACGAAGCGGACCGGGACGGCGAGGTGACGCTGAACATCCCGGAGGAACATTTCTTTCCGTGGAGCCGGATACCCCGTTTTTGTATGACCTGACCGTGGGCACCACACAGGGAGAGGAGGAGCAGTTCGACACCGTGCACAGCTACTTTGCCCTGCGCAAGTGGAGCTGTGAGCCGGATGCGCGGGGCGTGCTGCGCTTCTGCCTGAACGGAGAGCCTATCCTGCTCAACGGCCTGCTGGATCAGGGCTACTGGCCGCAGGGCCTGTATACCCCGCCTTCCGATGCGGCGGTGGAGCGGGAGCTGAGCGAGGTGAAAGCGCTGGGATTCAATCTGCTGCGCAAGCACGCCAAGATCGAGCCGCAGCGCTGGTACTACCACTGCGACAGGCTGGGCCTTGTGGTCTGGCAGGACATGGTGAACGGCGGCAGCAGATACAACCTGTGGTTCGTCACCTACCTGACCAATGTGCTGCAGCCCCTTGTGCGCCGCCTGCCGACGCAGAGCCGCTCTGGGGCCTGCTGAGCCGCGGAAAAGCATCCAGCCGGGAAACATACCGCAAAGAGCTGCAAGCCACCGTGGAAGCCCTGCGCTGCCATCCGTGCATCGGCTGCTGGGTGCCCTTCAACGAAGGCTGGGGTCAGTTTGATGCGGCCGGGGCAGTGCAGGCCATCCGCACGCTGGACGATACCCGCCTTGTGGACGAGGCCAGCGGTTGGTATGATCAGGGCGGCGGAGATGTGTGCTCCATCCACAACTATTTCTATCCGCTGCATGTAAAGCCCGGAAGCCGTACCGTGGCCCTGAGTGAATACGGCGGCATTGCATGGCCCATGCCGGGGCACGAAGCACCGGGCAAAACCTACGGCTACGGCACGGCCAAGAGCCGCGCAGACCTGACCGCCCGCTGCAAAAAGCTGCAATTGGGCACGGTGCTGCCGCAGCTCAAAAAAGGACTCTCAGCGCTGGTGTACACCCAGCTGACGGATGTGGAAGATGAGGTGAACGGTCTGTTTACCTATGACCGGGCCGAGATCAAGCCGGATGCCAATGCCGTCCGCTCGGTGAATGCTGCCCTTGCCGCAGAGTTCGCAAAAGTGACGCGGTGAAAGAAAAACTCCCTCAGCATCACGCAGCGATGACTGAGGGAGTTTTATGTTACAGCAGCTCTCAGCTGTTGGCGCTGTTGTTCACGATCTTTTTGGCGGGCAGTTTGTTCATGGCAGAGCTGTCCAGATCGTGTGCCAGCTCTGCACCGCCTGCGGCCAGTGCGTCGTCCAGCTCGCCGCCCTTCATATCGCTCAGGATCTGGCTGCGCAGGTCGTCCAGCGAAGAAACGCTCAGCGGGTCCACACGCACCATCAGGAGCAGGGTGTTGCTGTTGATCTGCACAGCAGCGGCCTCGCCGTAGGAAAGGCTGCGCAGAGCATCGGCAGCACCGTCCTGCGTAAAGGCCGAAGCAACATCGCTCTCGGTCAGCAGCTCGGTCTGGACGCTGGCGCTGTCGTCGGAAGTTTCGCCGTCCAGCACAGCGTAGATGTCCGGCAGGGCATTCTGTGCGGCCTCATGCAGGGCACTCACCTGATCCGAGACCGTCTCGCCGCCTGCAGCATTGACGCTGTCGGCAGCGGCCTGTGCCAGCTTGAGCATCTCGGCCTTCTGGTCATCGTCCGCAAAGGCGTAGGTGCTGGTATTGTACAGCGGGATGCTGATGTAGCAGATCTCATACATGCTGTCGTCCAGATGGCTGGTCAGCTCGTCGTCCTCCACCGGGGTCTCGCCGTCCGGGCCGTAGACCATATCCAGCAGGGCGGTGTGCTCCACCTGCAGACGTTCATATGCCTTGACGGTCTCCAGACCAATGCCGTTGGCGGTGTAGGTGTCGCCGTACTGGTCCATCATCTGCTGGGCATAACGGTCGGCAGTGGAAAGCTGCTCTGCAGTCAGCTCACCGCCCAGCGCCTTGAAGCGGGCATCCACAGCGGCCAGCGTTTCCAGCGTCTGCTGGGTCTGCTGGGCCACGTAGTCGCTGACCACGCGGTCTCGCCGCTGTCAGAGTCAGTGGTAATCGTCTCCTTCAGAAAGGCTTTTACATCCGAGGCATCCTGATCGCTGCCGGCCAGCTGTGCCGCCTGCTGATAGGCTCCGTACTGGGCCAGCAGATACATGCCGGAGGTGATCTCAAAATCACCGATGCTGCCCACGGTATCCGGGGTGGAAATGGTGCAGCCTGCAAAGCTGAAGGTGAGTGCCAGCGCGCAGACCAGTGCAAGAAGTTTCTTTTCATGGTTGTTGCTCCTAGTATTTGATGATTGATAGGCGAGGACGCTGCAGATCATTTGCTGTCTTTTGCTTTTTCTCCGCCATTCAGGATCTCTGCCATCGCCTTGAGGATGCTCTGCAGCAGCTCCAGCGGCTTTTCGTCGGGCTGCAGGGTGACAGAAAGATAGGGCCGGTTGCCTGCACCGGCGGTGACGCGGCCGTTGAAAGCCACCAGCAGGCCCCGGATCATGGGCAGATCCAGACTTTCCAGCTGCAGGGTGAGGGTGTCCTTTTTCTGGGTCACTTCGGTCACGCCCACAGCGCTGGCCTGCACGCGCACCAGCGACACGTTCACCAGATCGCTCACCGAGGGCGGCGGGTCGCCGTAGCGGTCGATGAGCTCGTCCAGCACATCGGCGGCATCCTCTGCCGTCTGGATGGCGGCAATGCGCTTATAAGCTTCAATGCGGCCCGGGCCGTCTGCGATATATTTCTCCGGGATGAAGGCATCCACCCGCAGATCCACAAGGCATTCGCTCTTGTCCCGCCGGACAGGTTCGCCCTTGGCCCGGGCGATGGCCTGCCCCAGCATCTTCACGTAGAGGTCGTAGCCCACGGCCTCCATGTGGCCGTGCTGGCTGTGGCCCAGAAGACTGCCTGCACCGCGAATTTGCAGATCCCGCATGGCGATGCGGAAGCCGGAACCGAAGGCCGTGAACTCCCGGATGGCGGAGAGCCGCTTCTGGGCGATGTCGGTCAGGGTCTTGTCCCGCCGGAAGGTGAAGTAGGCATAGGCCTTGCGGCCGGAGCGGCCCACCCGGCCTCTTATCTGGTACAGCTGGGCAAGGCCCATGCGGTCAGCGTCCTCGATGATGAGGGTGTTGCAGTTGCGCACGTCGATGCCGGTCTCGATGAGGGTGGTGCACACCAGAATATCGATCTCGCCGTTCAGCAGATGCTGCCACACGGGGTTCAGCTCTTCCTCGGTCATCTTGCCGTGGGCAATGCCGATGCGTGCGCCGGGCACCAGCTTGCTCACATGGGCGGCGCAGGCTTCGATGTTGTCCACCCGGTTGTGCAGGTAGTACACCTGCCCGCCCCGGGCAAGCTCCTTCTTCATGGCTTCGGCAAGGATCACGTCGTTGTATTCCAGCACAAAGGTCTCCACGGGCTGCCGCTCGATGGGCGGCTGCTCGATGGTGGAAAGGTCCCGGATTCCGCTCATGGCCATGTTCAGCGTGCGGGGGATGGGGGTAGCCGAAAGGGTGAGCATGTCCACCCCGATGAAGTTCTCCTTGAGCTTTTCCTTGTGCTTCACACCGAAGCGCTGCTCCTCGTCGATGATGACAAGGCCGAGGTCGTGGAACTTCACGTCCTTGGACAGCAGCCGGTGGGTGCCCACCACGATGTCCACACTGCCCGACTGCAGGCCCCGGAGGGTCTCCTTCTGCTGTTTTGCGGTGCGGAAGCGGGACATCATCTCCACCTTACGGGGAAGGCTTCCATGCGGGAAAGAATGGTGTTGTAGTGCTGCCACGCCAGCAGGTGGTGGGGGCAAGGATGGCGCACTGTTTGCCGCCCATCACGCACTTGAAGGCGGCGCGCAGGCCACTTCGGTCTTGCCCACGCCCACGTCGCCGCACAGCAGGCGTCCATGGGCCAGCCCTTTTCCATGTCCTGCTTGATCTCGGCGGTGGCGTTCAGCTGGTCGTCTGTCTCGTCGTAGTCAAAGCGGGTCTCAAGTCCCGCTGCCAGTCGCCGTCCGGCGGGAAGGCGTAGCCCGTGGCCTGACGGCGGCGGGCGTAGAGCTCGATCAGTTCCTGCGCCATCTCCTCGGTGGCTTTTTTACCTTGGCGCGGGTGCGTTGCCACTCGGCACCGCCCAGCTTTGCCAGCTTTACCTTTTCCTCGTCGCCGGGGGCGGTGTAGCGGCTCAGCAGGTCCAGCTGGGTCACCGGTACATACAGCACGTCCGAGCCGGAGTACTGCACCTTCAGGTAATCTTTCGTGGCACCCTGCACTTCCAGCCGCTGGATGCCCGCATACATGCCGATGCCGTGGCTCTGGTGCACCACATAGTCCCCGGGCTTGATGTCCGAAAGGCTGGAAAGGGCGTTCTTGTTCTTTTTGCGCTTTTTGTTCTCGGCGGCGGCTTCTTCATCCAGCCCGTGCCGCCGGGAGGAGATGACCGCCGCGTGGGCAAGGGAAGGTGCAGCCTGCAGTCAGGTGGCCGGGCAGCACCTGCACGATGCCTTGGCCGGGCGCACGTCCCGGCTCATGCTCACGGAGTAGCCCTTGTCCGTCAGGTCCCGGGTCAGGGCGGCGGCACCCTTGGGGGTGCCGGAGAAGAGGGTGACGGCATAGCCTGAGCGATCAGCGGGTCAAGATCCTCCCGCAGAGGCCAGATCGCCGCCCCAGTTGGGGGCCGCAAAGGCCTCCACGTTGATGAGGTCCTTCAGCTTGAATTCGTTCATCCCCCGCAGGAAGTTCTCACACAGCAGGGTGCTCTGTTTCTGGGCCGCAATGGCAAGGTCGTCCATGGTCTGGTAGAGCACGTCCAGCCCGGGGCAGAGCACGCCCTCCTCCAGCAGGCCGGTCAGTTCCTCGCTGCGGCGAAACTCGGTGGCCTTCTGGGCGTCCCGGATGCCGCCCACCTCGTCCAGAATGAACAGCGGTGTGTCCAGATGATCCAGCAGGGTGGCCGGGCTCGGATAGCGCAGGCCGTAGTATTTATCCATGGCTTCCGGCATCAGGCCGGAGTCCAGCTGAGCAAGGTCGCTTCCGTGGCCTTTCCAGTGCGGTGCGGTGCCGGCCGCGCGCCTTTTGATGGCGGAACGCAGGGCCTCGGCAGTCTCGGCGGTATCGCCGAACAGCACCTCGCGGCAGGGGAAAGGTAAATTTTGTCCAGTGCGCTGTCCCGCCGCTGAGTGAGCAGGTCGAAGGAGGAAATGGAATCGATCTCATCGTCCCAGTATTCCACGCGGGCGGGCTGGCGCATATCCGGCGCATAGATATCCACGATATCGCCGCGCACACTGAACTGTCCCGGGCCGTCCACCTGACTGCGCCGCACATACCCGGCGGCGAACAGCCGGGCCACAAGACCCTCGCGGTTGTACACCATGCCGGGTTTGAGGGTAAGAGTGTTCTTTAAAAATTCATCCCGGGGCACGGTGTACTGCAACAGCGCTTCGGCGGGCACGCAGACCGCGTTCAGCCGCCCGCCTGCAAGAGAGCCTAGCACCGAAAGGCGGCGGTACTCGTACTCGCGGCCCGCGCCCTCCACTGGGCGCAGCATAAAGTCCCGGGGCGGGAACACGGCGGCAGAAAGGCCCAACGCCTTGAGGTCGTCCGCAAAGTGGGTGGCCTCGGCCTCGCCGGGGGTCACGATGCACAGCACCCGGCCAAGGTCTTTTTGCAGCGCGGCGTACAGCAGGGCACGGCCTGCGGGCGGCAGACCGAACAGCGCTGCCGGGCCGGGCTTTGCAAAGCTGGCGGCGACCTTCTGATATTCCGGTGTGGCCTTGAGTAAGGCTTCGTACATGGAAAAACCTCCTTTCTCGAAACCCTCTCAGTCATCGCTGGCGCGATCGCCGAGCTCCCCCGAAGGGGGAGCTTTTGACAAAGAGATTTCGTTTATCATTTAAGGGAAAGTTTATGGGGTGATGCGGAAAAGCTCCCCTCTCGGGGGAGCTGTCGCCGTTAGGCGACTGAGAGGTTCGTTCCGCTTTACCCGTTATATTTGCTCTGTGCCAGACTCAGCTTGCCGTCCATGATGAGCTTTGCGGCGGCTTCCAGATCAGGGTAGCGGCCGCTCAGAGCCTTGGCATCCTCTGCCGGGAACTTGCCCAGCACCCACGCGGCAAGGTCGTAGTCCGGGTGGGGCTTGCACCCACGCCGATGCGGATGCGGGGGAAGTTCTCCCCGCCCAAGCGGGCGATGATGCTCTTCAGGCCGTTATGTCCGCCTGCGGAGCCGGAGGGCCGGATGCGCAGCTTGCCGGGGCTCTGGGTGATATCGTCGCACAGAACGATGACGTGGTCGGCAGGAATCTTGAAAAAGCCCGCCGTGGGGGCGATGGAGTCGCCCGAAAGGTTCATGTAGGTCAGGGGCTTGAGCAGCACCACCTTGTGGCCGTCCACTTCGCCCTGACCCCACAGGCCTTCAAATTTGGTTTTGCTGACCGAAATGCCCCACTTGTCGGCCAGATAGTCCAGCGCGGCATAGCCCGCATTGTGGCGGGTGCCGTCGTATTTTGTTTCCGGGTTGCCAAGACCGGCGATCAGCCAGATGTCATTTGTATTCATGAGTGTTATATTTTCCTTTTGTGATAAATTGTCCGATGCAAGTCCTAAGTATAACATACGCGCGTGCAAAAAGATATACATTATAAGCGAAAAAGATGCACCTGCAAACAAAAACCGCCGCGCAGGGCCATCCTGTGCAGCGGTCTGTACGCGAAAAACGGACAGCTTACTTGCTCTGCTCGTCTTCCAGCTTCTTTTTCTTGGCAATGTAGGCTTCCATCTTGGGCTCTGCCCAGCCCTCCAGATTGGTCTGCGCTCCCGGGCGATGCCCAGCGCCTGCGCGGGCACGTCTTTGGTGATGGTGCTGCCGGCGGCGGTGTAGGCACCATCGCCCACCTTCACGGGGGCCACAAGGTTCGTGTTGCAGCCGATGAAGCAGTAATCGCCGATCGTAGTGCGGAACTTATCCTTGCCGTCGTAGTTGCAGGTGACGGTGCCGCAGCCGAAGTTGCAGTACTTGCCCACATCGCTGTCGCCGATGTAGGTCAGGTGGCTCACGGTGTTGCCCCGGGCAAGTTGGAGTTCTTGGTTTCCACATAGGCACCCAGATGCACGCCGTAGTCGGTGACAGTGTTCACCCGCACATGGGTGAAGGGGCCGATGTTGTTGTGGGGGCCCAGATGGCTGCCGTAGACCTGGCTGGCGTTGACGGTGGTGCCCTCGTCCACGGTGCTGTCCTCGATCAGGGTATTGGGGCCGATGACGCATCCTGCACCGATGACCGTCTTGCCGCGCAGGATGGTGCCCGCCAGAATGGTGCTCCCGGGGCGATGACAACGCCTTCGTCGATCTGGACGGTACGGCTCTCAATGTTCACGCCGTTGGCGATG
>ENA-OQDF01000553-OQDF01000553.1-human-gut-metagenome-genome-assembly--contig:-NODE-553-length-15519-cov-5.261175_pt1 | contig 15519 bp, 19 predicted proteins | sample MGYA00242769_ERZ504597 | MGnify/ENA primary metagenome ERZ504597 (study PRJEB26092, sample SAMD00036305) | human gut metagenome | host: Homo sapiens | study: EMG produced TPA metagenomics assembly of...
CGGTGATGTCCACCACGTCGAGGCCGATGCCCCACGCACGAACACCTTGGACAGCAGACGGTAGGTGCCGCCGTACACGTCGTTGCCGAGCAGGATGTTGTCGCCGGGCTTCAAAGTGGAGCGCAGCAGCACGTCGATGGCGGCAAGTCCGGAGGAGAAGCTTAACGCGTATTTCGCGCCTTCCACGGCGGCGAGCTGCTCGTCGAAGCTGTTGCGGGTCGGGTTGATGGAACGGCTGTAGTCGTAGCCGTTGCGCAGGCCGCCGACACCATCCTGCTTGAAGGTGGAGGTCATGTAGATGGGGGTGACCACGGCTCCGGTGGTCGGGTCGGGTTCCTGACCTGCGTGGATGGCGCGGGTGGCGAGAGCGGTGGCGTTGAGGGCTTCGGTGTTGGTCGAGATGGTCATGATGGGAACTCCTTGGAAGTATCGGATGGTTTGGGTTGTTCGGATGATTGGCATTGGTTTCAAAGGTGCGATCGGGTTGCCGGACAGTCGTTTGACGGTCTTTTACAGGTACTGTTCGGCGAGGCTGGGCTTGGTGGTGCGTTCCACGACGTCGGCGAATCCGTTGGCGCGCATCCAGTCGTCGTTGAAGATCTTCTCCATGTAGCTGCGGCCGGAATCGGGCATCAGCACCACGACGAGCTGGTTTTCGTCGAGGTCGTGCTCGCGGGCGTATTTCAGCGCGGAGAACACGGCCATGCCGGATGAGCCGCCGACGAGCAGTCCTTCCTCGTTGGCAAGGCGTCGGGTCATTTCGAAGGCTTCCGCGTCGGTGACCTGCACGATCTCGTCGGGAAGGCTCCGATCAAAGGCCTTCGGATAGAAGTCCTCGCCGACGCTTCGATCTGGTATTGGTGCACATCGTTCGGGTCGGAGTAGATGGAGCTTCCGGATCGGCGCCGATGACCTGCACCGCGCCGTTGGACACGTCCTTCAGATAGTGTCCGGTGCCGGAGATGGTGCCGCCGGTGCCGATGCCCGCCACGAAATGCGTGACCTTGTGGTCGGTGGCCTCCCAGATTTCCGGACCAGTGGTATGGTAGTGGCTTTCGGGACCGTTCGGATTGTCGTACTGGTTGGGGCGGTAGCGCCGGGAATCGCCTTGGCGAGACGGTCCGCCACCTGGTAGTAGGAGCGCGGATCGTCCGGACCGGCGTCGGTGGGGGTTACGACCACTTCGGCGCCGTATGCGCGCAGCACCGCACGCTTGGCTTCGGACACCTTGTCCGGCAGGGTGAAAATGGTGCGATAGCCGCGCTGCAGCGCCACGAGGGCGAGCCCCACGCCGGTATTGCCGGAGGTCGGTTCCACGATCACGCCGCCGGGCTTCAGTTCGCCGCTGCGTTCGGCCGCGTCGATGATGCGTTCGGCGATGCGGTCCTTGGAGGAGCCGCCGGGGTTGAAGTATTCGACTTTGGCCGCGATGGTGGCCTTGATGCCTTCGGTCACATGGTTGAGGCGGATGAGCGGGGTGTTGCCGATGAGTTCTGCGGTGCTGTTGTGGATGGTCATGACGTTTCCTTTGGGGTTTTGCGGTTTCGGTGATTCGGTTGGGATGCGCTCCCGGGAAGCCACGTCGTCATGTGCAGCGGTTGAAACAGGACCTGTTGGGATTTTCGCGTTTGTGCGAAGATCACCGTATACGGTTACGGTATGCCGTATGCCGAAGGTTGGCGATCATGCCGATACGTTACGGGAATCCGGAAAATCGAAGTTCTGGCGACCACGCCGAACGTTCTGGAATGTCCTATCTCAAGTTATGCGTCGATGAACCACGCGCCCCTCGGGCGGTTGGTTAGCGACAGCAACAACAAGAGCGATTGAACATGTAGCTTACATTACCACTCCCCCGGGCATCGGCATGTCACCCGCGTTCATCATGCGGACATCCGAACCGTATCAGCTTCCCGGAACGGCTCGTTCCGCCCCAATAACCTGCGATATAACAGCCTTCGCAGCGCCCAACACCCCACCGGATATCATCGCGTCTACGTGATATACAATGCAATTATGTATAGAGGAACCTCTTTCATATTCCCCGCACATCGAGTACGACCGTCGACGGGGAACAACGGACGTTCCCCGCTCACGCCGGAAGCCGATCGCACCGATCACACCAATCACACCAACCGCAAACGCCATCGCACATGGACGCCTTTCGTGGTTCTCTGGGCGGTGATGTCGACGATTCTCGTACTGCTGACGGTGTCCACGCATCCTTCCGACAGCGTGTACACCCTGCAATACCAAGGTGGCACCTTCCTCGTGGACCGTTCACAGTACCAGCAGCTCGCCGACGCGTTCCTGCACGGCAGAACCTGGATCGACGCGCATGTCCCCGACTGGCTTGCGGCCATGGATAATCCGCACGACGATCAAGCCAGAGGAACCCTCGGCGCGCAAACCGGCGATCCGTCACGCTGGGATTGGGCTTTCTACCATGGCCGGTACTACTGCTATTTCGGCCCGCTGCCGGCGCTCCTGCTCTTCGCGCCGTTCAAAGCACTGACCGGAACCGATCTGCGACCGCCGCAGGATGCGCGTTCCTTGCGATACTGGCATGCGCTTCGCTCATATTCCTCATCGAAACACTGTGGAAGCGCTATTGGCATGGCACCCCCAGATGCTCGCGGTCCTCGCCTGCACCGCAATCGTGGCGGCATCCGGATTGACGTATCTGGTGCTCGTCCCATGGTTCTATTCGATTCCCATCCTCGCATCGCTCGCACTCGCGCCCGCCGGCATCGCATTGTGGGCACGCTCTTCCAGCGATGGCCATCACACCCTGCGCACTCCGTTCATCGCCATCGGTTCGACGCTTGTCGCGCTCACCATCGCCTGCAGACCGGCGTTCATCCTCACCGCGGTATTCGGCATCATCCTCCTATGGCCGCAAATCCGAGCCCGCGATATCCTGTCCACCCGTTCCAGACACGCCATCCTCTCCACCATCGCGGCGATTCTGCCGTTCCTCATCATCGGCTGCGCGATGATGGCATACAACACGGCCCGTTTCGACGACCCGTTCGACTTCGGCGCAGCCTACAATCTCACCGGCTGCGATCTGACGCAACGGCATGTCAGTCTGAAAGCACGCCTGTATTCCGTCCTCCTGCTGTTCCTCACCCCAATCGGTTTCACGAGGGAATTCCCCTACACCATGGATGTGTTCTCACTGGATGAGACAAACCCATGGGGGTTCCTGTTCCGTAACCGGAACATCATTCCGGAACAGTTCGCCGGCGGACTCGTCGCACTGTCGCCGATCTGCCTGCTCGCATTGCCCGCGGCCATCCGGTATTTCATTCGACTGCGGCGCAACCAAAACTCCCACGCAACACAGTGCGGTGCGATAGGACTCACGTTCCTTGTTCTCGCCGTCCTCATCGCGTGCATCGACGGACCGTTCGGCGTGAACGCGCGTTACCTGTGCGATATGACATGGCTGATGCTCATCGGCACCATGTGCCTGCTGTTCGTGTGGAACACGGATGCGCGTGAAAACGGGCGCCGGTGGCTGACCGTCGTGATCGTCGCCCTGCTTATCGTCGGCATCGGCTTGCAGCTGCTATGGCTTATGACCCCGGGGCGGAGCGAAAGCTGGAACGTTTCGAACCCCGCCCTATATGACTGGTTGCGCAGACTGTTCACGTTCTAGTCGGTTCAGCCGATTCAGGCGTTCTAGCCGATTCAGGCGATTCAGGCGATCCAGTCGGTTCAGCCGGCCCAGCCGCCTACCTTGCATCGATCCGACCTGCGATCAGGCCTGCATGGACGCGGCTTCGATGAGCGAGCGCGTGTACACGGAACAGGGATGCTTCAGTATTTCCGTGGTCGTACCGCTTTCCTCGACGCGCCCGTCATGCAAGACGACGATACGGTCGGCGATATGCTGCACCACGCCAAGATCGTGCGAGACTATGACCAGCGACATATTCGGGTTCGCCTCGCGGATGGCGTGGAAGGTCTCAAGGATCCGTACACGCGCGGCCACATCGATGGCGCTCATCGGCTCGTCGGCAAGAATGACGCCCGGATCGTCCACTATGGCACGTGCAATGGCGACACGTTGCGCCTGCCCGCCGGATAGATCCATGGGGTACCGTGCGGCGAATACCGCCGGGTCGAGTCCGACCAGTCGTAATGCTCGCCCGATCCGCGAAGCGGCCTCGTCATCGCCCATGCCCCTATGGTGCAACCGCAACGGCTCCTCTACGGAACGCGCAACGCGCCAGCGTGGGTCGAGCGAGGCGAAGGGGTCCTGGAACACCAGTCCGGTCTCACCGCGCAGCATATGGCGCACGGCATCGTTCCGCTCCCCCATCGCCTGGCCACGGTATGCGATCTCACCGCAATCCGCGGATTCCAGGCCGAACAGCACTCGCATCAACGTCGATTTGCCCGATCCGGAAGCACCGATGATCGCCAGGCACTCCCCGCTGCGCACCTCGATGTCCACGTCGAACAGCACCTGCCTGCGATTCCGCTTCGACCCATAGCTTTTGCAGATGCCACGTCCCTGCAACACGATTTCATTCATCGCCGCCGTCTTTCCTCACGATCGCCCTATCACCGGATTCCACTCCCATGGATTCCCGACTTCCGACGTCACCGTCGCCGATGCCGCCGTCACGTGACAGCGTAAGTTGCCTGGCCGCAGCGACAAGGCGCCGCGCAGGCTCGCTTGCCGGTTCCCGCAATAGGCTTGCGGTCGTGCCTGTTTCGGCGATCGAACCGCCGTCCAGCACATAGCAGCGCGTAGTGGCGCGTGCGAGCACCGCGAAATCATGGGTGATGAACAGCATGGACGCGCCGGCATCGTCGACCAGCGACGTCAGCAGGTCGACGATCTGACGTTGCGTGATCGAATCCAGTGCCGTGGTCGGCTCGTCGGCGATGATGAATCGCGGCGAGGTGATCAACGCGGTGGCGATGCCGACGCGCTGCTGCTGCCCGCCGGAAAGCTGATGTGGGTATTTCAGCAGCGCATCCTGGGAAAGCCCCACTCTGTCAAGCATCGCCTTGACACGATCAAGACGCTCGTCAAGCGACAGATCGTAGTGCAGGTACAGCGGCAGACCGACCTGCTGTGCAACCGTCATCACGGGATTGAGCGCTGCCGCCGGATTCTGGAACACCATGCCCATATACGCCCGCGCAGATCGGCCATGGCGGTATCGTCCAACCCGATCAGTTGCCTGCCGCCAGCATGATGGAACCGCTCACCCGCGCCGTGTCGGGCAGCAACCCCATCAGGCTTTGGCGATCATGGATTTGCCCGAGCCGGAGGAACCGACCAGACCGATGCGCTCACCGTCGGCGATGTCCATGCACACATCGCGCACGATGGGTTTGTCGCCGATGGTGATGGTCAGCCCACGAATCTCGATGCTCATGCCGCCTCCCTCAGCTCAGGATTGGTCAACGGGTCGATGGCGTCGCGCAGTGCGTCGCCGAACAGATGCAGCGCGATCACCGTCATCGTGACGATCAGTCCCGGCCATAGCACGGTCAGCGGGTAGATGCTGATGAATCGTACGGATGTGGCGAGGGAATGCCCCCAACTGGGTACGCCGGCACCCACGCCGACGCCAAGATAGGTCAGGCCAGCCTCAGCCAGTATCGACGTCCCTGCGCTCATTGACAACTGCACCAGCAGCACCGGCATCACGTTCGGCATAATATGCCTGACGAACACGCGCGCCCCCGAAGCGCCGGACCATACCGCCGACTCCACATACTGCGAACGCGCGGCGAGTATGGCCGCAGGTCTTACGATGCGTGCCAGATTCAATCCGTAGGCGAATCCGCATGCGGCCACGATCACCGCCGCGGAAGCGCCGAACGGCACCGACAACATCAATGCGATCAGCACCGTCGGTATCGAGATCAGCGCATCGACCACCACCACCGACGTGGATCGCAGCGCGGTATGGCGTGACACCATGGCGGCCACCAACGCCAATCCGAATATTCCGGCCACGACTACGGTAAGCGATGCGATTGCAAGATTCGTGCGCGAACCGGCCATCAGCCAGCTCAGCACGTCGGCGCCAACGCCATCGGTTCCCAACGGATGCGCGGCCGTGGGCGAAGCCCATGCGTGGAATCCGTCCGTCTCAAGTAGCGCATAAGGCGTCCACACCAGCGAAATCAGCGAAACCAGCACCCACAGGCCGAGCACGATCAACGCATATTTTCCACTGGCCTTGCGCCACATCGAACGCATAGCCACACGAGCGGCCGACATCACAGCACCTCCTGCACGTCGTCGGAAGCGGTGTTCAGTCTCGGATCGAGCGCATGATGCGCCATATCGACCGCCAATCCCAATAGCAGGAAGAACGCTGCCAGCAGGAACAGTTCGCTCTGCACCGCGATCAGATCACGATTGCCCACATCGGTGATGAGCATCGAACCCAGCCCCGGCAGGGCAAACAGGTTCTCGACCACCATCACGCCCGTTATCATTTGGGCGAAGGTCAATCCGATAACCGACACCAGCTGCGGCATTGACAGTCGCAGGCCTACGCGCAGCAGCGCCTGCCTGCGCGTCATGCCGCATGCCATGGCCATGCTTACGGCCTGGGATTGCGCGGCATCGCCCAACGCGGCACGCGTATAGCGCATGATTCCCGCACCGGCGGTGATGCCGGTGGCCAATGCCGGAAGCACGAGCGACGCCATGGACCGCCCGCAATCCTTCCAGCCATCGTTCGGAAAACCCTGCGAGGGAAACAGCCCCAGCAGTCCCGAGCCGTGCGAGAACAGCAGGATCAGCAGCAGTCCGCTCCATAACGCCGGAACAGCACCTCCGACAATGGCAAGCACATGGAACAGCCCCCGCCACCGTCTGTTCCTGGTGATGACGCAGCACAGCCAAGCGGCAATCCGATCAGCAGGGCTATGACAAGGCTGAGCACGATAAGAGGGAACGTGACCGCCGCCCGGGCGCCGACCTGCGAGACGACCGATCTGCCGCTGATGGCGGATATGCCAAAATCGCCATGCAGCAGTCCGCCAAGCCAGTCGACGTATTGTACGGGCAGCGGCCTGTCGAGTCCCATCTGCGTCCGCAGTGCGGCGATACGGGCCGCGGTCGCGTTCGTTCCGGCCATTACGGCTGCAACGTCACCGGGGAGTACGCGCAATGCCAGAAACACCAGTATCGACAATCCCACCAATGCCGCTATGAACAGCAGCAGCCGTTTGGCCACGAATCTCATATCATTCCGCCTTGGAGATCTGCCATAGCGGCAGTACCGTCTGGCTGAGCTTGTCGGGGAATCCCTTGACGCCCTTGTTGTACGCCACGGTCACACGGTAGCCGAACAGCCAGTCGGCCGGAGCGTCTTCGCTGACGGTTTTCGCCGCCTGCTTGAGGTATTCGTCGCTTTCCTTCTCGTCGGTGGCGGCGAGCGCCTTGGCGTACAGCGCCTGCACGTTCCTGCTGTCGTAGTGGTAGTAGTATTCGAGCGTGGTCCACTTGTAGAAGTCGTGGCTTTCGGCGTGGTCCACCAATGACAGCTCGTAGTCGCCGTTGGCGTGCACGTTCTGCAGCCATGTGGAGAATTCCACATAGTCGATCTTCAAATCGATGCCGATTTTGGCGAGCTGGCTTTTAAGCTGGTCGCCCAGTTCGGTGCCGTACGTGTTGGCGTAGGTGAGGGTGAGCCGCAACGGCTTGTCGGTGGTATAACCGGCTTCCTTCATGAGTTCCTTGGCCTTGTCCACGTTGTACGGGTACAGGCCGGTCAGGTCCTCGTAACCGGGGTCGACGGACGGGATCGGACCGCCGAGCGCGTAGTCGACGTTGCCTCGGGAGGCGATGATCTCCTTGTGGTTGATGGCGTAGCGGATGGCCTGGCGGACGCGCTTGTCCTTGAGTTTGGCGTTCGTGCAGTTGAAGGCGAGGACGAACTTGTCGCTGCCGTCGGCCGCGGACACCGTGTATGTGCTGGCATCCAATGATTTGGCGAGCGTGGCGTTCACCGGGGAAAGCACGTCGACGTCACCGCTTTTCAGCGCGTTGACGGCTGCGTTGTCGTCGGTGAGGAAGCGGATCACCACGTTCTGGGTGGCGGGCTTGTGTGCGGTTCCCCAATATTTCGGATTGGCTTTGAGCACCATTTTGCTGGCCGAGTCGAAGGATTCGACGGTGTACGGGCCGGAGCCGACCGCTTCGGTTTTCGCGTTGTATTTGGCGTTTTTATCGAACACGAGGCCAGGACGTCCGGTCAGATACCACAGCAGGTTGGAGTCGGGGGTGGAAAGGGTGAGCTTGACCGTGTTGGCGTCCACCGCTTCGGCCTTGTCGAGGCTGGCCACCTGGTTGGCGTTGTAGTACTGCTTCTCCTTGAGCTGGTTGATGGACCAGGCCACGTCGTCGGCGTCAAGTTTGTCGCCATTGGAGAAACACATGTTGCTGTTGAGATGGAACGTGTAGGTTTTGCCGTCCTTGGAAATGTCCCAGGATTTCGCGAGACCCGGCTGCACTTTGTTGTCGGAGTCTCGAGACAGCAGGCTTTCGTAAATGTTGCCGATCAGCACCTGTTCGATGGCTGATCCGGACTGGTGGCGGATGTCGAGGCTGACCGGGGCGAGTTTGAGCCCGATGGTGACGGTGTCGGCTTTAGTTACGCCGGAAGTGTTCGCGTCATCGTTTTTGCCGCGCGTCACTGCAATGGCGACGATCACCGCGACGGCGGCGATGATGGCGATCAACGCGATAAGCACTTCTTCGGGCCTTGCGATTTCGCGCCGTTCGACGATTTCGCACGCGCGTTCAGCGTGGCGTCGGTGCTTGCCGTGGACTGCGGCTGCTGTTCGTTCTCCTGTTTGGTTGCGTCGGCTTCGCCGTGCGCACCGGTAGGTGACGACATGGGATTTCTCCTCTTCGTATTTTCGACTATGTGTTGTGATTGCGGTTGACCGCCTGCGTGAGGTCGATCACCACGGCCTGATTCTACCGTCCGCCATACCCGCGGCCCGTTCGGATTCGCCCGCAAAGCGCGCGGAGGCTTCGGCCCGGTTATATACTTGACGCAGTCGCGGCAGGTCACAACGAGAAGGACGGTTGATCCATGGCGCATATTCTTTTGGGGGTCACCGGCAGCATCGCCGCGTTCAAGGCCTGCCATCTCGCCTCCGATTGGAGCAAGCAGGGGCATGAGGTGCGTGTGGTGATGACCGCCGCCGCACAGGAGTTCGTCACTCCCCTGACGTTCAGTTCCCTCACCCACACGCCGACACGCACGTCCATGTTCGCCGCCGGACATCATCCCGGCGCTACGGCCGACGTGGCACCCGGACCGGACGGTCCGCTGCAGATCAGCCACGTGGCCGACGCGAAGTGGGCGAATCTGCTGGCAGTCGCTCCGGCGAGCGCCGATATCATCGCGAAAATCGCCTGCGGCATCGCCGATGACCAGCTGACCAGCACCATACTCGCGTACGACAAGGGACCGAAGATCCTGTGCCCCGCCATGAACGTGCATATGTATGAAAACGCCGTGACGCAACGCAATCTCAATACCTGCCGTGAGCTCGGTTGGACGATTGTGGAGCCGGAAAGCGGCATGCTGGCCTGCGGCGACGCCGGCAAGGGACGTATGGAGGAGCCGGCACGCATCGAAACGGCGGTGAAAGCGCTGCTGCTTGCGAATCGTCCGGACGGCGAGCTGCCGCTTAAGGGACTTGCCGTGCTCGTCACCGCCGGCCCGACGCAGGAGCCGCTTGATCCGGTGCGGTTCCTCACCAACCATTCCACCGGCAAAATGGGGTACGCTCTGGCCGAACAGGCACGCGATCTGGCGCGCAGGTGACGCTTGTGTCCGGTCCGGTGGCGTTGGACGCCCCGTATGGCGTGGATGTGGTCAATGTCACGACCGCACGGGATATGTTCGACGCGGTGACGAACCGGTTCGCGGACACGGACATCACCGTCATGGCCGCGGCCGTCGGCGATTTCCGCCCGGTCGAGCAGGCCCGGGACAAGATCAAGAAGAACGGGCGCAGCAGCATCGAACTCGAACTCACCTCGAATCCGGACATTCTGGCTTGGGCTGGCGAACATAAGCGGCCGGACCAGACATTGTGCGGATTCGCCATGGAAACGCGCGACCTTGAGACCAACGCCGCGAAAAAGCTCGCTTCCAAGCATTGCGACATGCTGGCGGCCAACAACCTGCGCACCCCCGGCGCCGGTTTCGCAGCGGACACGAACGTGGTGACGGTGCTGACGCCGGGCGAAACCGCAGACAAGCCAAACATCGAACGGTGGAGCAAGATGGGCAAGGACGCACTTGCGAAACGTATTCTTGTCAAGCTCGCAGCCATGCGTGCGGACGGCGAACGGCGCTAACCGCAGCATTTTCGAATCGCAATAACCGTATCAATCGCAATAATCGCAATATTTCAACGGAACTTCCGCAAAACGCGAAGGAGAACGCAACATGCTTCTGATGGCTGTGGATATCGGCAACACGAACGTCGTGATCGGTTTCATCGACGATGGGCGCATCGCGGGCACGTACCGCATCACCACGAAGGCGAACCACACGTCCGACGAATACGCTGATGATCACGCAGTTCCTGGCTTTGAGCGGCTACAAGCGGCGGATGTCGATGATGTGATCATTTCGTCCGTGGTGCCGAAGGTCATGCATTCGTTCCGTGCGAGCATCGTGAAGTTCCTCGACATCGATCCGATGATCGTGGGACCGGGCATCAAAACGGGACTCAACATCCGCATGGACAATCCGCAGAACATGGGCGCGGACTGCATCGCCGACTGCGCGGGCGCGTATTACGAGTATGGCGGGCCGATTCTGGTGGCTGATTTCGGCACGGCCACCACGTTCAACTACGTCACCGCGGACGCGTCGGTGATTTCCGGACTGATCACCACCGGTATCCGCACCGCCGCGGCCGCACTGTGGGAAGGGACGGCGCAGCTGCCGGAAGTGGAGATCACCCGTCCGAAGTCGATTCTGGCGAAGTCCACGAAACCGGCCATGCAGGCGGGCCTGTACTACAACTTCCTCGGCGGCATCGAACGCACGATCGCGCAGTTCCATAAGGAGATCGACGAGGATTTCCGTGTGGTGGCGACGGGCGGATTGAGCCGCGTGTTCGCCGACGACACGAACATGATCGACATTTACGATCCGGACCTGATTTTCAAGGGCATGCGGCACATCTACGACCGAAACGTCCGCTGATTCAAGAGCCAGCGACGCGAACCGGCGATCATAGCCCGGCAATCTGAAAACCGACGGCCTGCGGATAATGCGCTATCCGCAGGCGCAATCGATTAAACCAATTACACAGACGCTATTGGATGGTGAAGCCCTGGTTGGCTCCGTATTCTTTCAGGTCCTTCTGCCATAGGGCTATGCCGCCCTTAAGTTTGATGCGGTCGGACGATTCGGTGTTCTTCAACGCATCGCCGATGTTGGAGGTGTCGGAGACCTGACCGCCTGCGGCGATGATGTTGAGCCTGTTCTGCTCTTTGCGCAGCAGGCTCGACCATTTGTAGGCCTTGCCCACCGTGGACCGGAAGTCGCTGCGCGCATACACTTCGAACGGCAGATACTGGTATCCGGTCGACACGTTCTCCGCGGCCTGGGACAGCACGCGGTTGTATTCCTGCCCGCCGAAATAGGGCACTTCGATGCCACGGTCGTCGGTCACCGTGGTCTTGCTGAGGAATTTCGAGTCGGATAGGGTGTTTTTGTCGGCTGGGAACGCGCCGCCATCCACGCGGGTTGTGATGCCTTTGGCATTGTGGCAGGCGTATTCGATGAAACGGTATGAGGCTTCAGGTTTGCGGGAACGTTGCAGCACGGCAAGGGCCGAACCGCCGTTTTCCGATGTGGTGGCCTTGCCGTCGGGCGTCGGCATCTGGCCACGCGCCACAGGCCGGCCGCGCCGGGAATGTCGGACATGAGCAGCGAAGGCAGCCATGCGCCGGAGAACAGCGAGGCGACTTTGCCTTGTCCCACGGCCGATTTCCATCGATCCGACCATGACGTGAGGTTTGTTGCCACCAAACCCTCATCGATCATCTTCTGCCAGAATTCGGTGAATTCGCGGGTGCCTTTATCTTCGGTGAGTCTGATGGTCACGTTCTTGCCATCGTTGGACGTGGAGAACGGGCGTCCGCCGGCGAGCCAGATCATCGTGTCGTAGAAGCTGGCGTCGCCGGAATCGGCGGTGATGTACACGCCGATTTTCTTGAGTTTTTTGGCGGCCTCGTAGTAGTCGTCCCATGTGCGGATCTTGGACGCGTCCACGCCAACCTGTTCGAACACGCTGTTGTTATAGAAGAAGGCCATCGGGCCGGAGTCCATGGGAAGCCCGTACACCCGTCCGTTGAGCTGCACCGACGCCAGGTGCCGGGCGTGTAGAAATCGGCATAGCCTTCGGTTCTGCCGGTGATGGGCACGAGCTGGCTGCTGACCGCGTACTGGCGCAATGCGTAATATTCCAGCTGCACCACGTCGGGAATGCCGTAACCGTCTTGGATGGCGTTGTTGAGTTTGTCGTAACCGCTGGTGTTCTTCCAAACCACGCGGATGTCGGGATTGTCTTTTTCGAAGCCGGCGATGACCTGTTTCATGCTCGGCTCCCACGACCATACGGTGATCTGTGTGCGTGTGTCCGTATTGGCCCCGCATGCGGCGGCGCTGGCCGCCATGACGCCCGCGCAGCAGATGGCGATGAGCTGCTTCACCAGTTTCGCCGATTTCAGCACCACGCCCACGGACCTCCGTTTTCTATTTCGCCTGCGATTACCACCATAAGATTATACGGGTCATGCGGAAGCCACGCACAAGCCTGGAAAGGCTCCCCATATCCACCCAAATACGCCGAATGCGGAAGAACCGCTCCGGAAGCGAACTTCCAAAGCGGTTCCCTGCGATATCGCATCGGCGGCTAAGCCGGTACGCAATCAAGCTTCGATGCCGAGCTTGGCGCGTTCCTTCTTGGAATACATGAAGGCCGGCAGCTGACGGCCCTGCTTGAGCCAGGCATGGTATTCGGCGGTGGCCGCGAACTCCACATCGGACGCGGAGTTCAGGCAGGTCTCCACGGAATCCTGGATGACGCCGATGATGAAGCCGACGCCCACCACCTGCATGGCGATGTCGTTGCTGATGCCGAACAGCGAGCAGGCCATCGGGATGAGCAGCAGCGAGCCGCCTGCACGCCGGACGCGCCGCATGCGCCGAGCGCTGACACCGCAGACAGCAGAATGGCGGCCGGCAGGGAGATCTGGATGCCGAGCGTGTTGGCGGCAGCCATGGCCATGATGGTGATGGTGATGGCCGCGCCGTTCATGTTGATGGTGGCGCCCAGCGGAATGGACACGGAGTACATGTCCTTGTCAAGCCCGAGCTTCTCGCACAGCTGCATGTTGACGGGGATGTTCGCAGCGGAGGAGCGGGTGAAGAACGCGGTCAGGCCGGATTCCTTGAAGCAGCGGTAGACCAGCGGGTACGGGTTGCGGCGCAGGAAGATGAAGATGACGAGCGGGCCGAACACGAGCACCATGAGCAGCATGGTGCCGACGAGCAGGAGCAGCAGGCTGCCGTACTTGGTGAATGCGGACAGGCCGTTGTCGGCCACGTTGGTGAACACGAGGCCCATGATGCCGAACGGGGCGAGGTTGATGACCCAGCGGATCACCTGGGACACGGCGTCGGCCACGTTGGCCATGAACGCTTTGGAGCTTTCGTTGGCGATGGACTTCATGGCGAGTCCGAACAGGCAGGCCCACATCAGGATGCAGATGTAGTTGCCATCGATGATGGCCTGGATCGGATTGGCCACGATGTTGGTCAGCAGCGTCTGGATGACTTCGGAAAGGCCTTGCGGCACCACGTCGGCTTTGGCGGCCTTGCCCAAGGACAGGGTCTGCGGGAATAGACGGGAGGTCAGCACGGCCACGACCGCTGCCAGGAACGTGGTGAACAGGTACAGGAACAGCACGGTGCCGAAACGGCGGTCGAGTTTCGACGTGCCCTGCGCAAGGGCGCTGGCCACCAGTACGAACACCAGAATCGGCGCCACGGCCTTCAACGCGGCCACGAACAGGGTGCCGAATTCGCCGATCCAGTCACGTGGGGCATGGTCAATGCCAGCACGGTGCCGATGATCAGGCCGACGATGATACGGACGATCAGCGATGCGCCGTTGTAGATGTCGGCGACGCCGCGGACGGCTTTCGAGATTTTACCCATGGTTCTCTCTTACTCTCGTGATGCCGGAAACGCTCCGGCAAGTCAACAGAACGCCATGATAATCGGGCGTGTCGGGCGAGATAGGGGAATGTCCAAAATCGTGGGTTTCTATAAGCCCGCGCCCAACGGCACGTGCGATACGAATCGACGTGGCTCGCCGTTGAGCGGGTCATCGAATCGCAGTTCGCGCGCCACCAATTCCAAGGGTTGCGAGAAGTCGTCGTACGCGCGCTGCACGATGTCCGGGTAGAAATCGTCGCCCAATATCGCCAGTCCGAGCGAATTCATATGCACGCGCAACTGGTGCGTCTTGCCGGTTTTCGGATGCAGCGTGTAATTCACGTACGGTCCGCCGGCAACGAAGCGGATGCCGCTTCCCCGTTCGATCAGCGTTTCCGCGTTGGGCACGTCGGCGCTTTCGTACGCCTGCAATCGTCCGCGATCCTTGTTGATATGCGACCTGCGTACCAGCGGAAACGGCAGGTGCCGGTCGATGCGCACCGCCGTTCCATATCGCGGCCGCTGCGTCGGGGCGAGCGGTGCCAGGCATTCGTAGGTTTTGACGGTTTTGCGATTTTGGAACAGCATCTGGTACGCGCCTCGCGCAGACGGATTACGTACGAACACGACGACGCCTGCGGTCAGTCGGTCCAAACGGTGCGCCGGCGTGATGTTCGGCTCGTCGTACCGCTCGCACAACCGGACCAGCGCGGTTTCGCGATACCACATGCCGCGTGGCGTGGTGGCGAGGAAATGCGGCTTGTCGATGACGATGATGTTCTCGTCCTCGTACAGAACCTCATATTCGAAGGGAATATGAGGTTCCTCGAGCACGTAACGGTGCCTGCGTTCGCTACTCAACGGTGACGGACTTGGCGAGATTGCGCGGCTTGTCGACGTCGTAGTTCTTGAGCTTGGCCATGTCCATGGCGAACAGCTGCAGCGGCACCACGTCCACCAGCGGCTCATCAGCGTCGGGCATGCGGGACGCCAGAAGACCACGTCGGCGTAACGTTCCACGTCCGGATCGTGTTCCTCGGCCACGGCGATGATGTAGGCGCCACGGGCCTTGACCTCTTCGATGCCGGAGATGACTTTGGAGTGCAGCACGTTGCGTCCGCGCGCGGGCGGCACGATGAACACGACCGGCTCGCCCTCGTCGACCAGCGCGATCGGACCATGCTTGACGCTCTCCCGCGGCGAAGCCCTCGGTGAAGGTGTAGGCGATCTCCTTGAGCTTCAACGCGCCTTCCATGGCGACCGGATA
>ENA-OQDF01000554-OQDF01000554.1-human-gut-metagenome-genome-assembly--contig:-NODE-554-length-15483-cov-4.288226_pt1 | contig 15483 bp, 22 predicted proteins | sample MGYA00242769_ERZ504597 | MGnify/ENA primary metagenome ERZ504597 (study PRJEB26092, sample SAMD00036305) | human gut metagenome | host: Homo sapiens | study: EMG produced TPA metagenomics assembly of...
CCCGCTTCCTATGCTTGCTACGAATGTTTTATCCTTTAGGCTCTTATCCCCTACTACGGAGAAAAAGCGATTTTGCCAAACTTCCGCAAAAAGAAAAACGCTGCAATCTCAAAAAAGATTACAACGCTCTCTAAATCCTGTTCAGTTTTAAGCCGGACATTCCTATTCGCCCTCTTTTTCGACTTCGGAAATCTCTTTTGCCGTTGCGGTCACAATCCATATGCCTGTATCGCTCATACCGTCAAGGAGCGCGTCAAGCTGCCGCCGCTTTGTGTCCTTTGCAGCGGGCGTGTCTAACAGGAATTGGTCTACGGATATATGGTAACGCTGTATCAGCTCAAAGAATATCTGTAAACTTGGGTGCTGCCCCTTGTTCTCAATGTTCGCAAGGTAGCGCGGCGAGATAAACATTTCGTCGCCTACTTTCTTGCGGCTTTCCTTGCGTCCTTCACGCGCTGCCTTTATCGCTGCCCCAAAAGCCTTGAAGTCGTATTTTGGTACTGGTCTTTTTGCCATAGTTATTCACCCTCTTACATTTTACTGTTCCCCTTTCTTCTTGGATATGTCTACATAGTTCTATCAGTTAGCCAAAATAATTCATATATATATATGTTGACAACAAGCTGCTTTTGTATATAATATTATATAAAAGGGGGGGAATGTTTATGTTACATAGCATGCGTATTCGATAAGCATTGAAATCAAAAAAGATTTTTCCCATTTTCAATATGGGCTTTTTTGTCATGCTTATTTTGCGTATGCTATACAACAAAACTAACGACGTATAGACATAGTATAAAAACTATGCCTTAATTTTGTTGTAGTATTATATGTATAAATGCAGGTCAATGCTCATGTTGAGAATTGACCTGCATTTTGCGCAAAGGAGAAATATTATGCTTGAAAAATATTGGATAAAATGTCCAATTTGTAACGGAAAGACGAGGGTTCAAGTATTTTATAATACGGTATTAAGAAATTTTCCTCTTTTCTGCCCTAAATGTAAATTAACGCATATCGTTGATGTTGAAAAACTAGAAATCATAATCAAAAACTCTGAAAAACAAACTTTTTAATTTTGAAAAGGAAGGATATTTAAATGAAACACTTACCTAAAAGTACACCTACGGAAATATTGAATGACCCATACGGATTTACTTACAAAGAAATGTCGGAAGTAATTGGAGAGGATAAAGCAAGAGCCTTATATACGGAATTGTATAAACAGCCATTTCACAAAGAAAATCTATCAATATCAACAAAAAAAGTCTATAAAAGTAGCGATACTGAAAAGTATGTTTATGAATTGAAAGATAACAGGTATATTGAAACGGTTTTTATTAAACGGCGAGATGGTGGGACTGTTTGCGTAAGTACGCAAGTTGGTTGTTCTGTTGGCTGTATTTTTTGTGAGTCCGGACGCAATGGTTTTGTTCGTAATCTAACACCGTCTGAAATTGTGCAGCAGGTTGTATTGATACGTCAAAAAGTAAATCGTATCGTTTTTATGGGAATGGGAGAACCTTTATTCAATTACGACAACTTGATTGCAGCAATCCATATTCTTCGAGATAGAAATGGACTTAACTTTCCAACCGACGGCATTACCGTATCAACAGTTGGTCCAGTTAATCAATTAAAAAAATTGCGCGAAGAACATCTAAAAATTCAGTTGACAATATCTTTACATGCAGCAACACAGGCTGCGAGAAACTGTATCATTCCTCATATGCACATGTACGCTATTGAAGATGTTGTTAAGCAAGCATTGTCCTATTCTCAAAGGCATAATCGAAAAGTGGTATTTGCGTATTTGCTTTTACCAGGTATAAATGACCGTTCCTCAGATATAAGGCAACTTGCAAAATGGTTTAAGGGCAAAAATGTTATGATTAACGTGCTGCAATACAACCCGACGAGTAATTCAAAAATTAGAGCACCACAAAACAAGAAATGGTTGCGTTCAAACATCAATTAGAGCAAACAGGACTTGAAGTTACCATGAGAGTTTCTCATGGTAGAGAGATTAAAGCAGCTTGTGGACAGTTAGCTAATACATATAATAAAGCCAAAAAACAACAGAAATAATTTAATTAAAAGAGCCAGACGCACAGACGCAGAGCCGATAATATGCAGTTTGAAATACTGCTGTTATCGGCTCTTTTTTGATTTTAATTTGTGCCCCTAATAACCATATTGGAGCAAAATCAGAACTGTTGCTTGTCGTTCTTTGATTTCCGCAGCAGCTTTGAAAAATCAAAGCCGCCGTTTCTTTTTATCTTCTAATGAAATGACGCGGTATCACTGTTAAAAGCGGCGGCTAAAGGAGGTAGCCGCATGAAGCACATACCCTATCGACAAAATCCGACGGTCATTGACATATCAAAAAAGCCCGACCACCGCCGGGAACCTCTCTACCCTTGACTATGAACTGTCTAATCATCTAAATACTGCTTACAATACCTATACGCCTGTCCGGGCTTTTCGGACAGCGTATTTTTGCTGCTCAAAAAATTTTTTGAAAAAATTTCAAAAAATCTTCGGCGTTTTTCAAAAAACGCCGTATTGCCCCGCGAAAAGGGGGAAGCACCACCAACTTTCCAACGAGAAAGGAGGTGAGAATGTGGAACCTAATAGCAGGGAGTTTTACAAACAATGTGCTTTTCAGAAGTTTTGTAATACGGTGCTGCACAATGAAGCGTGTGACGCTCACAGGGAGCTGCACAGGCATAAGGCAAGGGAAGTCACCTTTTCCGATTTGCCCTTAGACGAAGCGCGGCAGCTTCATACCTTTGATGAATATTTCAAACGGGAAACCGCCGAAACCGTCTTTGAGAAAGCCGGGAAGAAAATCACGCCGAAGCTGCTTCTTGAAGCAATCCGTACTTTGCCGGAAGAAAAGCGCAAAGCCGTACTCCTGTACTATTTCGAGGGAATGAACGACACCGAGATTGCGAAGTTGTTCAATACATCGAGAAGCACGATACAGTACAGGCGGACAAGCTCTTTTGAGAAATTAAGAAAATATCTGGAGGAAAATGCTGATGAATGGGACGAATGGTAACGAACCCGGCTACCCGGAAAATGCCCTTGTTCCCTATCCTGTCATTGTGGCAGCGACAAAGGGTGACCCGGACGCATGAAGATTGTCTTGCAGCATTTTAGCGGTACATAGCCCGCCTCTCCATGCGGAAGCTGTACGACGAGCGCGGGAACGTCTATTTCGGCGTAGACCACGACATTCGGGAACGGCTGCAAGCAAAACTGATGATGGCTGTCCTCACCTTTAGGACAGAGGAATAACCGCAACGGCGGCGGGACGCTTTCTCTCACCCCCTTTTCCGTTCCGCTGTTGACGCGGGTAGCACAGCCATTTTGAACCTTGAAAAAGAAAGCGGCGCAAGATAACGGCGGCGCAGCATAGGGCAAATCGGATACGTTCCTTTTGCGTCGAGCCATACGGCGGGTGCGCCATGACGCTATCCGGGCGAGGTTATCACCGCCCGGACAGCCGAGCGACCAACACCGCGCCGGAAAGCAAGTGTAGCGGTTTGCGGGCAACGACACGCAGAATATACAATGATACTTCCTTACAGCCACAGTCCGAGCGTTAAGAGCGTCGCAGGCAATGGGTAGGGCTGCATGAGAACCATGCCGGGGTGAAATTCCCATGAGGTTATGCTAATAACCGTCCGATTAAAGCCTTTGTTTTATTGAATAGTGGACTTGCTGCTATTCATAGACTGTATTATATGTTTGCGAAAGAAAGGGGGATTTTCTTTGACGCAAAACCAAACGCCCGTTACCACAACGGAGCATAAAATCGGAAAAGTTACTTACCTTGTATGTTCGTCTGCAAGTGAACGCGCAACGGACACACTGGATAAAAAGATAAAAAAGCTCATTCGCAAAGACATGGAGCTGAACCCCGCAAACGCCCGAAAATAGGGCGTTTCTTCACATTTTATACATGACACAGGCAGCGGTATGTGGTATAATATAGACAGTACAAATACCATGCTTGTCTGTCGTCGGAAAGGAGGACAAAATGTTACAGACAGACAAGATTACCGCTTTATATTGCAGATTGAGCCAGGAAGATATGCAGGCCGGGGAAAGCGAGAGCATACAGAACCAAAAGCTGATTTTACAAAAGTACGCTGACGAACACCACTTTTTCAATACGCGCTTTTTTGTAGACGACGGATTTTCCGGCGTGAGTTTCGAGCGTGAGGGGCTTCAAGCCATGCTGCATGAGGTTGAAGCCGGGAACGTGGCGACCGTCATAACAAAAGACCTTCCCGTCTGGGACGCAATTATCTGAAAACCGGCGAACTGATAGAGATTGTTTTCCCCGAATATGAAGTGCGCTACATTGCCATTAACGACGGTGTAGACACAGCGAGGGAAGATAACGAGTTTACCCCTCTGCGGAACTGGTTCAACGAGTTTTACGCCCGCGACACCTCAAAGAAAATCCGGGCTGTTAAACAGGCAAAGGCACAGAAAGGCGAGCGTGTCAACGGCGAAGTGCCGTATGGTTACATAGCCGACCCAAACGACCGCAATCATCTATTGCCCGACCCGGAAACGGCGCACATTGTAAAACAGATTTTCGCTATGTATGTGCGCGGCGACCGTATCTGCGAAATCCAGAACTGGCTACGGGAACATGAGGTACTTACTGTTTCAGAACTGCGCTACCGTCGTTCCGGCAGTTGCCGCCACCCGCGCCCGCACCCGACCTGTATTTATAACTGGCCGGATAAGACACTGTATGATATTCTTGGACGCAAAGAATATTTGGGGCATACCATTACGGGCAAGAGCTATAAGGTATCTTACAAATCGAAAAAGACGAAAAAGAACCCGGAGGAAAAGCAATACTTTTTCCCCAACACGCACGAACCTTTGATTGACGAAGAAACCTTTGACCTTGCACAGAAACGGATTGCTACCAAACACCGCCCTACAAAGGTTGATGAAATTGACATTTTTTCGGGACTTCTCTTTTGTGGGGATTGCGGCTATAAAATGTATCTGCAACAGGGAGCCGGGACACTGGAACGCAAACACGCCTACACTTGCGGAAAGTACCGAAACAGGATAAGGACTGGCGAGCTTTGCACTACCCATTATATCCGAAAGAGCGTCCTTAAAGAACTTGTCCTTGCTGATTTACAGAGGGTGCTGTCCTATGTGAAAGAGCATGAACAGGAGTTTATCGAAACCGCCAACGAGTGCAGCGCAAAGGCAGTACAAAAGACGCTGACACAGCAGCGGAAAGAGCTTGACAAGGCGCAGAGCCGCATTAGCGAGCTGAACATCTTATTCCGCAAGCTCTACGAGGACAACGCTTTAGGGAAACTTTCTGATGAACAGTTTGCTTTTCTGACTTCCGGCTATGATGAAGAAAAAAAGACGCTGACCCGGAGGATTGCGGAGCTGTCACAGGAAATCGACAACGCCACCGAGCGCAGCGCGGACGTGAAAAGGTTTGTCGCACTGGTACGCAGATACACCGCCATTACCGAACTGACCTACGAAAACGTCCATGAATTTATTGACCGTATTCTTATTCACGAACTGGATAAGGAAACGAACACCCGCAAAATCGAAATCTTTTATAGCTTTGTCGGCAGAGTTGATACGGGCGACAAGCCTACCGAAAGTATCTCCTATTTCAGACAGATAGGAGCCGACGTAAAGAGTTATGCTATCTAACATACATCAAAAGAGGTAAGATAACGCCCTCTGCAAAAAGGTTACGTTATCTTACCTCAACAAAGTTCGTCCCCGTATAACCGTCATCCACCAGAATTTTCAGGTTTGTATACCCGTGGTTACGGGCATATCGGGTTAAATACTCTCGCTGATTTGCGATACTGTTACTCTCTCCATCTTGGGCATCCTCATTGCTCAAACGACAGTAGAGAATGGTAATTTTCTGCTGATCCAACATAATATCCTCCTTCGGTTGTTGGTCAGCCGACAGTACCGTTGTGCATACTGGAATTATATCATGCTTTTGTGTCGCAGTCATTAACAAATCACCCCCTTGTCAGAAAAAATGAGCCGTTTTACCTTGTCGGCAAGCGGCTCATTCCCGTCACATTCTGTTTCAATCACATACCATGTGTTCCCGATCTTACGCTCAATGGTTTTGCGGAAAGAAGACTGCGCTGTTTCCCAATGCTTGCGGCATTCTTCCAAAAAATCAATGGGCGGCTCAAAAATCGGGTCGAAGCAGGAGTAAATATCAATATAGCCGATGGCATCATTGATTTCTTCCATCGGGGCATCTTCCATAATCATCTTGTTAATTTCCTCTACGGTTTTATTCATAGGCAAATAGTTCCTTTCTTAAATTTCCATATCCTGCCTACGCTTACGGGCAGGGTGCTTATGTTCCTGTGTTTCCTTTCCTCTGGCGAGAATGGCATGAACAAAAGCCCAAACCCTTTCAGACGCAATCTCTATCGCATCCAAGAAAGGCTGGGCTTTCTGTTTCAGTTCCATATATTTTTCGTTTACTGCTTCATACCGCTGTTTCCAGATGGAAATTGTTTTTTCAGCAGAAGCCAGTTTCTCTTTCAAACGCTTATTGTCAGCATTGGCAATAATGCCGTTGACCGCATAGCGTTTGAGTGTATCGCACTGATCCGGCGTGAGCGAGACATTTCCGGTGAGGGCATTTTTCTTGCCCATTTCCTCAATATCCTGCACCGTCAGCGCAATGGTCTTTGCTGCCTTGGTTTCCTTTTGCAGAGCTTCCAGTTTCTTTTTCTGCTTCTCCGTAGCAGCTTGGCATCCGCCAAACTCTGCTCGGCCTGTTCCACCTGTCCGGTCACAGTTTCCAGGCGGTGCTGTTCGGCCTGTACCTTGAACTGTGTCACCGTCAGATGTTCCTCGGTACTGCCACGCTCTCCACGCTCCACATCGGTATATCCGGCGGCTCGCATGAAATTAAAAAAGTCATCCTGCAGCACACTGTAGGACGACTTCAAAATCTTTTTCCCTTTTGCGTTCAACATCGGATTGCCATCTTCATTGAGAACGGGTTTGGATTCCCATTTCTTACTGCGGCTGACCTGTGTGATCGTTTCTTTTACCGTTCCCCGGAGGAATTCATCCTTGCACCGCTTCGACCACAGGATTTGCTTTTCCACCACCGGGATATAAACCACATGGAGGTGGTAGTGATACACATCCTCGCCCAGGGCTTCGGACATTGCCCGGTTGCGCTCATCGGCGTGCATCACAGCGGAGAGGATATACTGCTCGCCGCCCACAATCTCCACGGCGGCTTTGTAGGCATCGGCATAGAACTGTTTGGCATATTCATAGCCGCCGTGGTTGTGGAAGTAGGCAGAGTTTACATCAAACAGCAGCTCCCCATATTTCACCGCATCGGCTTTCAGACCACGGGTGGAGATAACACCATCTGCAATCATCTGATCGAACATGGCGGCATAGCTGTCGGTAGGTTTCTTGAAGTGGACATTGCGGTGGGTCTGGGTGGTATCAATATCTTGATTGGAGTAGCTGTCTTTTTCTCGCTCGTTATGCTCCTGAACTTTCGCCACATCGTCGAGGGTGGGCAAGTCCTGGTTACGGGCAAAGGTACGGTCAATTCCATCGTTTCTTGCCATAGGTTTTTTCCTTTCTTTCGAGAGTAGCAGACGGGCGGGGCTGCGGGGATGCACTTCTGCGGAAGTGTAATAACCCACTATAACACTTTCATCCATTCTGGCTGCAAAGTGCCGTGGGCTCTCCCGAGGGGGTATGCGGTCACTGCGGTGACCTCTGCTGACCAAGGCAAAATGTCTGCAACTTTTCCCATGGTCAGCCCGTCTGCATGAAGCTGTTCTGCGGAACGTTTCTTGCAGACGTTGGCAGCGTCTTTCACTGCCATCCATAGGCAGCACTGCGGTGTGCCTATGGGGACGGGAGATGCGAGGGGCTGTTGCCGGGGGCATCACTTCTCCCGTCTTTGCTGCCATACAATGTCGCATCCCAGCACATCGGCAAGCTCCAATACTTCCTTGTATCGGATGCTTTCCCGCTGTAATTTTGCGGACAGGTTGGAAACGCTGTCGCTCCATCCGTACTCGTCCGAGAGCAGGTCAACAACTTCCTGCATGGTCATCCCAGCACGATGATCTGTGCCTTGATTTCATTGCGTACATTCATATTGAAAAATCCTTCATAATTCTGTTTGTGGTTCGGTACAATCTCTGCACCCCAAAACGGAACAGATACACCGAACAGTGAAAAATCTGCAATCTCTGAAATCCGTTCAGAATTTTGCTTGTGATGTCCTGTCCATATATGACCATATCCCGCTTTACTGTTTCGTGTGATTTGGTCTGGAAAAATGAAAACATCTATTGTTCCGTGAACAGGGTACACGGTTCAGAGAAGCACGATTTCGTGAAATAGCTTCGTCCTGCGGTCAAAAACTTGCTGTTTCCATTGCCATTGATTTTCAATACCCGAAAACAGGTTGTCTCTGAAAGCCGTTGTTTCCTATAATGGGAGAAAACAGGGGTAAATGCTGCGTACATACGTACAGAGCATGACTGGCAAAATCAATCCCGCCATTCCTCCGGTACGTACGTACATGACGAAACATCGTAAAACCCATTTATATGAGGTCTTGCCACAGCTTCCACACCCATAAATCCCCACACCCGCCGTCCGGCAGAGTTGGTGATGTTGTTGCAATGTTCCAGATTGAATCTCCCGGCATTGGCAATCATGGCGTCGCTGAAGCTGCGGGCTTTCAGCGGTGCAAGGGAATTTTCTTCGCACCACATCCGGTAGATTCATAGAAATCCTTGGAGCTGATGGACGCATCCGCTTTGCACCGGATGTATCCCTCCGATTCCATGAAATCAAAGATATTATTATTGTCACGCTTGACCGCTTCCCGGTTTTCCCGGATACGGTCACTCTCTGTGAATTTGAAGTTGTTGGCAACAAGCCGCTGCAATCCCTCCAATGCCCACAGGAAGATGCCCTCGGCTTCGGCTTTCATCTTCTCCGCAAGGTCAGGATCATCAGCTCTATCCACAGGCTTTTCCTTGGTGGTCAGCACAAGCTGTCTGCGATAAAATCCGTCACTGCGATCATAAAGAGCTTGCAAATCACCGTTGCTGAACGCAAGCAGCCGGGCGAACATCCAGCCTGATAACTCTGCTTGCCCTTGCGTTCCAAATCCATCTTGCCCTGTGCTGTCACGATGGATTTCACATAGTTGGTCTGGCGCAGAGCTTCCATCCGCATATCATCATCCACGCACAAGAGGATATGTTCCAGATCGGCACGGGCAAAGCGGTTTTCGGAAATCTTTCCGATGCTGCCGTCTTTCATATTCATGCCAAAGATTGCCGAAAGCACCGCACCGATTTGGGATTTACCCTCGCCGCCGTTGCCCTTAATCACCATCATGCGCTGTCCTTTGTTGGAGGGAATCAGGCAGTAGCCGATAAACTCCTGCAAGTGGGAATGTCCTCTGTATGAAGCAGGTCATCCAGAAAGTTCAGCCAGACCACAGGAGCAGGAGCATCGGGATTGTAGGCAACAGGCAGACGGCTCCGCACGATAGCAGGTCTGCCCTCAGTGAATGTTCCGTTCTGCAGCAGCGTACCGTTGGCAACATGAATCCGATCCTGCTCCGGAGGAAAGTCAGGCACTTGTGCTTCCAGTTTCAGCACCTCCAGAATATTGGTGATCTTCCGGGGGATGTTGTTCACGGCACAGAATTTCAGCTTGTCGTAAATCTCACCCCGGAGAGGGAGATCGTCTGTTACCCGACCATCGGGCGTAAAAAAGCTCCGTTTGCGAAGATGATTCTGCGCTCACGCAGAAATTCTTCACAGAACAGAGCTTCATTGATGTTCTGCCCGTCAAACCAGATCGGCAGATTCATATCCGGCATTTTACCTTTCTTCCCCATGGGACAACCCCTCCTTTCGTTTCCGTGCCACATAGTTCCGAAGGAAAGCAATCTTGCTCTCCTTCATTAGCTCGTCCACCACGGCAACCCGTTCTTCTAAATCACCGACTGTCAAAATATCTGCCAGATATTCGATATAATCAATCATCTGGCAGGCTTCCACAAAACGGTCATCCAGATCATCGTCCGGTGTTTTCGGTGCATATCGCACTTTCCAATCTTCCAGCAGATGCAGATAATCCATCAGCACCCGGAAGCACAGCATTTCGTCCTCCCGAAACTGACGGATATAGGGACGTTTGGGCTTGAGCATAGCTGCGGAAGTGGGCGGTTTCGGGTCAAGCCCAAAATCCGAAGCCAGCTTTTGTGCTGCTTCATAGCTGCTCAGATCGAACGACCTTGCCACGAAGTCGATCACATCCCCCTTGACTCCGCAGCCAAAGCAGAAGAAATAATCCTCATTCAGCCTCATGCTCGGATGCCTGTCATTGTGGAACGGGCAGCAAGCCATGCCGTTTCGGTTGACTTTCAGCCCGTAGTGTTCGGCGGCTTGCTTTACGCTGATTGCCACCTTGATGGTTTCATAGATTGTCATAGAAAACCTCCGTTCATAGTATTCAGAAAGCACGAAACACCCGCCGTGATTGGCAGGTGCTTCGCTCCGTCTACTATTGTTATGCCGGATTTTTCAAAAAACAGGCTAATCGGTGGACAACCCCATTTCAAAAAACAGGACAGCTTTTCGGAGGATGTAGATTTCTTCACATTTGCATGATATAATGAAAGAAATGAAAAAACAGGACAGGAGAGCAAGCATGAATCAAGAATTGATGACATTGGATTTTTGGCAGGATACAATCATATATGAGGACAAAGCACTTCCTATCGGCACTCTTGCCTGTGATGCGCTGAATGTTTCGGCGGATACTCTTGCCAAAATGAATGAACAATGCCAGAAAATTAATCTACTGCTTGGAATGCTGAACGCCGGACAGGACGCTTCTGCACTCTTTCCTATGGCAAGGGAAGCTGCATTGACAATGTTAGAGATTCTCAGCAAAACGCCGCCGTTCTCCTATATGGATATACCAAAGCACCGGGAACGGATAGAAAGGTTTTTACTGCGGACAGCGCACAAAAATATGTGGAGTTTGCTACAAAAGCTGCAACCAATTCTTTACCGTTTGAAGAAGTTCCGAAATATGCTGATGCGGCGATGCTCCAACGTTATACCGCTGTATTCGGACATTTGGCATATTCTCTTAGGGAATACCAAACCGCAGTGCTTGATTTTGCGGAAAAATCAGACAGCAACGAAGCAGACCGTACCGCAGAGGGCTTTGCAAAAATGTTCGGCAGCTATTTCCCGCCGGAGTTTTCTATCACGGAGGGCAATGCCTGGATGTCTGTTGCGAACAACTCTATTCAGTATGTGACAACTGTCCGTCCCGGCGAGGATGTGGCGAAGCTCGTCAAACGGATGCACTATGTATCCTTTGTGGGAATGTTCCGTTCTGATCTCTTTGAGGGCTTGTGTGTTGGTCATGCACCGAAAAAATGCCGGATCTGCGGCAAATGGTTTCTGACCACCAACGCAAGGCACACCAAATACTGCGGCGGTTATGCACCGGGAGATAAGCTGCACCGCACTTGCCGGCAGATCGGCAATCTGAAAGGCAGAGAACAGCGGGAGCTTGCGGACGATCATCCGCTGAAACAGATTTATGAGAAGCGGCTGAACACCATAAACCGCTATGTGAAGCGTGGTACTCTGGACGCTGATCTTGCAGAGGTTATGAAGAAACTGGCGAAAGATAAAATGCTCCGGGCCTTGAGCAATGTTGCTTATGCCAAGGGCGATTATGAAAAGGAAATGGGACAGGCTGCCTTGAAAAAGGAAGCTTACAACAAAAAATGACAAGGAGATAATACATGGCACGAAAAGCTGATGTTAAAGGCGGTAATGGTGATGTGGTATTCGATACTGAAACCGGAACTGCGAGAAAATACCTTCGAAATACGTCTACCGTTGAAAAAGTCGCACGCTTCAAACGAGAACTTGCTGTATTTCAGGAATTATGCAAGAATCCAATTCCCAATGTTGTTGAGGTGACGGATGTTTATATTAACGAGGATAAAATTGCTGAATCTTATGTTGAAATGAAAAAATATGACGGTTCGGTATACGATATACTCGAAGTTACCAAAGGGAATGTTAAATTAGCATTTGAACTGCTTTTGCCGGTCATCAAAGCACTCTATACACTTTCAACCGGAAATCCGCCCTTGTATCACAGAGATATAAAGCCGGATAATATCTTGTTTTTGAAAAAAGGTGATGAATACACACTGTATCTTACAGATTTTGGAACGTGTTTTCTTAACGATGGGAGCGAACGACTGACACCGGAAACTATGGCAGTTGGTCCCAGGATGTATATTGCCCCAGAATACGAAACAGGTCGTGTAGAGGAAGTAACTGAAAAAGGAGATATATTTTCTTTGGGTAAAGTTCTTTGGTGTATGATCAATGGTGAGCCGGAGGACTTTATGCCTTCAAACTTCTGGTTTGTTGATGAATATGATTTGACCAAGCGTTTTCCCGGAAATGCTGATATGATTGTTGCTAATACAATTATTGCATCATGTTTGAATATTGCTCCTGATGAGCGCTGCGCATATTCAAGTTTGATTGGACAGATTGAGAACTTCATTGCAGAGGGCAATATGACGCCAGGGGAAGAAGAACAGTATCGAGTACGAGTATATCAAGAGAAACGGAATTTAGAACTCTTGGAGATAAAAGAAAAGAATCGGCTAATTGTAAATTCCTTTAGTCAGTATTATATAAAGGCGTTAGAAGAATTACTGAATACATACCCTGATTTTGAGCTGATTCAAAAACTCTACGATGAATACCGTAAAAATTCAAAGGATGGCATTGATTATACATCCGTAAATGTTGAAAACAATGCCAGCCATTATCTCTATAGCGGAACTTATGACCGAATCTATTTTTCAATTAATTATGAACCCGCTCGTGGAACTGATAGGTATTGCAGCATCACGATAAAATACACAATAGATAGTTGGAAGACGATACGGTTCTATTATTCCGAAGATGGTACGATTTTAAGTGACCATAACGGCGTAGTAAAGCTGATGTGCGTAGAATCATTGTATAATATTTTGAACTCCATAATCATGGAATACATTTCATAAAACAGAATGGCATACAGAAGGGAGGTGCGCTATGCTGAATGATTTTACATGGAATATGACCGGATACATACCAAAATACCAAGTCAATCCGCACGGTGACGGCATCATTCCCTATGTGGCAGAGCGCATCTTCCAACTGGAACCGGAGCCGCCATCAGTGGGCAATCTGAACGAATATATCCTGTCTGCTTTGCATGAAAAGAATTTGCTACATTTTTCGTTCTTTCTACATCACTACGAGCCGCAGCTTAATAAGCGCATCAAGAGCTTTCTTGGTGTGGATGGCGGCGATTTGTACGATACAGACCGTTTTCTGGATATAAAACTGTCCTGCCGGGAGCAAATGCTCCAAAAGCTGATGGACTATGATCCTGCCAAGGGTGCGGAGTATGCTACATACATTTTTCCGTTCATCCGGGATGCTATGCTCCGTTTCCGCATGGGCGAAGAAAAATGGTCGGTATCCTCTCTGACTAATTACAAAATGGTGCGGTCAATGGCTTGGCTGTACCACAATACCAAGGATGCGGTCAACGAGTTTTCCAAGAAATACAACTGTGATCTTGCTCTTGCCGAAGAATATCTGAAAGTTGTCCGAGGTATCCGCAATCAGCAGCCATTCTATGTGACAGACGAGGACGGCGAGGAAACTGGCGAAGATGTCGCCCTTGACGATAGTTGGAACTATACCGACATCCTCTGGAACGGCATACAGGCAGAAAAGGTGCAACGGGCATTTGAGAAACTGAATTACCGGGAGCAGACCTTGCTCGAAAAACGGTTAGCAATTTGCATGACCTGTGGGCGTGTTGGCTCATGGAAGAACCGCCCCACCTTTGAAGACCTGGCGGTTATGTTTGAGGGAAGCACAGCCAGCGGTGCAGAGCGGGCTTACCGGAAAGCGATGGATAAGCTGACAGAGCTTCTGGTTGCCGAGGGTGCTATCCATGCAGTCCGGCTGAAACAGAAATCCAAAACCAAGCGCAAAAAGAAAATCACCGCCGCAATCTACGAATACCAGGCAGACTGCGACGGCGAATGGGGCGAAATATCAGTTGATTTTGAGAACGGCACAGCAGAAATCATTCGGCTTGCTGATTGGGATACAATTAAAACGAACTGGTTTGCCAATGAGGCGATCCGGTATATTTTATCATTGTCGCCTGATGCTCTTAAAAAATATATGCTCGTCCCCCTTGAGCCGCCACTTATATCCTGAATCCTTACAACAACTGTAAGTGGTATTTGCTGTGTTCCCATGCTATCATTTTATTACAAATGATAGGAGGTATTCACATGAAACCCATTTTGAATATTGAAAATTTAACAAAAATCTATGGCAATGTGCCAAGTCAAACAAAGGCACTGAATGGGATCACCTTCCAGGTGATGCCGGGAGAGTTTCTCGGCATTATGGGAAGCAGCGGTTCCGGTAAATCCACACTGCTCAATTGTATTGCGACTGTGATTCAACCCACAGGTGGAAGCATTCAGGTGGAAGGCGATACTCTGCAATCCCTCAAGGGAAAGGCTCTTGCAGAGTACCGTGGCAAAAAAGTTGGTTATCTATTCCAGAACTTTGAATTGCTGGACAACCTGACTGGCAGGGAAAACATCCTGCTCCCGACTTCCTTGCATGGGGTATCCGAAGCAGAAAGCAGCCAGCGGCTGAAGCAGTTGGCTGACTATCTGGAAATCACTGATGTTCTGGATAAGTTTCCGTCCAAGATGTCCGGCGGCCAGCGTCAGCGTGTTGCGGCAGCAAGGGCTCTGATCTTACATCCCCAAATGATCCTTGCCGATGAACCGACGGGTGCGCTGGATTCTAAGAACGCAAGAAGTCTTATGGAGAAGCTGTCCGGCCTGAATCGTGACGAACAAGCTACGATCCTGATGGTAACCCATGATTCCAATGCCGCCAGCTTCTGTAAGCGCATCCTGTTCATCCAGGATGGCGTGATCTTTCATGAGCTTCGGCGTGGAGACGAAAGCCAGCAGGAGTTCTACGGGCGCATCCTGAAGGTGATGGCGCAACTGGGAGGGGGCAGCGCAAATGTTCTCTAATCTCATTCTTCGGAACAGCCGCCGCAGCCGAAAGGAAAACGGTCTGTTTTTCAGCTCCCTGGTGATTTCTATTGTTGCCTTTTACATGATTCTTTCCATCTCACTCAAGATGTGATGCTCTTTTTGCAGAAAATGGAGAGTGACGCAGTTGACAAACTCCTGCTTCTGATTCCTGCGTTTTATGGGATGACCCTCGGTTATTCTGTTCTTTTTGATCTATTTTGCCTGCAAGTATC
>ENA-OQDF01000555-OQDF01000555.1-human-gut-metagenome-genome-assembly--contig:-NODE-555-length-15483-cov-1.907658_pt1 | contig 15483 bp, 19 predicted proteins | sample MGYA00242769_ERZ504597 | MGnify/ENA primary metagenome ERZ504597 (study PRJEB26092, sample SAMD00036305) | human gut metagenome | host: Homo sapiens | study: EMG produced TPA metagenomics assembly of...
CTTAATACCATTTCATGTTCATCATGAAATTTTTTATTTTCAAACATTAAGGTTTTCCAGTTTGTATAATAATCTTTAATTTCTTCGTTTTTAAAAACACCTACCATAACATCTTTTAAATCATTTGGAATAGGTTCTTCATCTGTAAATAAAGCAATAACATGATATCCATTTACATTTGTCCATTTCTTTAACAACTCTATTACTTGTGGTTGTTTTGTTTTATCAATAAATTGTAAAACACCATGAACAATGATTAAATCATAGGAATATCTAAAGGGATAATCTAACACATCACATACCCATGTATGAATATTTAAATTATTCTTTTGTTTTAAATAATCTATTTTTTCAATCGCATTTTTTGATAAATCAAATGCATCTACTTGAAAACCCAAGCTTGCAAGGTATAAAGCATGTCTTCCATCGCCACAACCCACATCAAGTATCTTTGCATCTTTCTTTAAATACGGAACAAATTCTTTAACCTCTTTACTTGGATTTCCAAATGTTGATTTTTCTTTATTTAAATATTCATCTTCCCAAAATGGTTTCATTTTTTATCTCCTTATTTCCACATCACATTCATTTTTATATTTATCATCGTAAAAACGATTCACTTTCTCAATCTTTTAAAGATTACATGCAGGTTCTAATAGTGTAAATGTCTTTTTATCTAAATCTAAACGGCAACGCACTCCGTAAGGGATGACAGCTATAGGAAGTGCATGCCCTATATTAGCATTATATAAAATTGGTAGCTCTGGATGATGCGCTTCTATCCCAATAATCCTTTGATAAACTTTTTTATAAATTTCATATTTTTTCTTCGTGATGGTTTACCAACAACAATACCATTTATCACATCAAAAAGACCTTGTGCCATGAAATTTCTTAATATCCAAGCTAATTGATATTCTGACATATCTACTTCACTTGTTTCTAAAAACATAATTTTACCTTTCCATTTTTCTTTATCCGGCCATAACTCTGTTCCTAAAACCTCTATAAAAGTATCCAAACAGCCACCTAACAATTCACCTTCAACAACACCATTTCCTTGAATGACCTCATATCCATTTTCATCTTTATGATATTGTCGTAAACATTTATATTGTTTTCATCCCATCGAATCATTTCATCATCGTCATCGTAGTAATAAGGTGCTTTGTATATTTCCAATTGTTGTACTGGTTCGAATAATGTTTTTCTCATCATTTCCAATGAATAATCATCCATTTTGACATATTCAGATAAAGTTGTTAGCACCGCTAATCCATAATAAGAAACCAACCCTGCTTTATACATCATTAAATGATTAATTGTTGTATCAGAATATCCTGTAAATACTTTAGGATGATTTCTTATAACTTCAAAATCAATATATGGAAGTAAACGAATCGTATCATCTCCACCAATCGCATTAAAAACAGCTTTTATAGAATCATCTTTAAAAGCATCCATTAAATCTTTTGCTCTTGCTTCTGGATGTTCATCAAGATATTTAATACCCTTCAACGTATTTTCCATAACAACCACTTTTAAACCAAAATCATTTTCTAATCTTTCTTTCGCGATATAATAACGATGAATAGCCCATTTTTCTCCTAAAGTTCCTGCCGATAAACTTACAATAGCTACTTTATCTCCTTTTTTTAAACGTTGAGGTTTAATCATTTTTTATCTCCTTATTTCCACATCGCATTCATATACAACTCATTTTGTTTTTCCCACTCAGTTTCATTATGATGACCTCCAGGAATTATATTGATATAGCTTGTTGCACCTTGAGATACAATATAATCATTAAACTCTTGAATATTTTTAATAAAGCGTTGTGGTCTTTTAAATTCTTCCGTTCCTAAAGACATATAAATACGTGTATCAGGATTTAAATTTTGAGGAAGATCTCTTTCTAAACGTTTTTTACATAAGCCAAAGGCTGGTGACAAACAAGCAGCTTTAGAAATATATTGGTTGTATTTGATAACTCCATAAAATGCCATTAATCCACCCATAGAACTTCCTGCAATAGCTGTACATTCTCTAAAAGGATATGTTCTATATTTTTGATCAATCATAGATTTTAATTCATAAACAAGCCAATCTAATGTTTGAATACCTTTTCCTTGAACACGTCCAAAATAACGACTATTTAAGCTATAAGGACAATACTCACTTAATCTTTCATTTCCTTCATGATTACATTCAATCCCTACAATAATCAATTTCTTACCATAATGATCTAAAAAATCAGCTAAGCCCCATGATTTACCATAAGTAGCATCACTATCTAAAAACAAATTATGTCCATCAAACATATAAACAACCGGATATCTTTCATCACTTTGATAATAATCATTAGGTAAATAAATATGCAATGTTCTTTGACAGTTAAATGGTCTTAAATAAACATCATATTTCTCTAACATTGAAAATACCTCTTTTATAATGAAATAACTTCATCAAGATCACATTGATCTATTTGATTTTTACCACCAATAATACATATTCCACCTTTTTCTAAAGTTTCATCGATTGCCTTCGCAATTTCTAACAATTCATCCTTATCTACATTTAAAATAGCTTCTAATTGTTCTTGTCTTGCTTTTTCATCTTTTTGATTAAAATAATACAAATCACCATATTTACCAATATTATAAGGCATCATAAGTGGCATTAATCCTGAAAGTGTGCCAATGATAAATCCCGTTAAATCATGATTTTCCTTTAAATAGTCTTTTAAAAATGTTCCACATTTTTCATATTTCTTTAAAGATTCCTGACCACTAGGATCACGATAAGAATAACAACACGTAAATCCTGAAGCACGCGATACTAAACCTGTACCATAAGCACCTCCTTGTACTCTTACTACATTCCATAAATACGCTAAAGAAATAATGTTTGAAGCAAGTGGTGTTATTTTAGAAGTCTCTAATAGATAACCTCCTTTAGAGGCATAAGCAATATCTGAAGGAATAATAATTCCTTCTTTTTTAATAGAAAAAGGTTTGATGATTGCTTTTTCTAAAGCATCAGAGACTTTTAATGTTTCTTTTAAATAAAGAACTTGTTTTTCTAAGTTTGTATCATCATTTCCAGTAAAAGATAAAGTTAAACGATTATAGAAACAAACATTTTGATAAACACTTTCTAATTTTTGTTTTAAAGCAACAAAATTAAAATGATCATCTAATTCTTTTAACCATTTATAATAAGCAATTCCACTACTATATTCATCAATAACACCCGAAGGACTTACCATCGCTAAAACTCTTTTCATAGATAAACTATGTCCCGACATAGTAATCGCTTGTTTTAATGAAATAATACGTTGTTTTAAAATGTCATGAATCATTTTTTCTTGATCAAAAACAGATTCTTGTATGATTTCAACAAGAAGTTGTAAAGCTCCTTTTTCATTTTCTTCTAAAGTAGAAAATGAAGCTTTGAAGTAAACTTGATTATCTTTATTAGTTGTTTCATATGTATTAATAGAATAATTCATTGTTCCACAAAGAAGACGAATCTTTGTAGAAAGATCTTTAGCACTATGTTTTATTGTAGAGATATTTCCTAATAAGGAACAAATAAAAGATAAGGTACTGATTTGATTTAAATCTAAATGATCTATATTAAAATAAAGAGCATAATAATAAATATCCATTGGTTTCTGTTTGATGTTTTAAACTTTGCATCCTTCTAAATCTATTAACTTTGAAGGAATCTTTTGTACTTTTGCTTCAATATCTTCAAGATTTAATTTTGGTAAAGTATTTAAGTTTTCTAAAGTGTCTGGTGCTTGTTGGAAAGCATCTAATTGTTTTTGTTCTATTTGTAATTGTTGTTTTTGAACATCTGTCATAGAATTTAAAACATTTGTTAATGTCTTTTCTTCTTTTTCACGACGAATCTTTCCTAACTCTTTTGAAGGTTTTAAAACAATTTCACAACTATGATTATTTTCTAAAAGAACTTCTTTGATAAGATTTTCAAAATACCCTTCATTTACTTTCTTTTTCAAATCATCAAAGATCTTTCCATATTCTAAATGGGCTTCTGGTTTTCCTCCATAAAGCCAGCTTTCTAACACTTGAAATCCGAAAATAATTCCTTGAGGATAACCACCAAAATTTCTTTCTTTTAAATTTAATTCTAAATAAGCAAGTGTGGCTTCAAGTTGTTGACGATCAATACCTTTCTTAATCAATGTTTGAAGCGTATCAAAAACAATTTCTTTAACTTGATTTAAATTTTCTTCTTTTATATGATCAACTTCTAATTGACACCAATTTTGTAATTCACCATCATTAATTGTTAGATAAACATTTTCAGCAAGTCCTTTTTCTAAAAGCACTTTATTTAAGACTGCCTGGTTATCACCACATAAAACATCACTTAATACTTGCATCGCAATAACTTTTTCATAGTCTTGATAACTTCCAATCACATTTCCCCATGCCATGCGATATTTATTTTCAGCGTTTTCTTCTTCCCCTATTTCATAATCTACCACTTGTCTAGAAACTTGAACAGGTTGTTGATAAATTGGTCCTTCTATTGGTAAATTAGCTTCCATTGATGAAAGATATTCTTGATTTAAAAGTTCTAAAACGTCATCAAGTGGGACATCTCCATCTAAAAAGACAAAGGCATTCGAAGGATGATAATATTTTTGATAAGTTTGGATAAATTGTTCATAGGTTAAATCGGGAATAGCTTCAGGATCACCTCCTGAAACATATTGATAACAGTTGTCTTTAAATAAAGCTCGATTCAACGCATTCATCATAATTTCACGAGGACTTGAAAAAGCCCCTTTCATTTCATTTAAAACAACCCCTTTATAAGTTGGTTTTTCTGTAGCTTCAATATGCCAGCCTTCTTGTAAAAAGATTTCTTTTTTATTTAAAATCAAAGGATTAAAAACTGCATCTAAATAAACTTTTGTTAGATTCATAAAATCTTGATTATTTCTAGATGAAATAGGATAAAAGGTTTTATCTTCAAAAGTCAAGGCATTTAAAAAAGTACTCATTGAACTTTTCATTAATTCTACAAAAGGTTCTTTAACAGGGTATTTTTTAGAACCACATAAGACTGAATGTTCTAAAATATGAAAACCCCACTATCATCACTTGGTAAGGTTTTAAACGCAATACCAATGTTTTATTTTCTTCATCACGTTTTAACCAAGCAAGTTTTAAATGGGTTTTTATATGTTCCATTTCATACATTGTTGCATTAAGTTCACTGACTTCTGCCCTTTTTTTAACGACAAAGCCATATTTTGATTCATTTATTTTCATTGTACTACCTCATTTCTTTACATCTTATTTTACCTTTGAATAGACATTTTGTAAACGAAGACAATATTAGTAAATATTGATTTCAAATTTACTAAATGATAAAATAACTATAGATTGGAGGTTTTTATGGCAACAATAAAAGATATTGCTGAATTAGCGAAAGTATCAAGCGCCAGTGTTTCACGTATTTTAAATAATGATCCTACTTTGTCTGTTCCTAAAGAAACAAGACAACGTGTTCTTGATGCAGCTAATCAGCTTGGTTATAAAAAGAAAAATAAAAAATCTATGATACAGTGATGACATTAGGAATCATTCAATGGATATCTCCTATTGAAGAATCCAATGACCCTTATTATTTAAGTATTCGTCAAGGAGTAGAAGAATATTGTTTTAAAAACAAGATTGCTATCAAACGTGTTTTTAAAACAGATGTTGATTATTTAAATCAATTAGAAGATATTCAAGGTTTAGTTTGTATTGGAAAATATAGTCAAGAAGATATTGAAACTTATAAAAAGATATGTTCAAATGTTATTTTTTTAGATATGAATATTGATCCTATTCATGAATGTTGTATTTTACTTGATTTTAAAAATGCAGTTAAAGATGTGGTTTCTTATTTAAGTCAAAAACATACTTCTATTGCCTATTTAGGTGGTAAAGAAATAATTCATGATAAGCTCTATCATGATCAAAGAAAAGAATATTTTGAACGCTATTGTAAAGAATACAACATTGATTATTTCATAAGCGAAGAAACGTTTTCAATTGAATCTGGTTTTAATATGACTTATGAACTTATTAAAAACAAGAAACTTCCTTCCGCCATTTTTGCGGCAAGCGATCCTATCGCCATTGGTGCCATGCGTGCTTTAAAACAATATGACATCAAAATACCAGAGGAGGTATCGATTATTGGTTTTGATAATATTGAAACAACCAATTATACCGATCCACCGCTTACAACAGTCTTTGCGCCAACATTTGATATGGCTTTATGGCAGCTAGACAACTCTTTGATGCTTTTAAACATAATGAAAATATTTCACCAATCAAAATTCTTTTACCTTGTTTTTTAATCGAAAGAAATTCGTGTATTTAAAAATCTCTAGATTTTCTCTAGAGATTTTTATCACTTCAAATTTATAAGATGTTTTTTCGTCATAAGTGTCGCCTGCTTTTAAAATCGTACTTGGGTTTTCTTCTAGATGAATCGCATCCGGCATATTTTGTGTTTCAATACAAATGGCATCACGGGCATTGTAATGTTGTCCATATTTACCAAGACGTCCATCTAAATAATTTGCTGTATAGATTTGTGCTTGTGGTAAAGTCGTTGAAACGGTTAATTTTCTTCCTGTTTTTTCATGAACTAATTCAACTTGGTTTTCTTTTGTATTAAAGATCATTGGATGATCAAATCCTTTACCAAGTTGTAGTTGTTCATCATCATTATCGACACGATCTCCAATATAGGCAAATTCATTGAAATCAAAGGATGTTCCTTTGACATCTTTTATTTCACCTGTAGGAAGTCCATCAGGATCAATGCAAGCAAAACAATCAGAATGAACTTTTAATAAATGTTGATATACATTTTCTTTTTTGCCAGATAAGTTAAAATACGAATGATTCGTAATATTAATAAGCGTATCTTTCGAAGTTGTCGCATGATAATGCATGGTAAGTGTATCGCCTTCAAGTGAGTAGATTGCTTTAAAATCTAACTCACCAGGATATCCTTCTTCCCCATCTTTAGAAACATAATGGAATTCAACACTTGTTTCATCAAGCACTTGATAATCAAATACTTGATAAGAAAAGCCTTTGATTCCTCCATGTAAGGAGTTAGGTCCATTATTAATTGGTAAATGATAAGTTTGACTGTTTAATTCAAAAGTTCCTTTTTTAATACGATTAGCTACTCTTCCAACAAGCGCCCCAATATAGGCATCTAATGTTTGATAAGATTTAAAATCATCATATCCTAAAACCACATCATCAACATTTCCTGCTTGATCTTTCATCAACACTTTAACAAGCGTACATCCATAATTAGAAACAACAACTTCTAATTCATCATTTTTGATTGTAATTAAATCAATATTATTTTCTACTTTCTCAATTTTAATCATCTTAAAGTACCTTCATTCCACCAAATTTTCTTACTTTTAAAACATGACAAGAACCTTCACCAAAATACTTTTCAATTTCTTCTTTATAATGATCAACGTATTCATCTTCTACAAAGCTTGGATTGTTCCCGCAAATCCTCCCCCATGAACACGACATACACCATGGTTTTCTAAAATACCTTCTGATAAAGCAAGGGCTAAAGAAACAGCTTGATTATCTGGATATTTATTTGAATAAACGTTTTGTAAGTATTTATATGAAGAATCTCCTGAATTTTTAATAACTTGTCTAAACGTATCAAAATCATTATTTTTTAAAGAAGATACTGCTTTTTCCACACGTTTATTTTCATTAAATAAATGAATTGCTCTTAAAATCGCACGATCTCCCACTTCTTTTCTTACTTCTACTAATTGATTATAAAAATCTTTTTCATCTACTTCTCTTAAAACTTCTTTGCCAAAGAATTGAGCTACTTTTTTCATTTCATAAGGAACAGCTGCATAATCATCTGTTAAATCTGCATGAGAGGCATGGACATCTACGATACATAAACTATGTTTAAATGAAGAAAATTCAACATCTACTTTTTCGACAACAGGTTTACTATTATCCTTAAAATCAATATGAATCAAACTTCCTACTGAACAAGCACTTTGATCCATTAAACCACATGGTTTTCCAAAATATACATTTTCACTATATTGTCCCACTTGTCCAATCACGACAGGATCGACTTTCATTTCATTATAAAGACCTGAAAGAATAGTTCCAATCATGACTTCAAAGGCTGCTGATGAAGATAACCCTGAGCCTTGTAAAACATCACTTGTCATATAGCCGTTAAATCCACCAATGTCATAACCTAATTCTTTAAAACGAGCAAGAACGCCTCTCATTAGTCCTTCAGATGTTCCTACTTCATTTTCATTTTTCGATAAATCATCTAAAGAAATAGGTTTTAAATCATAATCATCTGATAAAACTTCACCACATCATTTTTAGAAACAACCGCAATAATGTCTAAATTGATAGCTGCCGCTAAAACTTCACCATTTTGATGATCCGTATGATTTCCGCTCACTTCACTTCTTCCTGGTGTACTATAGATTTCAATTTCTTGATCTCCATAAAGTGAAATAAATTTTTCAATAGCTTCTACATATCTTTGAGGTTGTTTTTCAATACGATTTTCATCAATATAGACTACTTTTAAAATATCATTATAACTTCCTTCTTGAATTTCTTTAATCACTAAACTTGCTTTTTTCATTATTTTTCTCCTACCATTTCTACAAATTTAATAAAAGCTTCTTTTCCTTCTTCATTCATTTTAAAGACACCTGCATCTTCTAATACATTAACGAATTTATGTGTTAATTCTTCTTTAAGTAATTGATCCACTGTATCTTCATTAAAATCATGACTCTTTAATTCATTATACCACGCTACATGTTTTTGCATATTTGAAATTTCTAAAATATTCTTATTTCCTAATAAACATTCTTTTAAAATTTCTAATTCATCTTTTAATCTTGCTGGTAAAACCGCAAGTCCCATGACTTCAATTAAACCAATATTTTCTTTTTTAATATGATGTAAATTTTGATGAGGATGGAAAATACCATCAGGATATTTTTCACTTGTTCGATTGTTTCTTAAAACAAGATCCATTTCATACAATCCATTTTTCTTTCTTACAATTGGAGTAATGGTATTATGTCTTGTTTCATGGCTATAAGCGATAATATCCAATTTTTCATGAGAATAATTGATCCATTTATTTAAAGTATCTAAGGCAAATCGAATCATTTGTTCATCATTTGTTGAACGTACACGAATGGTTGATAAAGGCCAATTTAAAACACTGATTTGTAAATCAGGATATTTATCTAAAGAAATATCTTTAACAACTGTTGCTTCTTCTATTGGGAAGTTATAATGTCCTCCTTGATAGTGGTCATGTGTTAAAATAGATCCTCCTACAATTGGTAAATCTGCATTTGAACCTAACATATAATGTGGAAATTGTTTAACAAATGAAAATAATGATCTAAACGTATTTTCATTAATGACCATTGGTTGATGGTTTTCATTAAAAATAATGCAATGTTCATTATAATAAACATAAGGTGAATATTGCATGTAATAGCGATGTCCATTTAACGTTAATGGAATAATACGATGATTTTGTCTTGCGGGATGATTAAAATTTCCTGCAAAGCCCACATTTTCTTTACATAAAAGACATTTTGGATAACCACTAGCTTTGATTGTCTTTGCCTTCATGATTTCTTTTGGATCTTTTTCTGGTTTAGATAAATTAATGGTAATTTCAATATCACCATATTTATAAAATTGTTTGAAACGAATATTTTTATCTGTTCTTGTTTTTCGAATATAATTCGATGCAATAGATAAATCATAGAAATACTTTGTTGCTTTTTTAGAATCTTCTTTATAATACTCTTTAAATGTTTGAATCACTTCACTTGGACGAGGCATTAAACAATTCATAATGCGTGTATCAAAAAGATCTCGTTCTGTAATATTATTTTCAATGAGGCCTTCTTGACAAGCATAATCTAACATTTCTTCTAAAATATCTGTCGCCACTTCTAATTTTTCATTAATTTCTTCTTTAGTAAAATGATCTAAATGAAATAAATCTAATAATAAGTTCACTGCATAAATTTCATCATCTTCACTAATTAAATGATGTTGTAAACCAAAATGAATAAGTCGATTAATTTGATGATTCATTTTATTCTTTCCTCCGCTTTCTTTCTATACTTATTGTATCATTTTAGTAAATAATGTCAAATAATTTTACTGATTTTAGTAAATGTTTTACTAATTTATTGACTATGTTTTACTAAAAGTATAGAATAAAGTCATCAAGGAGGACTAAAAATGAGTGTTTTAGTATTAGGAGGAGCTGGTTATATAGGCTCTCATACAGTTTATGCATTAATCGAAAAAGGAGAAGATGTTGTTATCGTTGATAATCTGCAAACAGGTTTTAAACAATTGATTCATCCTAAAGCAAAATTTATCAAGGAGATCTACGTGATAAGGAATTTTTAAATAATGTCTTTGAAAAAGAAGACATTAAAGGTGTTATTCATTTTGCAGCAAATTCTTTAGTTGGAGTAAGCATGAAAGAACCACTTGAATATTACAACAACAATGTTTATGGCATGATTTGTTTATTAGAAGTTATGAAAGAACATGGTGTTAAATATATTGTTTTTTCATCTACTGCGGCCACTTATGGTGAACCTAAACAGATTCCAATCACAGAAAGTGATAAAACAAATCCTACAAATACCTACGGGGAAACAAAATTAGCAATGGAAAAGATGATGAAGTGGTGCGATCAAGCTTATGGCATGAAATATGTTGCTTTACGTTATTTTAACGCTTGTGGTGCTCATGAAAATTGTCTAATTGGTGAATTACATAACCCTGAAACCCATTTAATCCCATTAATTTTACAAGTACCATTAAAAAAAACGTGAAAACAATTTATGTTTTTGGAAATGATTATGATACAAAAGATGGAACATGTATTCGTGATTATATTCATGTAAATGACCTAGCAGATGCACATATTAGAGCTTTAAATTATTTATATCAAGGAAATCCAAGTCAAACATTTAATTTAGGAAATGGTGAAGGCTATTCTGTTTTAGAAATTATCAACGCTGCCAAAGAAGTGACTCAACTTCCAATCCATGTCACAATGGCACCTCGTCGAGCTGGTGATCCCGCTAAATTAGTTGCTGATAATTCTAAGGCTAAAGAAATTTTAGGTTGGCATCCTCAATACACTGATATTAAACAAATTATTCAAACAGCATGGAATTTCCATTTAAAAAACAGTAAATAAAATAAAAACCTCCAAGTTAGTAACTTTGGAGGTTTTTTATTTTGAAATATACTAAAGAATTTAAAATAGAATAGGTACTTTTCAATCCATTTATAACGTGCATGGATCAAGTATCAAATAAGCAAGACCAACACAAGTGACACAAACAAAATAAGGAAAACCAAGACTGTATAACATCCTCATTTTCCTTTTAATTAAAATACCCGGAGGTATTATAAAAGTTCTTTAAAATCATCGATTACTTTTATAACTCCAGGCATTTTTTCATATTCTTTTTTATTATTTGCAGAATTTACAACAATAATTTGTCTACATCCTGCTTGATAAGCATTTTCTATACCACTTTTAGAATCTTCAATAATTAAACAATCTTTAATATTAACATTCAATTTTAAAGCGGCATCTTTAAACATCGCTATTTTATTTTGATATGTTCCATTATCATAAATAATATCATCTACTTTCATCCACTTATCTAAATGAAATGATTCAACAAAAAATCAATATTTTCTTTAATAGATGCACTAGCTATTGTAAAAGGAATTTTTTGTTCTTTAAGTTGTTTAAAATAATCATAGCTTCCTTCAACTAGATGGAATGTAGCTTGATCTTCTTTACAAAATTGTCGATAGTATTTCTCTTTTAATTTTGAATAATAGTCAATATCTTCTTTTGTTGCTTGGTTATTTTTCATATATTGGATTATTTTTTGATTAGGAACTCCATTAAAATGTTTATGAAGTTCCTCATCTGTAATATCTTTATTTCTTAATAGCCTTGATATCGCACCCCAGGCTTTTACATGTTTATCGTTATCAAAAAACAACGTTCCATTAAAATCAAAGATAACACCTTTTACCATTAAAACAATTCCTTTGTTTGTGAAATGTATTTATACCAATAAGCTGAAGCTTTTGGATATCTTTTTTGCGTTTTATAATCAATATAAAATAATCCATATCTTTTATTATAACCATTTGTCCAAGAAAACATATCCATCAATGACCATATAAAATATCCTTTAACATTAACACCCGCTTCAATCGCTTTTAACAAGTAATAAAGATGTCTTCTTACATAATCAATACGTGGTGTATCATCAATAATACCATCTTCAAAATCATCTTTATAACCCATTCCATTTTCAGTAATATAAATTGCTTTATATTGAGGATATTGTTGTTTAATACGCACAAGCATATCAAACATACTTCAGGATGAATCAACCAGTCCCAATCCGTACGATCAATACCTTCTTTATTCATTCTTTCTCCAACACCTTTTAGGCGGAAACGAGATGTTCCTTTTTCTCCTGTACCATTATGATGGATATCATTTTCACCATCATAAGCTTGGATAAAACGGCTTTGATAATAATTCATTCCTAAATAGTCATTTTCTTTAGCGGCTTTTTTCATAATTTCTAAATCAGATTCTTCAATATCTAGCATTCCTTGATTAAGGGCACATAATTTTTGTGCAATTTTTAAAGTTTCATCACTGTAATATCCTAAAAAAGTGGCATCTAATAAGAATTGATTTTGTAAAACATCTTCATTTTTTGCTGCAATAATATCTTCTAATTTATTTTCATTATAAGGATATTTATATTCTAACGATTGAACAATTCCTATCTTTCCTTTATAGTCACCTTTTTTATAAGCTAATACTGCTTTACTGTGAGCAAGCATCATATAGTGCATTGATTGAAATGCTTTTGTCATATTATACTTTTCTCCATTTGGAAAAGTTCCTTCAATATACTGATTTGTACAAACTGCCCAAATTTCATTAAAAGTAAACCAATAAGTTACTTCATCCTTATATTCTTCAAAACAATAACTTGCATATTTTTCAAAAGCATCAACAGTTTCTTTATTTAAAAAATCACCTTTTTGAAATAAAGTATTTGGTGTATCAAAATGATGTAATGTAACAAATGGTTCTACCCCTTTTTTATGACATTCTTTAAATAATTGATGATAGAAATCAACACCTTGTTGATTGATTTTTCCTGTACCATCAGGAAAAATACGAACTCCAGGCAATAGAAATACGTATACCATTAATTCCAAACATCTTACATAATTTTAAATCAACAGGATATTGGTGATAAAAATCACTTGCTGGATTTGCTTGAAAACGACCTTTTTCTGCCAAAAAGTCATCCCAAGCAACTTTTCCTTTCCCATACTCTCTTGTACTTCCTTCACATTGATAGGCTGCTGTAGCCCACCAAAATAAATCATTTGCAAATCTCATCATTATTCCCCCATAATCTTAAACACAAATTCTAAAGCACCTTTTGGATTACGTGTTAAATCAATATATTGTTTTCCTTCACAAGCAATACATTTAACACCCATACGATCTGCATCTTTCTTTAAATCTTCGTAATAAGAAGCTACTTGTGGAGCTAAAATAACAAGGTCATAATCACCCATAATATCTAAATGTGCTCCATAAGAACCTGCAGCTGTAACTAATGGAATTCCTTCTTCTTTAGCACCTTTAGCAAGGGCATTGGCAAGTAAACCGCTTGTTCCACCACCAGCACATAATACAAGAATTTTTTTAGAATCTAATACTTTTCCATCAACTTCAACACTGTCATCTTCTTTTACTTCAAAGTGATTGTTTTTTTCTTCTTCTAATTTTTGATTATCATAAACTTAAAGAATGGATAATAAATAACAAAATCCATTACTAAAACGATCACCAAGAAAATAACAGGTAATAATTTAATACCACATCCAAGTATAATTCCAAGAGGTCCTGGTGTTGTCCAAGGAAGCGTATAGATGAAACCATCCATATTAAAAACATCTACAAAGATTTTAAATAACCAAACATTAGCGATTGGAGCAAAAATAAATGGTACAAAGAATACTGGATTTAAAACAATTGGTGCCCCAAACAAGAAAGGTTCATTAACATTAAATAGTACTGGAATCGAACTTGCTTTTCCAATTGCTTTTAATTCTTTTGATTTAGCAAGGAAAGCAAACATCAAACAGATAACAAGAGTTGCTCCTGTACCCCCTAAACAAACAACAAAATATTGTGCTCCTAAAGTTAAAACTTTATCAGCATGTTGTCCTGCTTGAACAGCAGCTAATTGGTAGACATATTTAAAACTAATGCTGCTGAAATTGCTGGCTCTACAATTGATGGTCCATGAACGCCAATAAACCAGAATAAAGACATTGCTCCATAAATAAGTGCTAAACCGACATAACCATCTGCGGCTGAAAATAGTGGTTGGAATACTTGAATAACCCCTTTAGCAAAACAAATACCTGTAGCCATTCTAAAAAGATAATCAAATAGCCAAATAATGATCATTGAAAAAGCAAATGGAATAACATCTTTAAATGTTTGAGATAAATTTGGTGGTACTTGTTCAGGCATTTTAATCGTAATATTACGTTTAATACAGAATTTATAAATACCCCCTACAACAAAAGCTGTCATAAAGCTGTAAGTAACCCTTTTGAGCCCATAAATTCACTTGCAAAGCCACCTTCTAAAGCATCACTACTTAAAATTAGAAAACCACAAATGGCACAAATCATTGTTGAAATACTATTAATTTGGTTATTCGCTGGCATTTCACGGTTTAAAGTATCTGTAAAATGCTTTGTCGTTGTTGCTGCTACAGCAATCGCTAAGATTCCCATAGAATAGTTGTAAGGTTTCATAATGATTGTTTCTATTTCTTTTGACCAATAAAAACCAAAAACATTTGGAACATAAGCAATTAAAAGAAAGATACTTGAAAATAAAATAATTGGCATACTTGAAATAAAACCATCTTTAATTGCTTTTAAATACTTATTTCTTGCCACTTTATCAAAAAATGGTTTCATTTTTTCAATTGGCTTAATAATTGCATCCATACACATTCTCCTTATTTTTTATAAACATCAATGAGTGTTGAAATAATATCTTTTAATAATAAAGTTGTCATTAAATGGTCTTGTGCATGAACCGTAATAAAGCCAACTTCTACGTGGTTACACGTGCTTCTTGTTGTAATAATTCTGTTTGTGATTTATGTGCATCAACTAAACACGCATTGGCTTCTTCAATTAATTGATCACATTTATCAAATTTCCTGTTTTTGCATTTTCAACTGCT
>ENA-OQDF01000556-OQDF01000556.1-human-gut-metagenome-genome-assembly--contig:-NODE-556-length-15466-cov-3.185736_pt1 | contig 15466 bp, 22 predicted proteins | sample MGYA00242769_ERZ504597 | MGnify/ENA primary metagenome ERZ504597 (study PRJEB26092, sample SAMD00036305) | human gut metagenome | host: Homo sapiens | study: EMG produced TPA metagenomics assembly of...
CAGATGCACTTGTAAGAAAAGTTAATGTAGATCGTTACGATGATCGGGAAATTGTTAAGACAATTTAATTGAAGTTATAGCCAACTTCTTGATTTTGGAAGAAAAAATTTGCCAGACAAATTTCTTAGAAGATACCGTAAATAAAGTCTTAGAAATACTATTGTACGAGAAATGGTTAGCAATACATTAATGCATCGTGAGTTTACCAGTAGTTATACAGCAAAGTTTGTAATTGAAAAAAATCGAATGTATGTAGAAAATGCAAACCGTGCAACGCAGGAAGGTTTTATTACGGTTGATAATTTGGAACCAAATCCAAAGAATCCAGTTATAGCAGCATTTTTCAGAAATATTGGTTATGCTGATCAGCTTGGATCTGGTGTAAGAAAATTATTCAAATATAGTAAGTATTATTCAGGAAAAGATCCTCAGTTTGTAGAAGATGATGTATTTCGGATTATTGTACCCTTAGATGATGATTATTCATTTGACTATGGTGTAGAAAATCGAAGTAGTAATGCAATTGATACTAAAAGTGCCGATAAAATGCCGATAAGTGCCGATAAAGCGCCGATAAATAATTTAACGGAACAGCAAAGTATAATTTTTCAAATTTACAAAAAGAAAAAGGAAAAATTACATCGCGACAGGCAGAAGAATTGTTGCAAGTAAAGCAAAGACGAGCGAGGGCTGTTTTAGGAGAAATGGTCAATATAGGAATTCTTGAACGGCAGGGTGCTTATAAAAATACGATATATGTATTAAGGGATGGAAGGAAAAGCGAAAATGGATGAATTTAGTAATACACAGGAAAATGCAACGGAAGACAAGCGAGAAGAAATAAAGCAAAAACTCCGTCAGTACTATGAAGGCCGTATTGTACGAAGGATTTAACAAAATCTATCCGTGAGGGAGCTAATGTTCCAGTCTATGTACTGGAATATCTTCTCGGACAATATTGTAATTCCGATGATGAAGAGATCATTGAAGAAGGTGTAGAGAACGTAAAGCGTATTTTGAGAGATAATTATGTGCGCCCGGATGAGGCACAGAAGATTCTCTCTCTTTTGCGTGAAAGAGGCAGCTATACAGTAATTGACCGTATTACGGTTGTACTGAATACAAAGGAAGATCGCTATGAAGCTACATTCTCGAATCTTGGTGTGAAAGGAATTCCGATTCACCCGGATTATGTGAAAGATTATGACAGACTGCTCTGTGGTGGTATCTGGTGTATCCTGCAGATGGAGTATGAGTTTATTGAAGAAGATAAGAAGAATACACAGCCAATCCGTATCCGTAAACTGACACCAATCCAGATGCCACATGTAGACATGGATGAAGTAAGAAATGGAAGAAAAGCATTTACAAAAGAGGAATGGATGGATATCCTGCTTCGCTCTACAGGATTGGAGCCGGAAGTTTTAGTGAGAGAGCAAAATGGCTGTTGATTGCACGTATGATTCCATTGGTAGAGAATAACTTTAACCTTTGCGAGTTGGGACCACGTTCTACTGGTAAATCTTACATATATGAACAGATTTCTCCGAATAGTATTCTGGTTGCAGGAGGACAGACAACGGTTGCCAACCTTTTCTACAACATGTCTAACCATACAGTAGGTCTTGTAGGTATGTGGGACTGTGTGGCTTTTGATGAGGTCGCTGGTATTAAGTTCAAAGATAAAGATGGTATCCAGATTATGAAAGGTTACATGGCATCCGGAGCATTTCGCGAGGAAAAGCAGAAATCCAGGCAAAGGCTTCCATGGTATTTGTAGGAAATATCAATCAGAGTGTGGATACACTTTTGAAGACATCCAGCTTATTTGATCCATTCCCACCGGAAATGGGTACTGACACAGCGTTTCTGGATCGTATGCATTGCTATATTCCTGGTTGGGAGATTCCGAAATATAGACCGGATTCCTTTACGAACGATTATGGATTTATCACAGATTATCTGTCAGAGTTCATGCGTGAACTTCGTAAGGACAGCTATAGTGATCTGATGGACAAGTATTTCCGTCTTGGAAATAACCTGAACCAGCGTGATACCATTGCGGTTCGTAAGATGATTTCTGGATTTACGAAACTGCTGTATCCAGATGGAGAGGTAACAAAAGAAGAATTACGTGAGATTGTGGAGATTTCACTGGAACTTCGCCGCAGAGTCAAAGAACAGTTGAAGAAGATTGGCGGCATGGAGTTCTATGATGTGAATTTCTCTTATACAGATAATGACAGTTTTGAAGAGCATTATGTTTCAGTTCCAGAGCAGGGCGGCGGCAAGCTGATCCCGGAAGGTATGGGAAAACCAGGATCGGTTTATACTGTTTCAAAATCAAAGACAGGTATGATCGGATGCTATATGCTGGAAACACAGATGATGCCTGGTAATGGAAAGCTGACCTGTACGGGCATTGGTTCAGGAAAAGAACCGAAAGAAGCAACCAACACAGCGTTTAATTATCTGAAAGCCAATGGAAACCGAATTTCCGGTCAGATCAGTACCACTACAAAGGACTATATTATCAATTATCAGGATATGCAGGGCATTGGAATGACAGGAAATCTGGCATTGCCGACGTTAATTGCAATCTGTTCCGCAGCACTTGGAAAGACACCATTGAACAGCCTTGCAATTTTAGGTGAAATCAGTATCGGTGGCACTTTGATTAAAGTGGATGAGCTGGCAAGTACGTTGCAGGTATGCTTGGACAGTGGAGCGAAGAAAGTTTTACTGCCAATTACATCTGCAGGAGATCTGGGAACTGTACCATCTGATCTGGTGGGGGCGTTTAGCCTGATTTTCTATTCCTCCGCAGAAGAAGCAGTATTTAAAGCACTTGGTGTGGAATAGGACTTGAATATAGCACAATAGCAGATAAGAAGGTGATGGGTTATTTTTGAACAGGATTTTGAAGAGATGCTGCGGCAACACCAGGCATCTCTGGACGATAGAAAGAAATTTACTGCATTGGTAAAGGACTTATTTCCAGATCAGGCGAAGAATGTCAATTTACTGTTGATGGCATATAACATGGGAATTGCACAGGATATTCAGAGTGCATCCCATATCAATAATACCTTTGCTTTTCGCTATGTGAAGCAGCTTATGGACGATTTTGGTATGAGCCGTGTCAATGCAGATTGGATTGTATCGGTGTGGTGTTCCTGCTATGGGGGAAAGTGCTGGGAAAAGCCTGTGACATTTCCATTCAGAAGCAGGGAAGCGGACCGGCGATTCAGGGAGAACAGTCATCTTCAAGTAAATCTTATGGAGATCTTTTTATCTATGAAAAAAGCCGCAGGGGAAAAGGTCTTGCAGTAACTGGATTCCGTGGGGATAAGAATAAGACGATTATTTTCCAGAACAGATCTGGGAATACGCCGGTAGTGGAGATTGCAGATGATAGCTTCAGCAATTCTCGACCGAAGAAGCCATTCTGACAGAAGGAATAGCGTATATTGGACGGAATGCTTTTTCTGGTTGTAACAAATTGCATCAGGTGGTATTGCCGATCAGTATCGAAGAAATTGAGGATTCAGCCTTTGAAAACTGCAGTAGTCTCAAATCAATCTCATTGCCGATGGCATTGAAGACAATCGGAGACGCTGCATTGAAAGGAACAGGCTTGCGGACCATCGAGATTCCGAAGAGTGTGTTCTGGTTAGGCGATGGACTGGTGGCAGATTGTCAGTCAATGGAGCATGTGACGATTCCAGAGAATATAGGAAGAATCCCGGATCGTATGTTTGAAGGCTGTACGAGTCTGAAAAAAGTGGAGTTACATGAAAAACTGGGAGCAATTGGTGAACGTGCGTTTTTCGGCTGTAGTTCTTTGGATTTCATTGTAATTCCGGACAGTGTAAAGCAGATCGGGCAGGACGCATTTACCAATACAGACAAGCAGTTTATTATTCAATGTTCTTTTGGGTCTTATGCAGAAAAATATGCAAGAAAGAACAAATTTAAATATCAGCTGGTATAGCATGAGTTTCAGATTGTCGCCTGCTATGCGACAACGAAAGAGAAGATTTACGGTATATTGACTGGGTAAGAGGTGAGAGGATGGGACTTTTGATGCACTATTTGGAAATCGGAACCAGATTCCTACGGTGACGACGATTTTGCCGGATGCAGCAAGGCAGGAGATTATTGCAGGCAGACTTCCAATTTTAAACACAGACAAACTGTTCCTGAAACGTGGAGAAAAGATTCACTTTATTGATAAGGCAATCAATATGGAGCAGAAAACAGTGAAAGAGTTCCGTCATGTGGGAGGAAGTGCCCCAGGATTATTTGAGGGAACCAGATGGAGTTCCGGAAGAGGAAGAACGGTCGAGCATACAGAACTTGTGCAGCACCGGGGAATTCTATACATAACGAATCAGAGGATTGTGTTTCAGGCAACGGAATGGGGATTTGACAAGACTTATCGTTATCTGACCGCAATTACTCCATACAGCAATGCCTGCGAGATGCAGTTTGGAAATAAATCCTATTGCATGATCGTGGCGGATGGAAGTGTAGTAAATCAGGTATTGCAGTTGATCAAACAAAGGAGGCAGATACCATAATGGAAGGACAATTAAAAATGGAACAATTCTCACTTCAGAGAGTGGAAACAAATATGAGGTAGTCAGTCTCCTGGGAGCCGGTGGGCAGGGAGAAGTCTATGATGTGAAATGTAGCGGTAATCATTATGCACTGAATGGTACTTTAAGGGTAGTGCTACTGAGCGTCAGAAAAAGATTCTGGAAACAATCATTGCCAAAGGTTCACCAGATGAAAGTTTTCTCTGGCCTATGGAGCTGATTGTGCCGGCGAAAAGTGATCTGTATGGTTATATCATGCCTCTTCGACCGAAAAATTATAAAAGTATCGTGGATTTGATGAAGAAACGTGTGAATCCATCTTTTTATACGCTGTGCAGAACTGCTTTTAATCTGACCAGAGGCTACCAGAAACTGCACGCTATGGGAGCCAAGTATCAGGATATTTCTTTTGGAAACTTATTCTTTAATCCGGATAATGGAGATGTACTGATTTGTGATAATGACAACGTATCCTTTGATAACAGTAAGCCAGGTGGAGTCCTTGGTACACCGGGATTTATGGCACCAGAGATTGTAAGAGGAGAAAAAACGACCATCCAAAGATACAGACAGATATTCACTTTCCGTGCTACTGTTCTATCTTTTTATGGTAAATCATCCACTGGAAGGAAAGCTGGAAGCAAGTATCCGTTGCATGGATATGGCAGCCAGAGTGAAGTTGTATGGCACAGATCCGGTATTTATCTTTGATTCGAATAATAAGGCGAACAGACCGGTGAAAGGAATCCATGATAATGCAACGATTTACTGGCCACTGTATCCGGAGAAATTGCGTCAGATGTTTACCAGAGCATTTACAGTCGGACTGAATGAGCCGAGCAAACGTATTACGGAGCCGGAATGGATGACGTTATTCTCTAACATGATGAGCGGAATGTTACAGTGTTCCTGTGGTGCTCAGCTTTTCTATGATGAGGATCTGGAAGCAAAGGGTGTGGCACATACCTGTTGGAACTGCGGAAAGACAGTACAGGTACCAAATAAGATTATCATTGGAAAGAATCGGGTGCTGTTAAACCAGAATACGAAGCTGTTACATCATCATGTTTACGGTGATTTTGACATGGATACAGTCGTAGGATCAGTGGTTCAAAATCCAAAGAATCCGGCATTCTGGGGAATTCGGAATGAAGATAAAGTAAACTGGACTTACCAGAAAGTGGATGGAACACAGATCCCGGTTGCTCCAGGAAGAACAGCTGGAATTGCAAAAGGTGTAAAGATTATATTCCCTGAATCAACAGGGGAGTTCAAATAAGGATTGAGAAAATAATAAAAGCACATGTGGGAGGGATTTACCATGGAAGTATTACAAAGACCAGGTGGAGAGTTAGCAACAAGACCAATTCATTTCTTTTGGGTAGTAGATTGTTCCGGATCTATGCATGGAGAGAAGATTGGAATCGTAAACAACACGATTCAGGAGTGCATACCGGAAATGCGTTCTGCAGCGGATAATAATCCAAATGCACAGCTACTGATCCGTGCATTACAGTTTTCATCAGGAGCAAGCTGGATTACATCAAGTCCAGTGCCAGTAGAGGATTACGGCTGGGAGGATATGGATGCCAATGGACTGACAGAACTTGGAAAAGCATTTGATCTTTTGGCAGCACAGTTAAGTATTCCACCAATGCCGGAGAGAGCATTACCACCGGTTATTGTGCTTCTTTCAGACGGACAGCCGACAGATGATTATAAAAAGAGCATGGAGAAACTGAAAAAGCTACCGTGGTTCCGGAAAGCAGTCAAGATTGCAATCTCCATTGGACAGGATGCAGATGATGAAGTAATGATTGAGTTTACTGGAAATAAAGAGCTTGTTCTGCAGGCGAATAATGCAACAGCACTTGCAAAGATGATTAAATGGGCATCTACCACAGCTTCTATGGTATCCGCACCATCAAGCAAGCCAATGAATTCGGTTGCAGCATCTACACCTGCAGCATCCGTATCCACGCCTGCAGCTGCATCAGGAGCTTCCGTAGCATCTGCACCGGTAGATGATCCATTTGCACCGGCAAACAATGGGGCACCGCTGGTACTTGATATGAGTAATATTCCAAATCCAGATGATTTTGATGAAGGAGCTGTCTGGTAAGAAGAGGAGGAGTCGGATGAAACGCTATATATGTGACGGAATCGTCAAGGGTGCGACTCACGTAAGAAACCAAATGCCTTGCCAGGATAATAAACGAATCGTAGAAATTTCAGACAAAATTGCGATCGTTGCAGTTGCAGACGGTCATGGAAGCTCCAAATGTCCCAGAAGTGACAGAGGTTCTATGATTGCTGTTAATTCTTTCTATGAAGTCATGAAGAATTATCTGAAAGTCTATGGAGAAGATGAAACCGGACTTTCCAATCTGATTACATTCCTTAACAGGGAAGGTGATATGCGGTTTGCCCAGGATGTATGTGAAGAGTGGCAGGCAAGAGTGAAACAGTCTTTTTACAAAAATAAGTAGATGGAATGACCGATGAAGATGGAAATATCAAGTGGCCGTCCGTATTTTCATTGTATGGAACGACACTGCTTGGAATGCTGGTGACTGACAGCTTTGTATTTTCCTTCCAAATCGGAGACGGGGATATCAGTGCTGTGACAAAAGAAGAAGTCGAACCACTGGTAGAACCGGAGAAATTCCTTGGAACAGAAACCCATTCCCTGTCAAAACCAGATGCCTGGAGAAAAGCAGTAGCATCGGTGCGGAGACGGGAGATGGAAAGTGAAGAGCCATATATGTATATCCTTTCTACAGATGGATTTGCCAATAGTTATACGTCGGATGAAGAGTATCAGAAGACATGTAAAGACTATCTGCAGATGCTTCAGGAGCATGGAGCAGACACAGTGCAGGCAAATCTGAAAAATTGGCTGACGGAGACCAGTGAACTTGGGTGTGGAGATGATATTACGGTAGTGATGGTGTATTTTACAGGAGAGTAAGGGAGTCATAGGAAATGATTGTAGATCGCTATTATTATCATCAACTGAATAAACAAGAGCAGGCGATCTATAAGGTATTTTACAAAGGTGTAATGTCACATCAGGAGATTATTCCAATTCCGGTGCGTGGAGAATTCAGTCAGGAGAGTTTTGAGCGTATATTCATGGCAATGACGAGGATAATCCATTGATTTATTTCTTGAATCAGTCCGCTTGTAGCACTGCCAGTGATATGTTTGGACGTCTTGCGATATGTCCGCAGTATTTTTTACGAAAGAGAAGGTAAAAGAATATAATCGTAAAATTGAAAAAGTAGTGAATGAACTGGCAGGACAGCTGCATTTGCTGGAATGTAATGATTATGAAAAAGAACTTCGGGTGCATGATTGGATTTGTCGGAATATTGAATATGATTATGAAGGAGCCGATAAGGATAAAGTATCCAGAGTGATTGCTTCACACAATATTCTCGGAGTTTTTGCACATCATAAAGCTCAGTGTGAAGGGATTGCTAAAGCAGTAAAGGTCCTTTTAAATGCAGTTGATGTGAAGTGTATCGTTGTAACCGGTGATTCAATAAAAAGCGGACAGTGTGTGCCACATGCATGGAATATTGTGGATATTGATGGAGAACCGTATCAGTAGATGTTACCTGGGATGTAGGAACGGCCAAATCGAGAAAGATTATTTACGATTATTTTAATCTTACGGATAGTTTGATCAACTTGGAGCACAGAGCGGAGAATAATTCTTCCAAAATGTAATAAAAGTAGTGCGAATTATTTTGTTAAAGCTAAGTGTGATTTTCATACTCGTTATGGATTATCAAAACATATACAGAAGCAGATTGAACAAGGAAAAAAAGAGATTTTCTTTCGAATAAATGGGATGTTAAAGAAAGAGAATATTATTGATATGGTAGATACCATTTTACGTCAGAAGCATCAGAGTACCGAAACAACAAGAGTTGGTTTTTCATATAGTTCAAATGAAAAAATCGGTGTTTACTATATAAGAATTAATTAGAAACAAGTGGGGGAGAAAGTATGTGGCATACCACAGAGATCGCTGATATAATGGCGAAAATAACAAATGACTATGGGTATAGTGTGTTCAAAAACAGAAAACTGTGTGTTGCTCTTTGTGGTGATTTGTTTGTGAAATATGAAAGAGAAAAACAGATATTTCAAATGTTATTTCAAGCAGGACTTGGTGAAGTAATAAATGACGCACCTTTTAAAACAGAACAGGAATTAAAAAATCGGGCTTGCACGTGTGGATAGTTTTTTACAAAAACAGGCAATTGAACAGGAGGCTAGAATACATGTAATAGAAATAATGCAAAAATCATTTGCAAAAGTTAATAGTTTATCTGGAATTAATATGTTTCAGCCGCAAGTTACAAGATCCTATAATGAATTGCATTTTCGATTGCTAATTCCAGAAGTTCAAGAATATGCGGATCGTATTGAACTTTCTACGAAGTTTATGTATAAAGAAACGGGAACGGATGTTGATACTGTATTTGAAAAAGCAGTATATACAGATCGTGTAAATGATGTACATGAATCTCAAATGGATTATTGCTTGCTGCCACGTAAAAAGACAAGAAGCTTTAGAACTACAATTTCAAATGAAGGTAATAAGATCTTCTTGACGGATGCTGTGGTTGAATTTACTTTTCTTTGCAGTAATTACAAGAAAGTGATAATTTCTTATCAAATAGACAAAGAAAGAAGGCTGAAGTTAACAAAAATCTCCATATACAAAATGACAGTAGATGAATATGAGAAGACATGTGGGATAATTAATATGCTTCTAAAAGCAGATGCTGCTTCAAAAGAAGAAGGTAAAACAGAAATAAACTTAACACAGTTATCAGAAGAAGAACCAACGTATTTAAGTGCAAGTATACAAGAATATTCAGATGCTCTGCGTCGTGAGATTCACTTCCTAAAGATGGGACGTGGAAAAAAATATAAAATTGTAAATGGTGCAAAAATCAATAAGGATGACAAAGGAATTTATACATATTCTTTTGAATTGGAAACAGAATTACATCTACCAGATGATGCCCCAGTTGTGATAGATACGAATAGTGGTTTTCATGCAGTTGGTACTGTTTTAGTATGTGAGGACTTCCAGATTTTGCTCTTGTTGGATCATGATGTAGGAGAAAAGGTACTGGCTGCGTATTTGATGGTGGAACCTTGGAAATTATTGGAAGCATTGAATAAGAGAATAACTACTCTAAATCCATCTATACATAAAATTGCAATTGCTCTTTTGGAACAGGGTCCAAAGCTATCAACAACTGAAGATATTTCCACAGTAGCAAAAGGGCAACCAGAAGTTTTACGTAAACTGGAGCAAGATAATATTGTGGCAGTATGGGGACCGCCGGGTACCGGAAAAACATATACCATGTCACAGATAGCCAAAACTTATGTAAAACAAGGAAAAACAGTTTTAATCATTTCACATAGTAATGTTTCAGTAGATGGAGTTGTAAAAAAGATTGTTGAGTTACTTGATGTAGATATGGAGCCGGATTTAAAAGCTGGAAAAATTCTTCGTTATGGATATGTGCGTGACGAAGAGCTTTCAAAACATCCATATGCTACTTCTTTTAATTTTGCATTGAGCAAGTGCAAAAGCCTTGCTGCTGACTTAGACGAACTTACTTTAAAAAGAGACGAATTAAAGGCTAAGAAAAAGAAAAACAGAAGAGTATGATGGAATAGAAAAAAGATTAAGCGTATAAGGAATGAAATACGAAAAGAAGAAAAAGATATGCGGAACGAGCACAGCTAATAGGAACTACAATTTCACGTGCGACTATTGACTCTATATTTGAGATGCGACAATTCGATTTAGTAATGTTTGATGAGGTTTCAATGGCTTATGTACCTCAAGTGATTGCTGCGGCAACATTGTCAAAAGAAAAATTTATATGCGTTGGTGATTTTAGACAGTTGGCACCAATCTCGCAGTGTCCAGATGCAAAGCTGTTAAAGACGGATATCTTCTCATATTTAAAAATTATAGATAGTGTAGGTCACATGTATTGGCATCCATGGCTTGTTATGTTGAATGAGCAAAGACGTATGCATCCGGATATCGCTGGCTTTCCTAATAAATACATTTATAAAAGATTATTACAGAATCACACAAGTGTATTGAATTCAAGAAAGAATATTGTTAAGACAGAACCATTATCAGGAGATGCGCTGAATTTAGTTAATCTTGCGGGTACTTATTGTGCAGCAGACAAAAATACGGACGGATCGAGATTCAACATACTTAGTGCTATTATTTCATTTTCAACAGCAGTTGCAGCTGATCAGAAAACAATAGAACGTGTCGGAATAATTACGCCATATGCGGCACAAACTCGACTGATTCGTGCAATGTTGAAGGATTATTATAAACAAAATGACCATCATATCAGTTGTGCAACTGTGCACCAGTTTCAAGGATCAGAAGCAGATTTGATTGTGTTTGATGCTGTGGAAAGCTATCCTAAAGCAGCTGTCGGATATTTGATGGGAAAAGAGCCAGATAGTATCATGAGGCTGATTAATGTAGCAATTACCCGTGCAAAAGGAAAACTTATTACAGTTGCAAACGATAAATTTTGGATTAATCTTTATAAGGGTACAAATCACATATTTTATAAATTATTAGATTACATCAAAGAAGGGCATAAAGTAGTATCGAATAGTGAAAAACATTATTGCCTTATGTAGAGGATGTAAATCCGGGTAGTATGATGCAGATATACACAAATGAAGATGCTGCTATTTTTATGTTAGAAAATGATCTCGAAAAATCCAAAGGAAGAGTTGTAGTATCATTACCGAGTAGCAATTTAAGAGAAACACAAGGTCAAATTATACAAGCTATTGATGATGCACACAATCGTGGAATTGATATTTGGATGAAGTCGAATGAATATAGTGGGCTTTCGGATGCATGGAAACGATATTGTGTAGGAACTGAAAACGCCACATTTCCATTGATAGTGATTGATGATGAAATAGCATGGTATGGGTTGCCAACGGCCACTTGGAGTTTTAAAGTAGATAAGTCTTCTTCTTTAAAGACAGTTTTACATGTTATGGTCAGAATCAAAGGAAAAAATACAATTGAAATGATTAAGGCATTAACAGAACTGGAAGTTATTCAGGTTGGTGTTAATAAAAGACCATTGTCAAATAAAGAAAATAGCTTGAAAAGTAATATTACTGAGGGGCAGTCAATTAAATCTATAGGATTAGCTGCATTTGTAGAAGAAAAAGAATTTTGCCCAGATTGTAGAAGTCATATGATTCTTGCAAAGAACCAAAGAGGAACTGCATATTTAAGATGTTCCAACAAAAACTGTAAAAAAATGAAATACTTGACGGCTGATTTGATGAATTGGTATATATCAAATCATAATGTAGAGTGTCCGAAAAATGATGGTGGTGAATTAAAAGGAATATTAGGAAAATATGGACCATGTGTAAAGTGTAGTAGAGGGCATTTCCTAAAACCAGAAGAAATATAGGTGGAAAAAATGTATTTGCTTAAGATATTTATGTATGGAATAGGATTTTCATGATTACAATTTTAGTGCAGTATAGTATTTATAAAATTCGACATAATGTACCACAAAATAAAAATGGTGTTATGGTTGGAAAGAATGCCATTATAGCATTATGTATGTTGGGTCTAATAAGCAATAATATTTACTTCCTTTCTGCAGTTATTGGATTGGCTATAGCTGATGAAATAGGAAAAATAATGGGTTGGAGCAAATAATATTTGGTTATAATTAAGAGGGAGAATAGAGTAAATGGTAAAGCAAATCGTAAGAGATGTTTTCTTTTTAGGCCAGCCATCCAAGCCAGCCACAAAAGCAGATATCCAGATTGGGAAGGATCTGCAGGACACACTGCAGGCGAACCGGGAACGGTGCGTTGGTATGGCTGCAAATATGATTGGTGTAAGGAAGAATATTATCATTGTGAATATGGGATTTATAGATGTTGTTATGTTTAACCCGGTGATTGTTTCAAAGCATGACATGTATGAGACGGAAGAAGGCTGTCTGTCTCTGGATGGTGTTCGTAAGACGACCAGATATCAGGAAATTGAAGTAGAATATTATGACTTCAACTGGAAAAAACAGCGGCAGAAGCTGTCTGGATGGACGGCACAGATCTGTCAACATGAAATTGATCATTTGTCTGGGAAGATCATATAATCGAATGCGGATTGCGAGGTGGCCGGTATGTTAAAGAATGTACTGATTGTGGTGGATGATACAGAAAATCCATAGAATTTTATAGGGACTTATTTGGACTGCAAGTGATTCTTAAGAATGAAGGTAATGTGATCTTATCGGAGGGACTTGTTTTGCAGGATGCCGACGTATGGGGGAAAACATTGAATGAAACTTCTACACCATTCAATAACATGATGGAACTGTATTTCGAGGAATTTGATATAGATGGATTGATTGCAAAATATGAATCTGGTAAGTATTCCGTTCGATATGCCACAGAATTGACAGAACTTGCAGGTGGCCAGAATCTTGTAAGGCTGTATGATCCGAGTGGTAATCTCATTGAGGTTCGCACTCCATTTATGTTTAATTAAAGGAGAAGATATGCAGATTTTTGTTGATGCAGATGCCTGTCCAGTAGTCGGTATTGTTGAAAGAGCTGCAAAAGAGCACAATCTTCCGGTAACGTTGTTGTGTGATACCAATCATGTGTTATCATCTGATTACAGTGAAGTGATCGTAGTTGGAGCCGGAGCAGATGCAGTGGATTATAAACTGATCAGCATTTGTCATAAAGGCGATGTTGTTGTATCGCAGGATTATGGAGTGGCGGCAATGGCTCTTGGAAAGGGCGCATATGCGATTCATCAATCCGGGAAATGGTATACTAATGAGAATATTGACCAGATGCTTATGGAACGCCACTTGAACAAGAAAGCGCGAAGGCATCCGGAAAGAATCACTTAAAAGGACCACGAAAACGAACAGCAGAAGATGATGAGCATTTCAGAGCGTCTTTTGAAAAAATGATACATATGGCAATGGATAAGGGAAAATAATCACAAACAGAACACAAGAGAACCAGGAGGTGTAGAATGATGGGAAAGGAAAGAACCTATATTGCAATCGATCTTAAGTCATTCTATGCATCTGTGGAATGTAAAGAGCAAAATAGAGATCCTTTGACGACTAATCTTGTGGTTGCGGATAAAAGCAGAACAGAAAAAACTATCTGTCTTGCGGTATCTCCAGCCTTAAAGTGTTATGGGATACCCGGAAGCTCGTTTATTTGAGGTTGTTCAAAAAGTAAAAGAAGCCAACAGCGCTCGCAGGTGGAAAGCACCGAACAGAACATTTATTGGTTCTTCTGATGACAGTACAGAATTAGATACCAATCCTGCACTGGAGATTGATTATGTTGTTGCGCCTCCCCGGATGGCTCTTTATCTGGAATACAGCACCAGAATTTACAACATTTATCTGAAATATATTGCACCGGAAGATATTTTCCCTTATTCGATTGACGAAGTATTTATGGATGTAACGGATTATCTGCATACTTATAATATGACAGCAAGAGAACTTGCAATGACCATGATACAGGATGTGCTGAAAACGACAGGTATAACAGCAACTGCCGGAATCGGAACAAATATGTATCTGTGTAAGATTGCGATGGATATCGTGGCGAAGCATATTAAAGCAGATAAAGATGGCGTACGAATTGCAGAATTGGATGAAATGTCCTACCGAAGGAAGCTCTGGGGTCATAGACCACTTACTGATTTCTGGAGAGTAGGAAAAGGATATGCAAAGAAGCTGGAAGAATATGGGCTTTATACAATGGGCGATATTGCAAGGTGCTCCATTGGAAAGGAAAATGAGTTATACAATGAAGATCTGTTATACAATTTATTTGGTGTTAATGCAGAGCTGCTGATCGACCATGCTTGGGGTTATGAACCTGTACCATGGAAATGGTCAAGGCCTACAAACCGGAAACGAACAGTGTTTGTTCCGGGCAGGTACTTCATTGTCCTTATGACTTTGAAAAAGCAAAATTGGTTGTGAAAGAGATGACGGATCAGATGGTTTTGGATTTGGTGGATAAGAAGCTTGTGACGGACCAGATTGTGTTGACAGTTGGTTATGATATTGAGAATCTGAACAATACCGACAGGAAAAAGCAATATCACGGTGAGGTTACGATCGACCGTTATGGAAGAAGAATTCCGAAACACGCACATGGAACGACCAATCTGAAACGGCAGACTTCCTCAACAAAAATGATAATGGATGCAGTAATAAAGCTATATGACAGGATCGTTGACAGAAATCTGCTTATCAGAAGAATTAATATCACAGCGAACAGGCTTGTGGATGAAAGCTCTGTAGAGAGAGAAGAAGTGTATGAGCAGTTGGATCTTTTTACGGATTATGAGGCGCAAAGGAAAAAGCAGGAAGAGGAAGAGGCTGCGCTGGATCGTGAGAAACGTATGCAGGAGGCAATGCTCAGTATCAAGAAGAAATTTGGGAAAAACGCTGTACTGAAAGGAATGAATCTTCAGGAAGGTGCAACCGCCAGAGACAGAAATGAACAAATTGGCGGACATAAGGCATAAAGGAGTTGGAAGAGGATGAAAAATAATTCTTATGACGATATCATCAATTACCGCATCCGGTCTCTAAGAATCATCCGCAAATGCCTCTTTGGGATCGGGCAGCGCAATTTGCTCCTTTTGCAGCCTTGACTGGGCATGATGCTGCGATAAAAGAAACAGAAAGATTAACTGATGAAAGATTGGAACTGAGCGAGGAAGTGATTGCTCAGTTGAACGAAAA
>ENA-OQDF01000557-OQDF01000557.1-human-gut-metagenome-genome-assembly--contig:-NODE-557-length-15462-cov-3.320248_pt1 | contig 15462 bp, 20 predicted proteins | sample MGYA00242769_ERZ504597 | MGnify/ENA primary metagenome ERZ504597 (study PRJEB26092, sample SAMD00036305) | human gut metagenome | host: Homo sapiens | study: EMG produced TPA metagenomics assembly of...
GGGAAAAGGATTTAGGAGAAATACTTAGGAGAGTTGAAGACGGGTAATATGCCAAATATTGCTGATGCAAATCAGAGGCTACTTTGAAAATGGATGGCATCGAAGTTCAGGCTATGATCAGTTACGGAAAATTTTGAATGTTTTTTGCAGGATATTTCTGGAGCAAAGCCGTTTTTGAAGTTTCTTCACGAATTTGATGTTTTTGTGAAAAGTATAATGTATCAGAGGAACATTTGGCTGATTATGAAAATGGGATTCTTAAATTGAAACCTTATGTGACCATTGCTCTCGGGAAAGGTCTGGTAGATAAAAGCCTTTCTTTTAACTGTTCAGTGGATGAGATGTATTTCTCTCTGACACATACCCTCCTTGCACTGATGGAGAAATTGGCAGTAGGAGGAGATATTCTGTCATCTGACCAGAATGTGGAGAGTGAAAAGCAGATCCGTATTATTATAGAGCTGCTGTTAAGAGGAATAAAAAATTTCTAAAATATTTTTAATCTGGAGGTGCACGATGAAAAAGTTAACAACAGGGAAAATATGGCAGTTTGCAGCCGGACAGTTTGGATGGGCGATGCTGTCCGGGATTATTTCTAACTGGCTTGTATATTTTTATCAGCCGGATAAGACAGCCATCAGTCAGGGACAGACAGTATTTATTCCACAGGGGCTGGTGGTCTTTGGTATATTTACTATTATTGGCGGAATTACAGCTTTCGGAAGAATTTTTGATGCTTTTACAGATCCAATGATTGCCTCTTTATCTGACAGATGTACGTCAAAGAATGGGCGAAGAATTCCGTTCCTGAAATGGGCATCTTTACCGCTGGCGCTTTCTACAGTACTGGTTTTCTGGTCGCCGGTTAATAAAAACAGTTGGATCAATGGAGTGTTCTTGCTGGTTATGATTCTGGCGTACTATCTTTCCATTACTGCTTACTGTACACCATATAATGCGTTGATTCCGGAACTTGGACATACTCAGCAGGAAAGACTTAATATTTCCACAGTCATTTCCTTTACATTTATTGCCGGAACTGCAGTGGCGTATCTGGCACCTACGATATGGGGGATGTTTATTCCTGCTTTTGGCAGAGTTGGTGCTATCCGTATGACCTTTACTTTGATGGCGGCTGTAGCGTTTATCTGTATGCTTGTGCCGGTATTTTGCATTCGTGAAAAGGATTATGTAGATACGGTTCCTGCAAAAGAGTCAGCTTTTGGATCTCTTGCAGCTACTTTTAAGAATGGAGAATTTCGTAAGTTTGTGGCATCTGATATTTTCTACTGGATTGCACTTACCATGTTTCAGACAGGTCTTCCATTTTTTGTCACCAGTCTTTTGAAGCTTCCAGAAACAATGACAACTTTGTATTTTGTGGGAATGACAGCGTTGTCCCTTGTATTTTATATTCCGGTAAATAAGCTTACTCCTAAACTTGGAAAGAAAAAGATGATTTTGTTTGCATTTGCAGTATTTAGCTTTGCTTATTTTTATACCGGATTTATGGGAAAAATGAGCTTTATTCCGGCATCGGTGCAGGGACTGATCCTGACAGTCGTGGCGGCTCTTCCTATGGCGATTTTCGGAATTCTTCCGCAGGCTGTTGTGGCAGATATTTCGCAGAGCGACTCGATTACATCAGGAAGCAATCGTGAAGGAATGTTTTATGCGGCAAGGACATTTGCATTTAAACTTGGGCAGAGTATTTCTATGCTGATATTTACCGCAGTCTCGACGATAGGGTCAGCAGAAGGAACTGGTTATAGAGTTGCTGCTTTTGGGGCAGCAGTATTCTGCTGTATAGGTGGAATTATACTGGTATTTTATAATGAGAAAAAGATTAATGGGATTATTAATAGGCATCAGTAAAGATTATAATACAGGCATGTATCGAATGGTGAAAAGCAGATAGCAATAGAATTATGAAAAAGTAACAGGAGTACATACGAATGGAAATAATACATGAGAATGAATATTTGTATAAAATGAATGATGAAATAGAACCATATCTTGCAACGCACCGTCAGGAGGGGTACGTTCCTGGTGCAGAGGATCATCTGCATCGAAAAGACACGGGATAGTGGGGAAAATTTATGTACAGCGTTACCTGGCAGAGAAACCGAAAGGCGTGATTATAATCAGTCATGGTTTTACAGAAGCAGCGCCGAAATATGATGAGATGATTTATTATTTTCTGAAGGCTGGATATCATGTGTATATGCCGGAACATATGGGACATGGACAAAGTTATCGCCTGACAGCAGATCCATCTCTTGTACATATAGATACCTGGAAGCGATATGTGAGAGATTTTTTGAAAATATGCCATGTAATTAAAAAAACATATCCTGAACTGCCGTTAGTTCTTTTTGCGCATTCTATGGGTGGGGCGATTGGCACAATTGCAGCTGCATGGGAGCCACAACTGTTTCAGAAGATTATATTGAATTCTCCTATGCTCCGCCCGCTTACCGGAAATGTTCCCTGGCCATTGGTGATTGCTATTGCACAGACGAAGTGCCTTTTGGGAAGGGAGGAAGACTATGTGGCTGGTCAGAAGCCTTATGATGGTGGTGAGACTTTCGAAACCAGTGGATGTACTTCCAGACCAAGATTCGAAAAATATAATGAGATGCGTAAAGAGAATAAAAAATTCCAGGTTAGTGCAGCTTCTTATGGGTGGCTTCTGGCGTCTGTAAAAATGAGTTGGTACATAAAATATTGTGGATGGAAGAAACTGACAGCACCTGTTTTGCTATTTCAGGCAGAAAGAGATGATTTTGTATCTGTAAACGCATTGAGAAAATTTGCAGAGAAAATTAATCATAGAGGAATTACTTCCTGCGAATATGTTTACCTGCCGGGAACCAGACATGAGACCTACCGCAGCGATGACAGGACGATGGAAATGTATTTAGATAAGATTATGAAGTTTATGGATTCATGTAGCGGGGAGATGTTTTCTCATTATGAGGTGTTGAGAGAGTAAGTCATTGTCTGAAAGTTATATAAAACCTTTGGAATGTTGCTTTACGCTAAAATGGTTTCATGTTATCATTATTTTAGTTGAAAATTTTGATGACAGGAAGCCATTTTTGATTGTGAGGTGTAATGAATGGGGAGAGTTTTTAATACAACGGGTGTGTGTATTCCAGAGAAGCATTATATGGTAGATATTAATGGTCGTTTACAACAGATTAAAGTGCTTGTGGATGGGGGAAAATATTTACCATTAACAGGGCCAGACAATATGGTAAAACTACAACTTGCGCGCACTGGCAGAAATGCTTCGGGATGAATATTATGTTGTATTACTTGATTTTCAGACATTTGACAATGAGAAATTTAGTAATGGAAATGTGTTTTCAGTAGCATTTGCTGGTTCTTTTTTGCGTGTACTTCGCAGAAACTGTAAGACTATGAATAACGAAATGGCCTCAGTTATAGACGAGATGAGAAAGGATGCCGATTATGCTAACAGATACTTTTCTCTGAAAGAGCTATTTGAGGGATTAAGTGATATATGTGAAGCGGCAGACAGAAAAATAGTTCTTATGATTGATGAAGTAGACAGTGCAGCTAATAATCAGGTTTTTATTGATTTTCTGGCGCAGCTTAGGGCACAGTACTTGGACAGAGAATTTTATCCGGGATTTCAGTCGGTGATTCTGGCAGGAGTGTATGATATTAAGAATTGAAGAGAAAACTCAGACCAGAGGAAGGACATAGATATAACAGTCCATGGAACATTGCTGCAGATTTCAGCATCGAAATGAGTTTTTCTGAATCAGAGATAGCAGGGATGTTGCAGGAGTACGAAAGTGATCATCGTACAGGGATGAATATATCAAAAATGTCAGAATTGCTATATGCGTATACAGCGGGATATCCGTTTCTGGTTTCAAGAATCTGCCAGCTGATGGATGAAAGGGTACGGGACGAATATGAAAATCTGAAATTGGTATGGACGGAAAATTGTTTTAATGAAGCAGTGCGTATTCTGCTTGCGGAGAAGAATCCTTTATTTGAATCATTAGTTGGAAAAATATGCGATTATCCGGAGTTAAGTGTTATGCTGAAAACATTACTTTTTACAGGAAGAAATATCGCGTATAATCCGGATGAAACCTCGATTGATATGGCTCAGATGTTTGGCTTTATTAAAAATCAAAATGGGAATGTGGTTATTGCAAACAGAATTTTTGAAACGAGATTATATAATTATTATCTTACAGAAGCAAAAATGCAGCAGACAGAGATATATAAGGCAGCCCTGCAGGACAAGAGTCAGTTTATAGTTAATGGATATCTGGATATGGAAAGGATATTGGAACGTTTTGTTGTTCATTTTCAAGATATTTACGGGGAATCTGATGAAAAATTTCTGGAAGAGCAGGGGAGGAAGTTCTTTTTACTATATTTGAAACCGATTATTAACTGGACAGGAAATTATTATATCGAATCCAGAACAAGAGATCTTCGAAGACAGATGTAATTGTAGATTATCATGGACGGCAATATATAATTGAATTAAAGATATGGCACGGTGACGAGTATAATAAGCGGGGAGAACAGCAGCTTGTTGGATATCTGGAAGATTATCATGTGGATAAAGGATATATACTTAGCTTTAATTTTAACAGGAAAAAACAGTCGGGAATCCGGAAAATTATAGTGAATGAGAAAACGATAGTGGAAGCAGTGGTATAAATTAATTTAGGATAAAAAGCGGGAATCCTCGGCAATTCAATTACCGAGATGAAAGCGTAAACTGTGCATGTCTGCACTCATGGTAGATAAAAGGGGGCTTCTAGGAAAAAACCATGTAGAAGTAATTTCTACAGGTATAGAATTTAAAAATACATTTAACGTGCAGAATTTTATAAAATATGGCATAGCATGTTTCAAGAAAAATTGTAAGGTGACTATGGGCGATTAGAAATGGTTTCCTGTTATCAATATCTCAGTTGAGAGAACTGATAACGGGAAACCATTTTTGTTATTTGGCTGCGTTTTTATTTAACAGCCGGAAACAGATTACAAAAAAGATAATTCCATATACAGTTGTGATAGGTGTCGCCATTCCAACATAAGTCAGAGATGTTTCCGGTAATCTCGACATAATGATAGATACCGGAATTCGGATGCAGAATGCGGAAGTGATTCCCTGGATCATAACAGGAATACTTTTTCCACAGCCATTAAAATATCCGATACTGCTGAAAAGTACACAAGTCAGTATACAGTCGGCAGAGAAACCTTTCAGGTAAGCGGCACTCTGCGCGATTACCTCGGAATCATTGGTAAAGAAAGAGGATAATACTCCGCCTCCGAAGAATCCTACCATAAAGATGATGATTCCAACGGAACATCCGGTAATGATTGCAGTGTAAAAACCCTTCCATGCCCGGCTTTTCTTTCCGGCACCGATATTCTGCGCAACAAATGCTGATACACTCTGCATGATAGAGGACGGAACCAGCATAATAAAGGAAACGATTTTCTGTGCAATTCCATATCCGGCAGATGGCATCAGACCCATCTGATTGATAACAGAATTTACGACAAGAAATGAAATCTGAACCGTTGTCTCCTGAAGTGCAATCGGCACACCTACGTTCAATATTTTCCCTAACTCCTCCTTATAAATCCGACATTGTTCTCTGGAAAATTCTATAGGCATATCCTGCTTTCTTAATACAACGACAGAACAGACAACAGAGACAAACTGTGCAAATACAGTGGCAATGGCGGCACCCGCAACATCCATGTGAAATACTCCAACCAGAAGCAAATCTCCCAGAATATTTATGACGCAGGCAATTCCTACGAACAGAAGTGGAAGGTTTGCATTTCCCACACCTCGCAGCACCCCGCTGATTACATTGTATGCAATGATAATAACGATACCGGCAGAACAGATTCTGATATAAAGAATCGTTTTGTCAAAGGATTCAACCGGTGCCTGTAAAAGATGCGCAATTCCTCCGGCGGCAAATTCCAGTACAAATGTCATGATGACAGCAATGATCAGAAAAAGAATGATCGTAGTTCCGACCGCATTTCCTGCTTCTTTTGGTTTTTGTTCTCCGATGTGATGCCCGATTATTACGGTGGAGCCCATTGCAAGGCTTGTAATAATAAAAGTAGCCATCTGCATAAAGGAACTTCCTGTTCCTACTGCGGAAATACTCGAGGCATTTCCGAATTTTCCAACAATCAGCAAATCAACTGCGCCATACGCAGCCTGCAGGATCAATGCTCCAAGTACGGGGATAGCAAACCGAAGCAAAGACTGGAACACAGGTCCTTCTGTAAAACTTATTTCTTTTTTGACATTTTTTCCTCCTGAGAATGTGGCTTGAATGATTCAGATAGGCAGATATCATATCTGAAGCATTTAGATATTATCAGTATAACATAGTTATTGCGCACATTCTACTGTCACGTTGATAACCTTGTAAGTCTTGGAGTTACTGTGTTACTGTTTACTCAGTGCCTTGTGACAATCTTTTTCCATATCAAATAAGCTCCATGTTCTGATTGCGAATATCAGTTGAAGTATGTTACTATAAAAAAACATAGCTATATCATATGATTTTTGACGAGGTAAATCAGATGGCTGGTGACACAGAAACATGATAAGAAAGGTAAAAAACATGGCATCAGAAAGAACAGAAGAACTATACAGGGTTTTGCTCAGCAAGGGCTATCCGAAGGAGCTTTGTGCTGAGATTGCATATAAAAATATGAATACAGATTATACGCAACCAGAATGTTGGGGTATTTATATCGGTATACAAATCCTAAAATCGAAGATCTGGTAGATGAGATGCTGGCGATTTTAAGTGACCGGGAGCAGATAATAGAGAAAAAGGAATCTGAACATGCGCAGGCAGTGATCAGTGAAATGTACCGGAAGGATTATAAGTGACGAAGAATTTGGAGATAAGATAACAATGGAGCAATATTATTACAACCATATGAATAAGGCACAGCAGGCTGCATATCACAGCATTCTTAGCGGTGTGAAAAACCTGGCGGATGAATTTCAGATTCCGGCATTAGAGGGAGAAGAACTTTATAATGTGTTTTTTCAGATGCGTCTGGATCATCCGGAGATATTTTGGGTGAGCAGTTATAAATACCGGTATTATAAAGACTCTCCGAATCTGATTTTTATTCCGGAGTATCTTTTTGATAAAAAGAAGATTTGCGAACATCAAAAGGCTATGACTGCCAGAGTTGAGAAGCTGATTCGCCCGGCTCAGAAGCTGTCTGAGTGGGAGAAAGAGAAGTATGTGCATGATTTTATCTGTGAAAATATCCGCTATGACAAACTGAAAAAATCATATTCCCATGAAATTATCGGACCGTTGGGGCAAGGCGTTGGTGTTTGTGAGGGAATCGCAAAAGCAGTAAAGGTTTTGTTAGATGCACTGGGAGTCTGGTGTGTGATTGCAATCTGTGGAAATAATCCTGAGAAGGGGATTAAGTATCGCCACACATGGAATATCGTAAAAATAGGAGGTACATATTATCATCTGGATGCGACTTTTGATAATACCCTGGGAAAAGATCGTGAGACTTCTGAAATCCGCTATGATTATTTCAATCTGGATGATTCACAGATTTTCAGGGATCATGAGCCTCTTATTGCGCCGGCGCCTCACTGCGGTGATCATGAACACTTTTACTATAAGGAGAAGAAGCTTTCTTTTACTAAGAAAGAGGATGTGTATAAGCGTTCTTTGCAGGCGGCGAAGAAAGGCAGGGTACTTATTTTTCACTGGAGAGGCGGTTATCTGACAAAGGAAGTACTGAAGGAATTGCTGGAGCTTATCCGGAAAGCAGGAGATGAGAAAGACAAAACAGCAATGGTCAGCATAAACTGGCCGCAGGCAGTTATTCGTGTTCAGTATACGGATATGCAGGTACAGGAGAGTGTGACAATAGAGGAAGCGAATGAAGGGGAAAAATAGATGTAATAAACAGCCTGACTTTTTCCGTGTGAGGATAGAGCTTTTTAAAAGAATGTGATCAGAGTGAGAAAACAGCCGAGATGCGGGACAGGGAATTAAAAGAAATCAGGAAGCAGGAACAGTATAGGAAAGCTATATCATGTATGGAAGAGGAACAGTATGATAAGGCAATAATTTTGTTTGAGGGATTTCCAAGAGATTATGAAGATGCCAGAAATAATTTCAGGGAATAAGGGTGAAATAAATGAATCAAAATTGCATGATTACACGAGAAGCAGCGTTGGAATTCGGTTTATCATTTCAGAATACATATACGGAAAGACCTTTCCGTGATCAGAACTGGCAAGTGGTAAGAGCGAGGGAAAACAAAAAATTTTTATGGATCTATGAACGAAACGGTTATGTTAATCTGGATGTAAAGGCAGATCCGGAGTGGCGTGATTTTGGCGAAGTGCCTATGAATCTGTACAGGCTGGTTATCATCAGAATAAGGAACATTGGAATACCATTATTCTAAATGGGACGGTACCGGATAAAGATATTAAAAGAATGATATCCGAAAGCTATGATCTCGTAACATACAGCCCGACAAAGAAGATTTATGAGGCAGTGAAGCAAATTCCGAAAGGATGCGTTGCAACTTATGGTCAGGTTGCCGAAATGGCAGGGAATCCGAGAATGTCGAGAGCGGTAGGAAATGCCCTCCATAAGAATCCGGATCCGGAGCATATTCCCTGTTATCGGGTAGTGAATTTCAGAGGAGAACTGTCAGGGGCTTTTGCCTTCGGCGGTAAAGATGTACAGAAAAAGCTACTGGAAGCAGATGGAATTGAGGTTGTCAATGGAACGGTAGATTTAAAAAAATATGGATTGGCGCAAAGAGATGATAAACTGTGAGAAAACAGATACGGATGATTACCTATTTACCTTATTATCATTTGGATGCTGCTTTTGATAACGGCCTGAGAAAGGATTACGGAAATTCTGAAATCCGATATGATCATTTTTATTATAAAGAGAAGAAGCTGTCTTTTACCAGACAGGAATTTTGTAATGCTCATCAGTTTATTGATCTTCGGCTGACATTGGAAAAAGATGGAAGCGGGTGCCTGTCACTGCGTGACAATGGGGTGAAATTTAATCCCCTGGAATACAGAAACAGGGATACACAATATGGACTTGCTATTATCAGGGGGATTTCAGAGAAAATAGATTACCATTATGTGGCATCCATGAATTGTCTGAATGTGATGATCAGGTGAAGGATCATATATGAGGAATATGAAATGAATTACAGGAATGTAAAAATATCACAAGATGCGAGGATTGCGAAACAGTCAGTAATTGTGGGAGATGTGACAATTGGGCGTGACAGTTGTGTTTTATATTATGCTGTGATCCGGGGCGATGATGCACCGGTTGTGATCGGTGAGGAGTCAAATATTCAGGAGAATTGTACGATTCATGTAAACCATAACAGACCGGTATATATTGGAAATAATGTGACTATAGGGCATAATGCTGTGATCCATGGCTGTACCATCGGTGACAGAACTTTGATCGGAATGGGAGCGGTAATCCTTGATGGAGTAAAGATCGGAAAGGACTGTATTATAGGTGCAGGAAGCCTGGTTACCAAGAATACTGTGATACCGGATGGCTCTCTGGTAATGGGCAGTCCGGCTAGGATCAAACGAAATCTCACCTGGGAAGAAAAGCTTGGTATTATGGAGAACAGTAAGGAATATGTCACTGTATCTCTGGAAATGAAAGAACAGGGTGTGTTATAGAAAAAAGAAAGTCCGGCAGAAAAAAACAAGTAATATGTTGATGGAGAATAATTCAAATGATAGTTAACAAGTGTTCGGAAAATTTACTTACAAAATCAAAAAAATTATATGAGAATTACAGGGATAACTGTACAGTGGTCCAGAGAATGCTGGAGAAGTATAAAAAGATATATCCCAATATTTCTGATTATTCTATTATGCATTTTATAGATATTGCAGAATTTTGCGATTTAATAATGGACAGACAGAAGCTGGAAGATTTGAATGGAGATGAATGCTACTGCCTTTTGATGGCGGCTCTGTTTGCTCATACCGGATTTTGTTTAAATCAGGAAAGCATGAATAAATATATAAGCAAACTGGGGATCCAAAAGCAGACGCAGCCGCTTTCATTCCTGCAGATTATGAGTAAATATCATGTTTTATTCAGTGCGTGTCTGATAGAAGAATATGGAGATATATTTGAATTTCCGTCAGAGATACATAAACATGCCATAACCAGCATGCTGTATTTTATTGGCGGAAACAGTGATGATATAAATCAGTTGGAAGAAATTTTGGTATTAGACAATAAAAATACTGTCAGATTGAAGAATCTGGCAGCAGTTCTTGCTGTTGGAAATCAGCTTGCAGAATTGAAGAATACAAATCTTGATCTGAATTATGAGGATTTTGATAAGTATAATTCTGAAGAGATTGTTGGCTTTGTTGAAAGAAACGTTGTAAGGAGTATTGCTGTCAAAGATGGCAAACTTGTGATAGAAGCAGGCGGATCGGATTCGGCATATGCACTGATTGAAAGAAAAGTAAATTTGATCATTAATAATTATGAGAAGATCCTCAGAAGTCTGACTCATGGATCAGGTGACAATACCGGCCTTTTTGGCATTGATTCGATAGAGCTCAAATGTGTTTTGTCCGCTGAAAATTCAAAAAAGATCTACCTTAATAAAGAAATTGAAGAATCATGGACAGAAGAGGATATTGAACTTTTCAATAAACTTTCTTTTGAGGAAAGAGTGTTTTATGCTGATTATCTGTCTACAGAGTTTGAAATCACCAAATTTCTTGTGGACTTTGCAAAAACAAATAAAGCAGTACTTGCGGGATTAGAGTATAGAGTAAAATCACCGAAGTCCTTATACAATAAGCTTTATCAGAGAGTAGAAAAGTCTTTTTTTGATTCAATAGCGGATGTTATTCGTTATACAGTGATACTGGAACCGAAAGAATATGTTGAACAGATACGATCTGTGACAGATGCCCTGTATGAGAAAAACTGGAAGATATATTCATTGAAAAATTATTGGGTCAATGACAGTTTTCCATATAATGGCGTAAATGCCAAGTTTAAAAACTCACGCAACTATCGTATTGAAATCCAGTTCCATACTCAGGAAAGCTTTGATGTGAAAATGAGTGAAGAAGATCATAAATTGTATGAACAAAGAAGAGTTTTAGAACCGGGCTGTGATGAATATAACAGAATATTGCAGTTACAGCTGAAATTATATTCTGATATGGAATATCCTGAAAATATTGCGGATTTAGAAAAAATCTGACGCACATCAAGGATATCTGACGCAGGATTTCACGCTCTGATGAGCAGTAACCTGACCGAATTAATAGTTACTGTTCACACACCACTATCCCGCGAGGTGTTTTGGCATGAATATGCCAAAATCCCGAGACATACAAGCAAAATTCCATTGCCGCAGGCAATCTGGAATGAATTTTGGCTACGTTATTGTGAACGGAGTGAACAGTAACGATTAATATGCATTATTTATATCATACACCTGCTTTACGATAAACAGATTTCATGTTATGATTATTTCAGCTGAATTTGAGATATTCTATTAATGAAAAGGGCAACTATTCAACAGCTTCTGACTGTGAAAGTATTGAACAGTTACGAAGAAAAATAAAAGGAGGATCAATGTTATGCTTACAACATGGACTCCGGCACATATGCCGGAAAAAGAGGAAATCAAAACCCGTCTGCAGACAGCAAGAAGTCAGCTCTATGATTTTCAGATGAAAATCAAGGAACATAAGATCCCGGTAATCGTACTCTTTGAAGGCTGGGGATCTTCCGGCAAGGGAAGTACGATCGGAAAAGTCATTAAGAATATTGATCCGCGTTTCTTTAAGGTTGCCACTATGTCAGCTCCCACAGCAGAAGAACTGAGATATCCATTTCTGTATCGCTATTTTAAACAGATTCCGGAAGCCGGAAATTTACATTTCTGGATTCGGCTGGATGGAGCAGACTTGTAAAGACTGTCTGTCGGGCGAGATTGAAGGCGAAGGTTATATACAGCGGATTGACAGCATCCGCCGTTTTGAGCGGCAGCTTACAGATAATGGTTATCTGGTGCTGAAATTCTTTATGCAGATTGACAGGGATGAACAGAAGCGGCGTGAAAAATTACTTCTGGATCATAAAGACACCAGATGGCGTGTGTCAGACTTTGATAAATGGCAGAATGAACATTACAAAAAATGTGCAAAAGTATTTTCTCAGTATCTGTCTGACACGAATGTTTCCTCTGCACCATGGTACATCATAGATGCCAGTGACAGAAAATGGGCGGAACTTCAGGTGCTGGAGACTATGGTAAGCAATATTGAAGTTGCCATGCAGAATCAGGCACATTCCGTTCCGATTTTGCAGAATGTATTCCCTCTGGAGCAGATTCCCCGTCTGTCGGATATTGATCTGAGAGATAAAACAATGGATGACGAGGAGTACAGGGGAGAACTGAAACAGCTCCAGAGTAAACTGGGGGAACTCCATAATAAACTGTACAGGAGACGTATTCCTGTGATCATCACGTATGAAGGCTGGGATGCGGCAGGCAAAGGAGGTAACATCAAACGTATTACAGAAGCTCTGGATCCCCGGGGTTATGAAGTACATCCAATTGCAAGTCCGGAACCACATGAGAAGGCCAGACATTATTTATGGCGTTTCTGGACAAGACTTCCGAAAAATGGGCATATCGCTATTTTTGACAGAACCTGGTATGGCAGAGTTATGGTAGAACGTCTGGAGGGATTTTGCAGTGAAAATGACTGGAAACGTGCCTACAACGAAATGAATGAGTTTGAGAAAGAACTTAAAGACTGGGGTGCAGTCATTATTAAATTCTGGGTACAGATCGATAAGGATACACAGCTGGAGCGTTTTCAGGAGAGACAGAATAATCCGGAGAAACAATGGAAGATCACAGATGAGGACTGGAGAAACAGAGAGAAATGGGATGCCTATGAAGTGGCCGTAAATGAGATGCTTCAGAAGACAAACACTTCCTTTGCGCCATGGCATGTACTGGAATCTGTTGACAAGAAATATGCCCGTATCAAAGCACTCAGAATTGTGATCTCTGAAATAGAAAAAGCATTAAAAGAAAATTAAATTTTGCGGGAAATGTGTAAATGAATGATAAGATAACAGTCTGCCTGGGTAAGGGCGGGCAAAGAGAAATGGCAGAATCTTTTGCCAGAAAGAACAATGTTCCGATTATGGACAAACCGGGAGAACATCTGACAGTAATGTTTGACTCCCGGGGCGTATCACTTACCGGTTATGGCCTGACATATCAGGGAGATTTTGAAGGAATGCTGCACAGAGTCACAAACGGAAGACTTTCCCATGAAATGCTGGTACGTGCGGTCAAAACAGAGGGAGAACATCTGAAAGCAATTGATGCCACTGCAGGTATGGGGGAGGATGGTTTCCTTCTTGCAGCATATGGCTATGAGGTGACATTATATGAACAGAATCCGGTGATCGCCGCACTTTTGAAGGATGCGCTCCGGCGTGCCAGAAAGCATCCCATATTAAAAGACATTGCTTCCAGAATGAAACTGGTGGAGGGTGACAGTGTGTCATGTATGGAGAAACTTATGGATCCGGTAGATGTGATCTATCTTGATCCCATGTTCCCGAAGAGACAGAAATCCGGTCTGATAAATAAAAAACTTCAGCTGATCCAGAAACTTGAACCTCCATGTTCTGAGGAAAAGATCTTTTGATGCAGCTATCAAAGCCGGACCTTCCAGAATTATCGTAAAACGTCCTCTTAAGAGCGTCTGTCTTGATGGAAGAGAGCCTTCTTATATATTAAAAGGAAAAGCAATACGATATGACTGTTATGTGATGTAGAAGGTTTATCAGCACATTGCAGCAGCCCTTTATTTTTGAGGGCTGCTGCAATGTATTTTTTTCCATTCCCGGATAAATTCCATTTGTTCCTGATCGGAGATTTCCTGGGAGGCAGCGTCATTTCCGGCAGCTACACAGCAGAGCAGGACGAAGGTCTGAAAGAGTAAAAATACCAGTATCAATAATAATGCAGTCATAATTTGTCTCCTTAATATTATGCAGATGGTTACAGTTATTTTATGAAATTGCTATAAGGATATTTTTCGGGATTTCTGTAACAGATTCTGTATATGCCTGTTGTTTTGCATATCAGAAGTATCTGCATATCATGGAAGCTTTATACATTTTATTTACAGAAAAACGGAGATATGACAGGAGAAACTGTCGGACACAAAAATATAATCTTCCGAATAATTTAAAGTAAGACGCAGATGTTCATTGTCTTTGCAGCGACCTGATGAACAGTTGCGGTAAGATTTCATTATCCAGATGATTCGGAGGATTTTTTATGAAGAATTCAGATGATTCCGGATATACAGGAAAGCACGTGGGTGTGTGTGTTCTGGATACCGGGATTTTTCCTCATATAGATTTTACAGGGAGAATACTTGCGTTTCAAGATTTCATCGGACATCGTATCAGACCTTATGATGATAATTCTCATGGAACCCATGTATGTGGGATCATTGGCGGTGACGGAAGGGCTTCGGAAGGACGGATCAGAGGAATTGCCCCCGGGTGTAGCCTGATAGTTCTGAAGGTACTCGACAGAACGGGAAATGGCAGGAAAGAAGATGTTTTACAGGCTTTTCGCTGGATTCTGGAGAATAAGAGATATTATGGGATACGTGTAGTGAATATCTCGGTGGGAACAACCTGCAGGAGAGCAGAAGATCACAGAGTTCTGATTGCGGGTGTGGAACAACTTTGGGATGCAGGTCTGGTGGTAGTGGCTGCGGCAGGAAATCAGGGACCGAAGGCAGGAAGTGTGACAGCACCGGGAAGCAGCCGGAAGATTATCACAGTAGGCTCCAGCGATCTGCTTACAGGACGGACTGCCATATCCGGCAGGGGACCTACCTTTGAGTGTGTTTGTAAACCGGATCTGGTTGCGCCCGGGAATCATGTTCTTGCCTGTGCACCGGGGGCAGATAACGGATATGGAGTGAAGAGTGGTACTTCTATGTCTACACCTCTGGTTGCAGGGGCAGCAGCATTGATGCTTGAGAAGAATCCGGAGCTGACTAATGTTCAGATCAAGATGAAATTGAAAGAAAGTGCCAGGGATATGGGATTGCCAAAGAATCAGCAGGGATGGGGAGAACTGGATCTGGAACGCTTTATGGAACTGTGATCAGTAATCTTTTATTTCACAAAATTATTGCTTTAGAGCGTGTCTGAAAAAGGCTTTCTGCAAGATGTGCGTCACAATTTGTGGGATATTTTGCCCGGATGAGGGCGCGTAGCGGGCTACGGCAACTGAATTCGGGTGAAATATCCCGCAAAGTGGGGC
>ENA-OQDF01000559-OQDF01000559.1-human-gut-metagenome-genome-assembly--contig:-NODE-559-length-15385-cov-8.733124_pt1 | contig 15385 bp, 19 predicted proteins | sample MGYA00242769_ERZ504597 | MGnify/ENA primary metagenome ERZ504597 (study PRJEB26092, sample SAMD00036305) | human gut metagenome | host: Homo sapiens | study: EMG produced TPA metagenomics assembly of...
AAAAGAGGGCGGAACTTGTGACGCGGAAGGGGCCCGGAAATGAGAATCAAGCAATTCGTCAGGAAACCTGATGGTTTCCCGACTCAGTGCGTTTTGACCTCTGGTGTTGTGCACCAGAGGTCATCCCATTTTCCGGGCCCCTTCTGAGCTCACAGTTCTTGCCCTCTTTTCTCGCCCGCTGCACCGCAGGTACGAAGCCACGCGAGGTCGTCCGTATTCACCTCTAAGCCTTCAGAATCGCGCTCAGCACATACTGATATTTGAGAAGTTTTTCTGCGAAATATCCCCGAGTCTGATCAGGTCAACATCCAGCCACAGCTCCTCTGCTGCCACCATCATATTTGCAAACATAATCCCGAAATTCACCTCATCCCACTTCCGAAGCTTCTCCACACTGTGCTTCTTCGAGAAAATATGAATCCTGTTATCATACACCACAAATCTCCACGGCTGGCTGTTCATACTGGATGGCGACAGTCTCGCCGCTTCCAGCATCTGCGTCATCCACTGTCGCGGCACCTCTTTGAACACACAAAGATCCTCCAGCGGCAGTCTCTTTGCTTCACTTTGCCGTCTCGTATGCGAACCATGACTCTTACCAAAAGCGACGATCCCCACCAGCCGCTTTCCGTTCTTCTCAAGCTCCGCCTTTTTCACACGATTACTTCCGATAAAGCAGGTTCCCAGTCCGATACTGCACAGATACAGCACCATCTGTTCCATAATATAACCCACGTTCATCAGATATCGTTCTGACTCCTCCGAATAAAAAGCCATATAATACGGCGCCTTCACACTGAACATACTGAGCATTCTCTCCTGCCCTTTTCTGTTGTCCAGAATCGCCATATCCACACCAATGCCCGAAAACAGTGCCGGCATCTCCTTATAATGCTCCCAAATCTTATCCAAAGTCTGCGGCGGAAGCGTATCAAAACAATAATTCCTTACTGATTTTCTAACAAAAATAGCCTCATATAAATTCATACTCTCACCCTTACTTCATCTGCTATCCGTCTGTTTTTGTTACAGTTCACTGCTGAATGAACAGTAATATTTCTTTCATAGCCGGCCGCGGCCCGCTCCCCATTTTTACAGGAGCAAAGCCGCATTCCGAAAAATTTACGTTTAATCTTCCGCATTCGACAGAAATACGGAAATTCTCCCTCTTAATCGCAAATATTTTTCAATTTCCAGCTCATCCATTTTTACTCTGTAATAATATTGTAACATATCCAAAAACTTTTTCAAGGGAAAAACGCGCCAAATTTTGTATATTTTTCACACATATTTCCCATCAAATTTATGCAACTTTAAAACCTGTGCTTACGCTTCCGCGGTCAGCTTCTCCAGCTCCTCCACATAAGAAGCAAACACATCCAGCGCCTCTTCCACCGGCTCCGGCTTCGTCATATCGACGCCGCAGATCTTCAAAAGGTCAATCGGATCCATCGAGCAGCCGCCGCTTAAGAACTGTTTGTACTTCTCCACGATACCCGGCTCCCCTGCCAGGATCTTGCTGCTGATCGCAATCGCCGCCGAAAATCCCGTTGCATACTGATATACATAGAACGGTGTATAAAAATGCGGAATTCTCGCCCATTCCAGCGCGATCTGCGGATCCGAAATCATATCCGGTCCGAAATACTCCTTGTTGATCGACAGATACAGCTCCGAAATACCGTCCGCCGTCAGCGTGCCTTCCTCTGCCATCTTCTCATGAATCCGCTTCTCAAACTCCGCAAACATCGTCTGGCGGAACACCGTTCCCTTAAACTGATCCAGGAAATAATTCAGCAGGAAAATCTTCTCCTCTTTTTCTTTCGCATGCTTCAGCAGATAGCGGATCAGCAGTGCCTCGTTGCAGGTTGATGCCACCTCAGCGACAAAGAGGCGGTACTCCGCATACGTAAACGGCTGTGTATGGTTCGAATACCAGGAATGCAGCGAATGGCCCATCTCATGCGCCAGTGTGAAGACCGAATCGATATTTCCGTTAAAGCTCATCAGCACATACGGATGGGAATCGTAAGAACCCCAGGAGTAAGCACCGCTCTTTTTTCCTTCGTTCTCATAAACATCCACCCAGCGCTCCGAAAAGCCCTTGTCCAGCAGTGCCACATAATCATCCCCGAGCACGGCAAGCGCTTTCTTCACGATCTCGATCGCCTGCTCATACGTATATTTCTGCTCGTACTCTTTCGTCAGAGAAACGTAAACATCATACATATGAAGTTCATCCACACCGAGCAGCTTTTTACGCAGTGCCACGTAGCGGTACATCGCCGGCATTTTTGCATGAATCGCCTCGAGCAGCTTGTCGTAAACCGAAACCGGGATATTTCCGCCATCCAGCGATGCAGCCAGTGCAGATGGATATTTTCTTACATCTGCAAAGAATGCGGCCTGTTTCAGATTGGCACCGAACGTTGCGGCGAGCATGTTTTTGTGTTTTTCATACTCCGCATAATACTTCTCAAACGCTTCTTTTCTGACCCGGCGGTCCTTCGACTGTAAAAATCCGACGAAGGTGCCGTGCTCAGTGGAACCTGATTTTCCTCTTCATCCGTGACCGGCTGGAATCTGAGGTCTGCGTTCGAAAATGCCGAAAAAATCTGATCCGGGCTGGATGCCATCTCTCCGGCTTTTGCAAGAACCGCCTCCATCTCCGGCGAGAGAATGTGCTCTTTCTTGCGGAAATTTTCTTTTAATATGCGATCGTACAGACGGAGCGGCTCATATGCTTTTTCAAATTCTGTAACCGTCTCCTCGTCAAGCTCCAGGATCTCCGGCTCTACGAAAGAAGAGGCATCCGCAAGAACAGCCATCATGCTGTCCATCTTTCCGGCATAGCCCTGATACTTCTGATTTCCCATATCCTGGTGATATTTCTGGCTTGCATAGACATACAGGCTGGAAAAGACGCGGCTGATGTCATCCAGACCGGAAAGAACGTCATACAGCGCTTCTGCACTCTCTTTCATTGTTCCCTGTTTTGCGCGGAACGCTTCTATTTTCTTCGCAAGCTCCTGCTCTGTTTTCTCAAATTCTTCATCACTACCAAACAAACTCGAAAGATCCCAGCAGTACGCCGGATCCATCTCTTCTCTTTTTTTCAGTTTAATTTCTGCCATATTTCTCCCTTCATCCATCTTTTTAGACGGAACTATTTCTGCGGTTTTTCTTCTAATACTAATGTGCCGCACTTACGCTTAGTTTACCACAATTTAACCTCTAAATCTAAAATTTTTTCTTAATTTTCTTGACAAATCCATAAACCGATTGTATGATTGTACTATCAAATTAATACAGTAGTACAAAAGGAGTGAATGCCATATGCCATGGAATCTTGATTCCTCGCGGCCAATCTATCTGCAGATCATCGAGCGGGTACAGATGGACATCATCACCGGGCGCTATCAGCCGGGCGATAAGCTTCCGTCCGTCCGCGATCTCGCGCAGGAGGCCGCCGTCAACCCGAACACAATGCAGAAAGCGCTTTCCGAACTGGAACGCAGCGGACTGATCTATTCCCAGCGGACCAGCGGACGCTTTATTACCGAAGATAAGGAGTTGATTCATCAGATGAAAAAAGAACTTGCCGCCGCAGAAGTATCTGCTTTTGTTGCCCACATGAAACAGCTCGGCATAACCCCGGAGGAAATCCGGCAGCTACTTGCCGAAACGATTGAGGAGGAAGAAAATCATGAGTGGACTTGTAACGTGTAAAGACCTGACGAAGCGCTTCGGAAACCACACCGCGCTCGATCATCTCAACCTTTCCCTGGATTCCGGGAAAATTATCGGACTGCTGGGGCCCAACGGAAGCGGAAAGACGACGCTCTTAAAGCTGCTGAACGGACTGCTGACCCCGAGTGAGGGTGAAGTCCTCATCGCCGGAAATCATCCCGGTATTGAGACAAAACGGATCGTCTCCTATCTGCCGGATAAAATGTATCTCGGCAGCTGGATGCGCGTCTCGGATCTTTTAACGTATTACAGCGATTTCTTTGAGGACTTTGACATGTCCCGCGCCAATGCCATGCTGGAATCCTTAAAAATCAGCCCGAAGGACCGTTTGAAAACGATGTCGAAGGAACGAAAGAGAAAGTCCAGCTCATCCTCACGATGAGCCGCCGCGCAAAGCTCTACTGCCTCGACGAGCCGATTGCAGGCGTCGATCCGGCAGCACGCGATTACATTTTATCTACGATTTTAAACAACTACGAACCAGACGCATCCATCCTCATCTCAACACATCTGATTTCCGATGTCGAAAATATTCTCGATGAGGTCATCTTTATCCAGGAGGGCCAGTTAAAACTGCACGCCTCGGTTGAGGATATCCGGATGCAGGAGGGTGAATCGATTGATTCTTATTTCAGGGAGGTATTCAAATGTTAAAAAATGTCTGAAACATGAGTGGAAAGCATGCTGGAAAAACATGGCGCTGCTGAACGGTGCCGCCATTTTCATGGGCGCTCTCGGAGGCTTCGGATTCCTCTTTTCCCAGATTTCTGAGCTGCCGGATCTGCTGATCGTCCTCTATCTGTTTGCATACGTTTTGATTGTGATCGCCGCATCCGTCATGACACAGGTGCTGATGATCCAGCGCTACTATAAAAATCTTTTTACCGACGAAGGGTATCTGACCAACGTCCTTCCGGTATCGGCAACGGATCATATTCTCTCCAAAATGCTGGTTTTCGGCGCATGGAGCATCTTAAACGCACTTTCCGTTCTCGCTTCCTTCGCTTTTTTGCTTCTGCCGTCCGCAATCCGGTATTTTACCGCAAACACCCTGCTTTTTTACAACAAGGCCATGACCTTTTCCGATTTTCTGTCCTATCTCTGGGCACAGATTACCGGTGTTGCCGATGCTGCTTTTTCCCTGATCGGCATCACGAACCACATCGGTATGGCACTGTTTTCCATCGTTGGCTTCTTCGCTTCGCTGTTCTTTGGCATTCTTCTGTTCTATGCCGCCATCAGCATCGGAAGCCTGGTATCCAGCCACAAAATTCTGACGGCTGTCCTCTCTTACATCGGCATGACTACCGTGATCCAGATCTTCGGCGGAATCAGCATCGTCCGTGTTTTCCAGGACTCCACACCGACTGCTGTGGTTACCACATCCTCGGTTTCCACCCTTATCATCACCGTGGTGCTCTGCGTTGTTCTGTTCCTGATCTGCCGCTATATCTTAAGCAGACGCTGAATCTTTCATAAAAATTGCATTAAAAAGCGCCGCCGCGGACGAACCGAATCGTCTGCGGCGGCGTTTTGTATGCATGTTCTGCACTTATGCCAGATGCCAGATATCCTCGTTATACTGTGCAATGGTACGGTCGGAGGAGAAGAAGCCTGCTTTTGCGATGTTGATCAGGCACTTCTTGTTCCATGCATCTTTGTTCTCGTAGTCTTTGTATACTCTTTCTTTTGTCTTGATGTACTCTTTCAGGTCGAGCAGCGTCATGAACCAGTCTTTGTTCAGGATCTCTTTGTAGAGTCTCTCCAGGCAAACCTTGTCGCCGATAGCAAGAAGCTCATCGCTGACGATGAAATCAACCAGCTTTGCAATCTCCGGATCTTCGTCATAGATGTCTTTTGAGCAGTAAGCAGCATCTGCGTACAGGTCGATGACATCCTGCGGTTTCTTTCCGAAGATGTAGATGTTCTCTTTTCCGACAAGATCGCCAATCTCAACGTTTGCACCGTCTTCTGTTCCAAGCGTCAGGGCACCGTTCAGCATGAATTTCATGTTTCCGGTTCCGGAAGCCTCTTTGGATGCCAGGGAGATCTGCTCGGAGATATCTGCTGCCGGGATCACCTTTGCAGCTTTTGATACGTTGTAGTTCTCAAGCATAATCACTTTGAAGTACGGGCTTACCTCAGGATCGTTATCAATCAGCTCCTGCAGGCACAGGATCAGATGGATGATATCTTTTGCGATGATATAAGCCGGTGCAGCCTTTGCACCGAATACCATGGTGATCGGGGTTTTCGGCTTGTTGCCGCTCTTGATATCCATGTATTTGTAAATAGCGTACAGGGCATTCATCTGCTGGCGTTTGTACTCATGAAGACGTTTTACCTGTACATCGATGATGGAATTTTCATCCAGCGCGATATTCTGTGTCTCATACAGGAACTGTTTGAGATCCAGTTTGCGGTTGTGTTTGATCTCCTCAAGTTTTGCAAGAACCTTCTTGTTGTCTTTGTATTTGAGCAGTTTTTCCAGCTCGTCGGCATCTTTTTTGAATCCCGGTCCGATCAGGCTCTCGATATACTGTGCCAGTTCACGGTTGCAGTGCAGCAGCCAGCGGCGGAAAGTGATTCCGTTTGTCTTGTTGTTGAATTTCTCCGGATAAATATCGTAGAACGGTTTCAGCTCGGAGTTTTTCAGGATCTCGGTGTGCAGTGCTGCAACGCCGTTAACAGAAAATCCGTAGTGGATATCCATGTGTGCCATATGGACGCGCTGATCCTTATCGATGATCGCTACTTTCTCATCTTTGTATTTCTTCTTTGCCTGTGCGTCCAGCTCGTGGATAATCGGCATCAGGTGCGGAACAACCTCCTCGAGGTAATCGATCGGCCATTTTTCCAGTGCCTCTGCCAGGATGGTGTGGTTGGTGTAAGCACAGGTCTTGCTTACAACATCGATGGCTTCCTGCATGGTAAAGCCTCTCTCCTGCAGCAGACGGATCAGCTCCGGAATCACCATGGACGGATGGGTATCGTTGATCTGGATCACAACGTGATCATACAGCTTATGCAGATCGTAGCCCTTCTGCTCGCACTCCATCAGGATAAACTGTGCGCCGTTGCTGACCATGAAATACTGCTGGTAGATACGAAGCAGCTGTCCGGCACGGTCGCTGTCATCCGGGTAGAGGAACAGTGTCAGGTTTTTCTGGATCTGATGCTTGTCAAAGTTGATGCTGTCTGATGGAACGATGCTCTCGTCTACAGTGTCTACATCGAACAGATGAAGACGGTTGCAGCCATTGTTGTAACCCGGTACGTCGATATCATACAGGGTAGAATGCATCGTGAAGTTTTTATACGGAACCGCAAAGGATACCGGCTGTCTAACGAGCCAGCTCTCATTTGTGATCCATGGATTTTCACTTCCTTCTGTTTGTGGTCGACCAGAAGCTGGCGGAACAGACCGAAGTGATAATTAAGGCCGATACCGTCTCCCGGCAGGCCAAGCGTTGCGATAGAATCAAGGAAGCATGCTGCCAGACGGCCGAGACCTCCGTTTCCAAGGGACGGCTCCATTTCCATCTCCTCGATCTCGGTCAGCTCTCTTCCGTGAGCTGCAAGTGCTTTTTCAACTTCCTCGTACATGCCAAGGTTAATCAGGTTATTGGACAGCAGTTTTCCGATCAGAAACTCTGCTGAAATATAATACAGCTTCTTACTTCCGGTGTTTCTTTTGCGACCTGCCATCTCCTGTTTGGTGATAACCATCAGGGCTTCAAAGATTTCGCTCTTTGTGCAGTTGTCCAGATCTCTTCCAAAACGCTCTTTTAAGATTGCCTGAATTCTTTCTTCCATTTTTTTCTCCTCGTATTGCTGTGGATAAATTCCCACAGTGTCATTTAGTTGCGCTGCCATTCCGGATTTCCTGCAATTGGCAGCTTTCGCAGTTCCATTCAAAGCTTTTCCCTGAATGGGACGGTTCACTTCTGAATCACTTTTGGGGGCAGCGAAACAGCAAATATTTTACTGCTGCGCGATCCGCGACTTCGTAGATTCCCTTACGACGAGTTCCCCATCGTATACTTTGCTGCAGGGTTCTTCTTTTCCTGAAATTAAGGAAAACAGCATCTTCGCCGTCTCTGCGGCAAGCTGCTCCACCGGCTGACGGATCGTTGTGATGCTGGGTATATAATACTCTCCTGCATCAATTCCGTCAAATCCGGCAACGGAAATATCATCCGGCACGGTAAGCCCGGCCTCTTTTAAGGCACGGCACGCACCGATTGCCAGCGTATCCGCGGTGGCATACAGCGCGGAAAACTCCGTCTTTTTTTCCAGAATTTCTTTTGTTATCTTGTACCTGTGGCGAAAGAATACGTGTCGTCCTTCGTCATATGAAATACCAGATCAGGGTCATAAGGTATCCCATGATCCAGTAAAGCCTGGCGGTACGCATTCAGACGGAGCCGTCCGATACTGATGTCGTCCTCGCAGGCGGTAATGATGGCAATGCGCCGGTGCCCGAGACCACAGAGATAATCTACCATCTTATAGCTTTCCCTGTAGTCATCGACCGATACGCTCGCGCACGGTTTTCCTCCGTCTGAAACCGCCCCGATTGTACTGATCACGTACGGAACCGGGATCTGCGCCATTTTCTCATGCGGATGCGTAAAGTTTCCGCCGAGGAAAATGATGCCGCGCAGCCGTTTTTCTTTGACGATCTCGATCGCGGAGTCTACCTCATTTGCCTTTTCCTCTACTCGCTCAATAATGCAGGCGTATTTCTTTTTTCGCACAACCTCTTCAATCACACTGATCATGTTGTTGAAGAACATGTTGTCCATGCCTTTTACCAGAATGGCAATCGCTTTGGCATTCGACCGCTTCAGGTTTCTGGCACTGTTGTTCGGTACGTAATTCGATTCAGCAATCACCTTTAAAATCATCTCTTTTGTTTCCGGATTGATGTCCGGATGATTGTTCATCGCTCTCGATACGGTACTCACGCCTACCTTACATTTGCGGGCAATGTCCCTGATTGTTACCTGTTCCATATTCTGCAGGCCTCTCCTTTAAACTCTGTACCTGTTCTGCCGGAATCTCTTCCGGCTTGTTTCCCCGGCCTGTTTTGCTTTCTCTCCGGCGCGTATTTTTATTTTGTAATACGTGCTGTAATCTGTGTCAGCCGATGAATTCTCTTGGCCAGCTCCGGTGTAAACTGTCCCGGAAGCAGGCGCCATTTCCAGTTATTTCCAAGTGTGGACGGATAGTTGATTCTTGCCTCCGTGCCAAGACCTAAAAATTCCTGCATCGGAGTGACAGCCAGATTTGCCACGCTCTCCATTGACATGCGGATAAAATCCCACGGCAGCTCCTCATCGGTACTCTTTGCATTTCCCATATACTCTTTGGAGAATTCGCGGTCTTCCTCGCTCATCACATAATACCAGCCAAGAATCGTATCGTTGTCGTGTGTTCCGGTGTAAACAACACAGTTTCTCTCGTAATTGTGCGGCAGATAATCGCTCTCCTCACGGGAGTCAAAAGCAAACTGCAGCACCTTCATACCAGGATAGCCGGATTCTTTCACCATTTCGATCACGCTCTCGGTAAGGTATCCCAGGTCTTCTGCGATAACGTCCACATCGCCGAGCTTTTCTTTGACGGTATTGAACAGGTCCATGCCCGGTCCTTTTTCCCAGTGGCCGCGCTCTGCCGTCTGATCACCGAATGGGATGGAATAATATTCATCAAATCCGCGGAAATGGTCGATGCGGACAGTATCGTACAGTTTAAACACGTGAGCCAGACGTAACAGCCACCATGCATAACCTGTGCTCTTATGGTAATCCCATCTGTATAACGGGTTGCCCCAGAGCTGCCCGGTTGCGGAGAACGCATCCGGCGGCATCCGGCAACTGCTTTTGGCTGGTTGTCCTCATCAAACTGGAACAGAACCGGATTTGCCCAGGTGTCGGCGCTGTCAAATGCAACATAAATCGGAATATCACCGATAATACGGATACCCTTTTCATTTGCGTAAGCTTTCAGTGCTTTCCACTGTTTCAGGAACATAAACTGCTGGAATTTGTAAAATGCAATCTCCCCGGCAAGCTCTTCCCGTTTCTGATTCAGTGCTGCTTCTTCTCTGTCCTTTAATTCTGCCGGCCACTCACTCCAGCTGATTCCGCCGAGTGCATCCTTAATCGCCATATACAGCGCATAATCCTCCAGCCAGTAACCATTTTCCGATACAAATGCATCATATACGTCATCTGCCGCAAATCTTTCAAATGCTTTTCTGAGTACTTTGAAACGGGACAGATAAATCTTTTCGTAATCAATATACTCTGCATTGTCACCGAAATCGCACGCATCACACTCTTCTTCTGTCAGAAGTCCCTCTTTTACCAGGGTCTCCAGATCAATAAAATATGGATTTCCTGCAAAAGTAGAGAACGACTGGTACGGCGAATCTCCATATCCCGTCGGTCCAAGTGGAAGAATCTGCCAGTAGCTCTGGCCGGCCTCCTCCAGGCGATCCACAAATTCATACGCTTCTTTCGAAAAACATCCGATACCATATCGGGACGCAGCGAAGCTACCGGAAGTAAAATACCACTTGCTCTCATTTTTAAACCTTTCTCCTTGTCGTTTTTTCTATCCATCCGACCCCACAAATACATAATTCCTGTTCACGGATACGCAGCAAATTGTAACTTATGCAACCCCTATAGCCAGCTCATTTGTTTCGTAAAACAGGCTGTCGGTATCTCGTCTGTATTTCCGGAAACGGTGTCGGTAACGTTTCCGGAACTCGTTATATTTACAATACCATACTCTGCATCAAAAAACAACCCCCAACCCCCTTATCATATTTACCAAATATTGAATCCTCTGTTTATTCAAAACAACGAATTTGCATTTTTGTAACGATGCAAAGCCATACATAAAAAGACAGCATGCGGGGGGCGGAACCGCTTTGGGCACTTAAAAATCATGAATTTTTCAAGCCTCCCATATAGGTTCTGTCCCCGCATGCTGTCTTTTGCGGTATCTGTTTTTCACTTAAAACTCCAGAATAATCTTTGTTCCGGTTCCAAGCGTACTCTCAATTTTAATCTTCGCATCATGAAGAATCGCTCCATGCTTCACAATGGAAAGTCCAAGTCCCGTACCTCCCGTTTCGCGGGAATGACTCTTATCCACACGATAGAACCGTTCAAAGATCCGCTCCTGATCTTCCTTTGCAATTCCGATTCCGGTATCTGCCACAGATACCACTGCCCGTCCGTTTCTTCCGCGTGAAACCGTCACTTCAACTTCACCGTCCCTGCGGTTGTACTTGATCGCATTGTCGCAGAGATTGTAGATCATCTCATAGAGAACCTGTCGTGCACCTTTGATCCGGCAGCTCTCTCCTCTCAGTGTCATCTTCACCTGCTGCTCCTTTGCCCGTATGGAAAGATGTCCCTCGACATCACGGCAGATCTGCATCAGATCCACTTCCTCCATCGGGATTGACTGGTCGTTTTCGTCCAGTCTGGACAGCTTGATAATATCCTCGACAAGAGAGCTTAACCGGCTCGCCTCACTGTGGATTCTGCCCGCAAATTTGGGAATATCCTCCGGTTTTACCATGTTGTTTTCGATGATCTCCGCATATCCGGAAATCGACATCAGCGGTGTTTCAGCTCATGTGACACATTGGCTGAAAACTCACGGCGCATCACCTCGGCTTTCTGTTTTTCCGTCACATCCAGCACCAGGATGACCGCACCGGATACAACACGGTCCACACGCACCGGATTTGCAAGAAGCTGATAGACTCTTCCATTTATCTCCAGCATCCGTTCCTCGGAACTGCCCTCCAGCGCATGATCCAGTGCCTCCTTCAGCTGCTCGTTGCGGCTGACTGTCACGATATTGTGGTTGATGCACTCCTCCGCTGTCACATCAAACAGATTCTGTGCCGAACGGTTGATGGAAAGTACGACCGACTGGTTTGTCACGATCAGACCATCCTTCATATATTCCGTGATTGCAAGATACTCCTCCTGATTATGGCGGAGCTCCTCCATCTGCTGCTGAATCTGCTTCTGCTGCTGATGAATTCTTCCAAGCAGCGGACTCAATTCCTCATACGCTTTGTTGTCCAGCGGATGATTCAGATCAATCTCATTGATCGGCTTTACAAGCGCCTTTGTCATATGGCTGACCATCAGCAGCTCCACGACAAGGACTGCCGCAATCAGTACAACCACCAGCCATATATTCCGCAGCATCACACCGAACACACTGTCTGTTGTCAGGGAAACACGGATGATTTTTCCATTGTCCAGGCGCAATGCCGTATAATATGTTTTGCTCCGCAGGGTCTCGGAATAACGGGAAATATTACTTTCCCCGGTCTTTTCCGCCTCAATCACCTCCGGCCGCCCGGAATGGTTTCCCATCATGTTCTCATCCTCGACCGAATCAAACAGAACGGTTCCGTCCGTGTCAATCAGGGTAACCCGGCTTGCTGTAATCTTTCCGGCCGGTTTATCCAGACTGTCATCACCCATCTTGTCCAGAAAATACCTGTAATACTCACATTCATTTCTCACCGAAACACGAAGCTGCTCCGCCGTATTGTTGTACATTGCCCAGCTCATGGTGAAAAAGGTCAGGATAATCGCTGCGATAATCAACGCTCCCGCATGTTGAAAGACTTTTTTACGCATCTTACTTCCTCAGCCTCCTATCCGGTATCCCACGCCGCGGACCGTCTCGATCAGCTCGCCGCATTCGCCCAGCTTCTGGCGGAGTGTACGCACATGAACGTCTACCGTACGGGTTTCTCCGTCAAAATCATAGCCCCAGACATGGCCGAGCAGACGGTCTCTCGTAAGGACAATTCCTTTATTTTCCATTAAAAATTTCAGCAGTTCAAACTCTTTTAAGGTCAGGGTAACCTTCTCCCCTTTGGCCAGAACCTGATGCTGTTTCACCTGGATCTGCAGATCCCCGGTCTCCAGCACATCGTTTTCCTTCTCTTCTTTTCCGGCACGGCGCAGCACGGCACGTACCCTTGCGATAAATTCCATCATGCCGAACGGCTTGGTAATATAGTCATCGGCTCCGCAGTCAAGGCCCATGACCTTATCATACTCAGCGCCCTTTGCCGTTACCATAATAACCGGAATTTCTTTTGTTACTTCCGATGCCTTGAGGCGTGAAAGAATTTCAAGACCATCCTCTCCCGGAAGCATGATATCCAGGAGAATCAGATCCGGAAGCTGTTCTGCAATAGCTGCATTCAGCTCTTTTCCGCTTTCCAGGCCTCTTGCGGTAAAACCGCTCGATTCCAGTGTGTATACGATCAGTTCCCGTATATTTCTTTCATCTTCCACGCAGTAGATCATCTGTTATTCCCCTTTATGGTGACCGTTAATGGAGTACACAACCCATTCCGCAATGTTTGTTGCATGGTCACCGATTCTTTCATAATATTTTGCAATCATCAGATAGTCCAGAGACTGGACATCTGTGGTAATTCCCTTTCGCATACCCTGCAGAATTTCATCCTTTACCTCGTCAAAAAGGTCATCTACGATATCATCGGAATCGATAACCTCCCGTGCAAGCTTCAGATCCTGCTTACGTATGCATCGATGCATTTTGTTACCATAGAAGCTGTTGCTTTCGCCATATCCTTCAGACGGATGCTTGCATCCGGCACACCAAGACTCGTTACCTTTACGATATCCGCAATATCCGCTGCCTGATCCCCGATCCGCTCCATGTCGGTAATCATTTTTAATGCCGCAGATACCTGGCGCAGATCACGCGCTACCGGCTGCTGCTGTAAAATGATGCGGAAGCAGAGATCCTCGATCTCCCGTTCTTTCGCATCGACAACCTGATCTTTTTTGATAATCTCTTCTGCTGTTCTCTGGTTTCCCTCCAGCAGAACCTCATACGTCCGTCCGATTGCCTGCTCACAGAGTGCGCCAAGCTCAATCAGCTCCGTGTGCAGAATTTCCATCTGCTGCTCAAATCTTTCCCTCATATCAGCCAAACCTCCCTGTAATGTAATCCTCTGTCCGTTTGTCCTTCGGCATGGAGAAGATCTGTTCGGTCTCTCCGTATTCTACCACCTCTCCTAACAGGAAGAATGCGGTTTTATCGGAAATTCTGGCCGCCTGCTGCATATTGTGGGTTACCATGACAATAGTATAATCTTTTTTCAGTTCTACCGCAAGATCTTCGATTTTGGAAGTAGAAATCGGATCCAGTGCCGAGGTTGGTTCATCCATCAGAAGAACCTCCGGCTGTACGGCAAGAGCACGCGCAATGCAAAGACGCTGCTGTTGTCCGCCGGACATGCCAAGTGCGCTTTTCTTCAAACGGTCCTTCACCTCATCCCAGATTGCTGCCTGTCGAAGAGACTGCTCCACAATATCATCCAGCTTCGCTTTGGAACGGACACCATGGGTTCTGGGGCCATAGGCAATGTTGTCGTAAATGCTCATCGGGAACGGATTTGGTTTCTGGAATACCATGCCGACCCGTTTGCGGAGTCCGTTGACATCCATTTTTCCGCCGTAGATGTTTTCTCCGTCCAGCAGCATTTCACCGGTGATCCGGCAGCCCGGAACGAGATCATTCATTCTGTTGATGGATTTTAACAGGGTCGATTTACCACAGCCGGAAGGTCCGATAAAAGCCGTCACTTCATTGGCATCAATGCTCAGATTGATATTTTTTAATGCATGAAAGTCTCCGTAATAAAGATCCATATTGGATACATCTATTTTGCTCATGTTTTTTCCTCGTCTCTCTTTTATTTCTTTGCAATTTTCTTCGCAATCATTCCGGAACAGCCGTTGATCAGAAGGACAATCAGCATCAGGATGACGCCGGTTGCATACATCTGATTCATATAGAGGCCTTCACTGGAAAGTGCATACATATGAACAGCAAGGGTACGGCCGGAATCCATAAGGCCTGCAACCTTTGCAATCGTTCCTGCTGTGAAAAGAAGTGCTGCAGTCTCTCCTACGACACGGCCTGTCGCAAGAATGACACCGGAAAGAATGCCGGGTACGGCAGATGGAAGAACAATTTTAAAAATCGTACGAAGCTTTCCGGCTCCCAGTCCAAAACTTGCCTCCCGATAGGAATCCGGAACCGATTTTAAGGCTTCTTCTGCTGTTCGCATAATCAGCGGAAGAATCATGATGGCAAGTGTACAGGCACCGGACATCATTGAGTATCCCATTTTCAGGGTTTTCGTAAAAAACAGCATACCGAACAAACCGTAAACAATCGACGGAATACCTGAAAGGGTCTCTGCCGTAATCCGGATCAGGCCAACCAGTTTTCCGCGTTTATTGGCATATTCAACCAGATAAATCGCCGAGAAAATGCCGAGGGGCGCAGCAAGCAGCAGGGAAAGTACTGTCATCGTAACAGTGTTGATGATCGCCGGAAGCATCGTAACATTCTCTGTATTATAGGTCCAGGCAAACTGCTCCAGTGTCAGGTTTTTCACGCCACGAATCAGAATGAATCCAACCAGGAAAACCAGAACGGCAAGTGCAAGAATGGCTGCTCCCCAGGTAATTCCGGTCAGCACGGAGGAAAAAACACTTTTGTGATACGTAACCTTTGTTCTTTCTTTTTC
>ENA-OQDF01000561-OQDF01000561.1-human-gut-metagenome-genome-assembly--contig:-NODE-561-length-15365-cov-4.329243_pt1 | contig 15365 bp, 24 predicted proteins | sample MGYA00242769_ERZ504597 | MGnify/ENA primary metagenome ERZ504597 (study PRJEB26092, sample SAMD00036305) | human gut metagenome | host: Homo sapiens | study: EMG produced TPA metagenomics assembly of...
TTCAACTGCATTGCAACTTTACCATTATTGAAAGTTCCTGAGACTCTGTAGAAGCAGTAGCCAGAGAATCTGATGGCGTACAATCTTCATTTGCCATTTCAACCATAAAATCAAGCGCATCCACATATGGCTGATCTGTAATATTTACATTTCCATCCTTGTCATATACTAATCCATCTGCACCGGCCTGGCAGGCAAAATCAAGGAAGGAACAAACTGCGTCAGAACCACTTCCAAAAACTGTTGTTCCGTACATATCGTCTGTTTTCATTTCTTTTGCCAGTGCTTTATATTCATCCCAGGTCTTTGGCACTTTATCTTCCGGAATCAGATCTTTTCTGTAAATAAGGATCTTAGCGTTTACCCACATCGGATATCCAGAAGATTACCATCTACTGTTCCGCTTTCTTCCAGCGTTGGAAGGAAATCACTGGTATCTGCATCTGTAATTGGTTCGATTGCATCAGCAAAAGCTGCCAGCCATACGAAATCCATGCATGAAACATCATGAGCAGCCTGTCCTGCTTTAATTTCGGTAGAAAGCTTATCATACATACCAGTATAGGCAACAGCATCAACAACAACCTTACAGCCTGTTTCTTTCTCAAAATCAGCTGCTGTATCATTGGCAAGTGCTTCTGCAGGTGAACCACTTTCTACAAGAACTGTAATACTGCTTCCATCGTCTTTTTTCTCACCTGCAAAACAGGGAACTGCCATTCCTGTAAGCATACTTCCAATCACAGTTGCTGTAATTAATGAATTAACAATCTTTTTTCTCATTTTTAATCTCCTATTCTTAAAGATTCTAAATTCCATGATATTAAATATCATGCCGTTCCATTTACATACTGCTTCAACCGCTTTAGATATTCTCCGGAGTAATCTAATTTTACGGGTTAACATTGTGAAAACAAATTTTGTTTTACAATGTGGAACGCGTTCCATATTGTTTAAAAACATCTTTGTTTTCTTCATCTTGTTAATTTCATTATAACCTTTTTGTATTTTTGTCAATCCGATTATGTTTTTTTATTTTTTTCATAAATTATGCCCAAATATTTTGTGTTTATCTTTGTTTTTTATCCTTTTTTTGTAATAAATGCACAACACATGTATGACGTCTGTTTATACTGTTGTTCCGCTCTTGATCGATGAGTATAATACTTTTTTATTTTTCACTTTTTTTCCATTAATTAGCTCACAAAGGCTTTTTACAGATTCCTCTGCCATTCTGTCAATGGGCTGAACAATTGTACTTATTTGCGGTTCTACCAATTCTGTAATATACGTTCCATCATAAGAAACTATTTTTACCTCTTCCGGGATTTTTTTGTGTTGCCTGAGCAATCCATTCATGCATTCAATAGCCAGTCGGTCTACACCAAACACACCATCAAATTTCAGATTTTTTCCATAACTTCTTCTGCAACCTGATGATAATACTGAATATCCAAACGCCGCCAGTCCAGATCATAACAATAGGTTTCTATTCCCTGCTCATCCATAATTTTTTGAAATTCTGCATGACGATCATGATATAAAGACTCTTTTTCTGCTGTACTTCTGAAATGAAGTATTCTTTTGCAGCCATTACGCAGCAACACTTCTGCTGCCAGGCGTCCACCCATTTTATGGTCCACAGCTACTACCGGAATTTCTTCTCCCAGATATCTGTCAAGCGCAACAATCGGCTTATGAATTTTAGAATACTCACTTTCATCCAAAGAAGACATTCCCGCAATTATCCCATCTACAATATGTCTGTTCAGCAAATCCAGATATTCAGCTTCAGCCTTTACATCTTTCAATGTGTTACATAACATAATTTTGAAGCCGGCTTTGCGCAGTTCCCCTTCTACACAATCAACAAACTCAGCAAAAAAGGATTGGATACATTCGGTACAAGTACCGCAATTATACCACTTTTTATAATACAGATTTCTGGCAAGTTCATTCGGTGTATAATTCAATTCCTTCATAGCAGCTTCTATTTTGGCCCTCGTATCCAGAGAAACATATCCACTGTCATTAAGCATTCTTGAAACTGTTCCCACACCTACTCCTGCCATTTTTGCAACATCTTTAATCCCTGCCATTTTTTCCACACTTTCATATTATGATATTAAATTCCCAAGTTTAAAATTTGTTCGGTCGTACACGATGAGATATTTAAACTTAGAACTTGTCAAACATTAAGAAACAACGATTCAAGTAATGAATCAGCAAATTCCAAATATTTAGGATTTCATGACTTCACTTAGAAGATACCTGAAATTCATCATCTAGAGATATACCTTCTGCAAATAAATTATTTTTAATATTATCAGACCCAAAAAATCCAATACAAATACTCCAACAAATATAAATAATATACTACTAATGAGTAGTGTATTATATTTACTATATTCATTCAAGTATTTATAAAAAATTCTTATTCATTCCTGCCAAAATTCACTATTACACCTTACGTAACTAATCGGAATTCCTAGAATGTGTTTGAAAAATGCTTCCCACAAGATGTGCGTCACAATTTGTAGGAGATTTTGTTCGAATAAGGCGTCGTAGCGGGTTACGGAAAACAAATTTTGGCAAAATATATCGCAAAGTGGGGCGTGCAGATTATGGGAATGATTTTTCAAACACGCTCTAGCAATTATCTTATGGCTTTTATCATGACAAATTTTACAAAATTTTTCATAAAATATCCCAACATTTATACCATCATATTTTTTATAAAATAAGATGTACCTGGCAAGAGACAGTCAAAACCAATTGTCTCCTGTCAGGTAATTATAGCAGTCCTGGTATAGAATTTTCCCAATATGCTACTCTGCTCAATGCCTTAAGACTTCTTATGCCATTCCATTCACAGTCTTATACTTATACAGCATCTCCGCATGATTCTGCTCCTCAATCTGTATATCAGCCAACAGCTTGCGTACACCACTGTCGCCAAAGGCAAATACATCATCATTGTATGTTCCTGACACCAGCTTCTCTGTACCAATACAGTCTGTTGCAAGAAACGCATCGTGTTGTTTATCTTCCGGTGAACTCATAGCTGTATAGACTGCTTTTGGCTGATAGTCTCTGCCTGATCTGTCATTACAGTTACATTCAGGCACACTTCCGGAAAGAATCATTGACAAAGACTCATAATGCTTCTGTTCTTCCTGCTGGATATTCCGGAAAAGATTTTTAAGCTCCGGGTCTCTGGCCTGTTCTGCGTATTTTCCATACTTTTCCACACAGCTTTTCTCTTGTGTCTGAAGATCTTCGATTACTGAACGTTCCTTTTCTTTTAAAATCATAGTCTGTTGTCTCCTTTTTTAAGAAATACTGTATTTTGTTACATGAAAATAGTATGGATAAAAAATGCTTTTTTATTCTCTGTATCATGACTTATGACAATTTCAGAGAATATTTTGTGTTACTGTTCACATGCCATTGTCCCGCGAGGTGTTTGGCATGAATATGCCAAAATCTCGAGACATACAAGCCAAAATTCCATTGCCGCAGGCAATCTGGAATGAATTTTGGCCACGTTACTGTGAACGGAGTGAACAGTAACTATTTTGCTCCAACACCACTGTATCAGAGTGAATTTCTGTTTACTTTATGATATACTTATATGCACGATAAAAGTTTTAAACTTAGGAAGATTTATAATGAAACGAATTGATTTTGAAAACGGAACTGTGACCAACAATATATTAAGCGCTGCGCTTCCCATGCTGGTAGCGCAGATATTGAATCTTTTATACAACATTGTGGACCGTATCTATATCGCCAGGATCCATGATATAGGAACAACTGCACTTGGCGCTGTGCTTATGCTTTCCGATCATCATGATCATTACTGCTTTCAGTAATCTCTTTGGTTCCGGAGGTGCACCAATTTTCTCTATCAACCGCGGAAAAGGAGATTCCAGGACTGCTGACATGATCATGAATACTGCTTTCACCATGTTATGTGGAAGTGCTGCTGTGCTGATGCTGATCGGATTTCTTTTTGCCCGCCCCTTACTGACTCTGTTTGGTGCTTCAGATGATGCTCTGGTTTATGCGTATCCCTATCTGATGATTTACCTTCTGGGTACTCTCCCTTCCATGATAGCAACAGGAATGAATCCTTTTATCAATGCACAGGGATATGCCATTATCGGTATGCTGTCAGTAACAGTCGGTGCAGTGGCAAATATTATTCTTGATCCGATTTTTATTTTTGTTCTGGATATGGGGATTAAGGGTGCAGCGATTGCTACTGTCATCTCTCAGATTCTCTCTGCCTTGCTTGTATTTTATTTTCTTCATGGAAAATCAGAATTGAAGGTAAGATGGATTCATATAAATGAGATTTCTGAGTGCACCAGACATGCCAGGGATATCATCAGTCTGGGGTCTGCTGGATTTATCATGCAGCTGACTAACAGCCTGGTAAGTATCTGCTGCAATAATGTTCTTTCCATGACAGGCGGTGATATTTATATCTCTGTCATGACTATTATATCCAGTGTTCGCCAGATGGTGGAGACGCTATCCATGCGATCAATGAGGGAACCTCTCCTGTTCTCAGCTACAATTACGGAGCCAGACGTCCTGACAGGGTAAAGAAAGCAGGGGTTGTTCTGATCATTATGGTTCTGATCTATACAGGTATCATGTGGAGCGTCATTCTCATTGCCCCTGAATTTCTGATCGGAATCTTCAGTTCAGACAAACTGCTATTGAAGGATGCCGTTCCTGCGCTGAAGCTTTACTTTGCAGCCTTTATTTTTATGGATCTGCAGTATATTGGTCAGACAGTGTTTAAATCATTGAATAAAAAAAAGCAGGCGATTTTTTTCTCCCTGCTTCGTAAAGTATTTATCGTGGTTCCGCTAACTTATTTCCTGCCCTATGGATTACACATGGGCACAGATGGCGTTTTTATGGCAGAGCCTGTATCCAATGTGATCGGTGGTTCTCTGTGTTTTATTACCATGCTGGTTACAATCTTGCCTGAATTAAACAAAATGGGAAACTCCCGATAAGCAGAAAAGTCCTCAGTATTTATCCATTTTTAACTATCGCATAACTTTGCAGAAATTGTAAAAAGGATAAACAATGAGGACTTTTATTTAACTGAACATGAGAGTTCTTTACATAGCTTCATATATTTCCCAATATAATATTAATCAGGTTCTTATCGAGCATGATCGTCCGGTTCCATGGGTTGAGGATGATTCCCTCAATCTCATTTACCTGTAATGCTGAATGAAAAAGCTGATCTATGTCTGTCAGAAAAGTGGATTGTACGCTTCCGCCGCCTTTCAGTTCTTCCTCAAAGCTTGTAAATGCCGCCCACCAGACTTTTCCATCTCCGGTTTTCACTGTGCCGATCCGGAGCTGGTTGTCTCCTGTGGGCGGTTCTACTGAAAGGATAAACTGGCCGTTTTCTCTCATTCGTCTACGGATTACAGTCAGTGTATGTGCCAGCATTTCCTGAGTGGCTTCCTGCTGCAGAGCAGCGATCGCCTGCTCTATTTTTTCATTTTCCTGAAGACCTTTGTCTGATTTACATTCTTATTATCGCTCATATTAATATCTCTTTTACGCCTTTCATTTTTTCGGTATATCTTCTGAGTTTTTCATACTTTTGATACTTTCTCAGAATCTCATATGATGCTTCTATCTCATTTGACAACGTATATTCTGTCAGTTCTGATAATACCCGACCATATAATAACTATACTCTGTAAAACAAAATAGCGCAAGCGGATTATCATACTCCGCCTACGCCTAATTTACCATTGAACAGTGTTTGCATGCCCTGCTCTTGTTCTTAATTTTTAATCCTGTTTATACTTCACCGCAGTTCCATATGCGATTACTTCTGCTGCCCCTGACATTACCTGGGAGGAGCCGTATTTCACACCGATCACAGCATCCGCATTCATCTCTTTGGCTTCATCCACCATACGCTTGGTGGCAATCTGTCTTGCCTCATTGAGCATTTCCGTATAACCTGTGATTTCCCCGCCTACCAGGGTCTTCATCCCTGCCATGAAATCTTTTCCTACATTTTTTGTCTGTACAACTGTTCCCTTTACAATTCCCAGTGCCTCAAACTCTACACCCGGAATGTATTCAATACTTAGAAGCTTCATCCTCTTCTCCTCCTTCAATCTCTTTCATGCGTCCTGCAAGTGCTGCCAGGATTCCTCCGATAATCACAACCGGTATGGCGATCAGGAATATCAGCAGTCCGGTCGGTATGGGATCTTGTGTATTTGCCCACAGCATAAGCCCTATGGTAAATCCCATAAGCAAGATCATAACTACTGCTCCAATGATCGCTCCTGTCCTTCTTTTCTTACGGATATCTGTTTTCTTTATATCCATAAACCTTGCACCCTCTTTCTCCATCTGTTCGATTTCTTCCAGACAGTTCTCGGCATTCAAGGTATCCAGAGACTGATGTTCTGCAATCAGGCGCTCACACATTTCCTGCATTTTCACAAGACCCTCCCTGCGGCGTTCCAGTTCTCCCAGGTGCTGTTCCAGACAAAACTGCAGGCTTTTCCTCTTTTCAAAAAGAGCTCTCATCTCTTCTATGGAAATATCCATCTTCCGGAATAATTTGATTTCCTGAAGTCTGGCAATGTCTGCCCTATGATATTCCCGGTATCCGTTCTCTGCACGCTCCACATTCAGGAGGCCCTGCTCTTCATAAAAACGGATATTCTTTCTGGTGATGCCTACCAGCTCTTCCACCTGTTTGATCTTCATACTGCTACCTCTTGCTTTCCTGACAGCAGATACAGCCGATCCGCTGCTCTACTGCCCTGTCTGTGCTTCCTTTATACTGCTTCCACAAGGAGGAAGGTCAAGTATTTTTTGAAAGAAATTGAAAAAAATATAGCTTCCGGCAGGGGGAATCTTTTAAGCTCCTGTACGGTCTGAACTCCTCATAATTGTGATCAGAGAACTGAGCAGCAATAACATAGGATAAAATAATTTCGGCATGATCTGAAATGCAGAAATCTCACCGCCCAGTTCATTCACTGCTGAGATTGCAACCAGCATCTGTGCACCATATGGAATCACTCCCTGGAAAACACAGGAAAAAGTGTCCAGTATGGAAGCTGTCTTTCTCGGTGTAATCCCATACTCCTCTGCCATTTCCTTTGCGATAGGGTTTGCCATTACGATCGCCACTGTATTATTGGCAGTGGCAATATCCATAGTTCCTACCAGAAGTCCCATTCCAAGCTGTCCGCCCTTCTTTCCGCGGAATTTTATGGATCCAGCCAAGAAGTGCATCGAATCCACCATACTCACGTATCAGCGCACACATGGCAGCTACCAGAATCGCCACCATACAGGTCTCAAACATTCCGGATACACCGGATCCCATATTTTTCAGGATCTCTACAGGTGTGGTATGTCCTCCGATCAGCATAATAAATGCTCCGGATACGATTCCTGTCAGCAATACCACAAATACATTGATCCCAACAATTCCTCCGATCAACACCAGCACATACGGTATTACCTGTGTCAGATGATAGGGCTGGATCACACGACCCTGGATTTCTGTCTGAAATGACAGGATCAGGATTAAAATCAGCGTGGCAAAAGCTGCCGGAAGAGCGATCCAGAAGTTTTCCCTGAATTTGTCTTTCATCTCACATCCCTGACCATTACATGCAGCAATCGTCGTATCTGAAATAAAAGAAAGATTGTCCCCAAACATGGCTCCTCCCATAACAGAAGCCACACAAAATGCCAGATCAAATCCTGATGCTGTGGAAACTGCTGCTGCGATGGGTGTCAGAAGGGTAATGGTTCCCACAGAGGTTCCCATAGCCACAGACACAAAACAGGCGACTATAAACAGCACAGACACTGAAAATCTGGCAGGTATCAAACTCAGCATACAATATGCAACACTCTCAGCACTGCTTCTTCCCACAACCCCAACAAAGGAACCTGCTGCAAGGAAGATTAAAAGCATAGTGATGATATTTTTGTCCCCAACTCCCTGTGCCATAATCTCCAGTTTCTTATCAAAATCCAGCGATCTGTTCTGCAGACAGGCAACTAGGATCGCAGCCAGAAATGCTACTACGATCGGTACATTATAAAATCCCATGGGGATTTCCATCACATACTCAAACAAAATGCCCAGTCCAAGGTATAATACAAGAAATACACCAATGGGAAGCAGAGCAATTCCTTTTCCTTTTCTCATCTTTCATCCTCTTTCTACCATAATCTCTTTATGGTTATATAATCACCCTGCTATTTTAGCATACCCACAGCTTTCCTGCCATAATATTTCTCACAGTTTTGGCTGATAGCGCATATCCGATACATTGTAAACCGTCACAAAGGCTTTTGGATCTTCGTGATTGATGTAAGCCATCAGCTTCTGATATTCTGTTTTGTCTACGATTGTGATGATCTCATTGCGTTTCTTCATATTATAGGCACCTGTCGCTTCATAGATCGTCGCTCCGCTGTGCAGATCTTCGATAATGAATTTACGCAGTTCTTCCTCTTTCTGCGTGATGACACAGACACGACGTTTAATATTATGGTCAAAGATAAAGTGATCCAGAACCATTCCATTAAAGTATGTTCCCAGAATACTCAGCACCACTGTTTTCTTATCATATACAAGCGCTGCGGAAAGAGCCACACACATACCGGAAAGAGACATTGCTTTTCCCAGTTCCATGTGGAGATATTTGTTCATAATCTTTGCCACAATATCCAGACCACCAGAGGATGCATTTCTGTTAAAAAGAATGCTCAGTCCTACACTGACTATCAGGATATAGCACAGTACATCCAGCTCCTGACTGTTGGTCATAGAGCCAAAATCCGGAAATACTTTCTCAAATAATCCGAGAAATAAAGGCAAAACGATGCTGGTGTAAACCGTTTTTACGCCAAATTCGCGTCCGCAGGTGATGAAGCCAATGATCAGAAGTACCACATTCAAAATCATGGTGATTGCCGACAACGGCAATGGTACAAAGTTTGATAACACGATACCAAGACCGGAGATACTGCTTACAGAGGTATGGCTCGGCACCAGAAAGAAATAAACTGCTGCCGCAATGATCGCTACCGCACCTGTCAGGATCAGCACTTCCTTTATGATATCTGCATAATTTAGTTGTTTTTCATAGTTAAGTTTCCTGTCTTTCTTTCCATATTCTTGTTCTATTGTAACATATGGAAAGAGAATGTCCATCAGCAATTACAAAAAGAGGCTGCCTTCCATGACAACCTCTTTGTACATTTTTATAATCCACCTATAAGAATCTTTAAAATTCGCTTTCATATTTTAGATCGTGTTTGAAAAACACTCTAAGATTTTATCCTAACGGTTCTGTATGTTCTTCAGATAAATAAGCCTTCTGTTCTTCCTCCGGAGCTTCCCAGATTGTTGTTGTAGTTCCATCCTTATCTACATACACTTCTTTTATCTCATCTTTCTTCAGAATCTCATGAATATGATCATATGGATAAAAAATACAGCTTACATATTTTCCCACAAACTCTGCTCAAAATGGATAGTCATTACACCTGTTTCCCTGTCTAAGGATGTTCTCCAACGATAATTTCCTTTTATATTCGTTCTATACGTTACTTCATCTTTATTATCCTCGACAATAGTAATCCCGGCATCTTTGTAGCTGATATATGTGACATGTTTATTCATAAAAGTGAATACTGCCACAAAGCAAATTATGGTTGCTGCTATGGAAAGCAGGATTGTTTTTATCCTTCTTTTCTGTAAAAATTTCCTGAAACTCTTCAGGTCATTTGCTTCATTGCTACTTTCTTTTGTCTGCGCAGAGATTTTCATATCATTTTCAAGGTCTATCTTTGTCTCATGGTATACCCGCTGGCAGATTTCACAATCTTGCAGATGTTCTTCTACGAGTTCTTTTGTGTCTTCGCTTACTGCATCTTCAATGTATAATGGCAGAATATCCTGGATCACGTTGCAGTTTATTTTTTCCATGTTACTTTTCCTCCTGACTTATCTGTGCTCTTATCATCTGGCATGCACGGTGGTAGGTTACTCTTGCCCACCCTGCACTTTTCTGATAGCATTTTCCGATCTGCTCAAAGGAGAGCTCACCGTATATCCGCAGATGAAATACTTCCCTGTAGTTCCGGTATCAGTTCTGCATAGCGTTTGAGATTCCGAACTGTCTCATCCTGCACGATCTGATCCAGTACTGCCGGTGATGTATCCTGCATGGAATCCTGCATTATTTCTGACAATTCTTCGCCCACATAGATTTTGTTTCGCCTGCAATAACGGAAATATGTATTCTTCGCGATTACAAATAGCCATGCGCGGATATCCTTCCGGCCATCAAATTTCTCAATATTATTCATTGCCTTCAGGAATGTTTCCTGGGTGATCTCCTCTGCCAGACTTTCATTTTCGGAAAGTGCCCGGATATAGAGAAAGACATCATGGAAATACTTCCGGTAAATTGTTTCGATTTCTGATTTCTCCATTCCCACTCCTTGTATTTTTTATTATCCTACTGCATCTTTCGGGATTTTTAATGGTCCGGTCTGGCCAATCGTGGTGCCATCCTTATCCAGAATATAACCATCTTTATCCTGATATGACCCTGCCGGCGGTGTCCACATAGATCCATCTGACGACCTGATCTGTCTTCTTCCATTGAATGTCTGAACACGGTTCTGATTTTGTTGTATCTGCATTGAATATGCACGGCTGCTCACCTGAGTATCACTGTCTGTATCAGATGCACAACCTGATAAACCAACCATAACTGTCAGAATAAATATTCCTAAATATCGTTTCATGATAATCCTCCTGTCTGCTGTATCATTATTTTATCTGATGTCTTTCTATATAACTAAGTCACAGACAGAAGAAACGTTACAGGAAAATTTATATTTTGATATTTTAACCGAAGCAAGTAAGTCTCTTCTTACACTACCTGTTTGACTTTATAATGCAATATTCCTTTTGTCAGAGACACTGCCAACACACCCACAGCTATTACAGCTATAACGTACCAAATACTGTATATATCATTCAGATTCACCTGCATAATCAGAAACATCGGCATCGAGTCCACCAAAATCCATACAAGTCCGCCAAAAAAAATCCGTACAAGCAATGGAATTGCCCAGCATATTGCAGTTGCAACTACAGCTCCAAACATACTGTCCTGATATGCTGAAATGCACAATGTAATGGCATTTAATGATAAAAATGCCAACATCCCCAATATCAAAAGCACTGACAAATAACTGAAAAATGGAACTTTATCCACTGTCTTCCACATACTTCCCGAAATGACTACTCCTGTCAGATTGTATCCTCCCTTTAAGTCATACACGATTTTGCATAATCCCCATGTACTTCCTGTAATTCCTGCATATAACAGAACTGTTATCGTAAAAGAAGCCAGAACTTTGGCTGAAGTATCCTTCCTTTTCCCCTCCACTGTTGTAAAGATTAATGGTAGCATCTTTGTCTGACTTTCCTCTGCAAAAATACCTGAAATCACACAGATGATCATAATACTTCCCAAAATCAGTCCAAACTGCAGCAGTTCTCCAAAAACTTTCCAGCCTGTGGTATATTCCAGTGTTGGTTTAAATTTCCACATTGACAATATCTCATTTTTCATCTGTTTCTTATCGTTTTTTTCTGATTTACTGTCTATATTTTCATTGTATTCTTTATAAGCCTTCCATAAATCAGTATCCTTAAGCCTATATCGCACTGTAGGTTTTACTCCATTCTCCCAGCTTCCATTTGTAAAAAATCTTGTTACAAAATCATTCAGATAATTGCCATCCTTCCAGCCAGGCATACTTCATTTAATTCCGAAGGAAGTCCATATTTATCGACAATCTGATTGATTTTTTCATCTGTGACAGTACCCGCATACTCTTCTGTAATTTTTTTATTCATCTGTACTGCTTCATATCCTGAATGGCTCCGACCATCTATTACACATCTCTCATCTCCCACTTCCGCAAACCAGAAATACACAAACATCAGTCCCAAGATTGCTAATATTCCTATCCAGAAATCTTTCTGTGAAAGATTTTATAAAGTTCCATCTTATACAACTGCATTCTCATCTCTTCTGCTCCTTATTCTGTCAATATCCTGTGTTTGATAAAGATATGCATCCTCCAGTGTTTCCTCTGCAAGCTCAGCAGCGGGAAATGGGCATTTTTCTGAAATAATCCTCAGTTCTGCCTGGTTTCCCTCACTGCTGTTTCTCAGGTTACTTACCATATACTGGTTACAAAGTTTTTGTGCCACATCAGCCGAAACATTACATTTCCAGACATATCCTTTTACACTTGCAGTAATCCCCTGTTCTGTTCCACTACAGATCAGTTCGCCATCCTTCATGATTAAAATCTGATCAGCAATGTATTCAATGTCGGATACAATATGTGTCGAAAGCAATACTGTCTTTTCTTTTCCCAGTGAACTGATAATATTTCTAAATTTTACCCTTTCTTTCGGATCCAGTCCTGCAGTCGGTTCATCCAGAACCAGAATTTCCGGATTATTGAGCAATGCCTGGGCTATTCCTACTCTCCGAAGCATTCCCCCTGAAAAAGTTCTAAGCTTTTTCTTTTTATCCTTCTGAAGTTCTACCAGTTCCAGCAGTTCCTGAATCCTCTGCTCGGAACACTCCGCTGACATAGCTTTCAATGCAGCTATGTATTCTCAGGAATCTTTCTGCTGTAAAATTGTCATAATATCCCAGTTCCTGTGCAGATATCCCAGAAGTCTGCGATATTCTGCTCCCATCTGAGCAATTTCCATTCCATCATAATAAATATTTCCTGTGGTTGGCTGCAAAACTCCACAGATCAGACGCATCAGAGTTGTTTTTCCCGCCCCGTTTTCTCCGAGCAGACCATAAACTCCATGTTTAAATGTATAACTTACCTGTTTCACCGCTGTTTTGTCTTTATATTTTTTCTGAACCTCGTATAACTTTAATTCATGCATATTATGCCTCCTCAAACACCATTTCTCCTGCCGAGAACAATCTTTTTACCTGCACAATGTTAATCCTCCTGCCACTGCACACACACCTGCCCATATACTGATTGAAGCAGAAAATAATGCACCGGAAATGTTTGATACCACTATATAGACACCTGAACAGATAAGAATTCCTGCTGCCATTGCCACTGATGCTTTTTCTCCTGCCTTAAAAAGTAAAATCCCGAAATCTAATGAACCTGACACGAAATATGCTGTCAAAATATATATCACTGTCTGCAGATTCGATACTTCCCATGTATTTCCTGAATATAATGCCAATAACATAATAATTATAAAATTAACACTTCCGATAGCTACCAACCCTGCTGCCGCACACATTCTGGTATCAAAATAACAGGTTGCTCCCAACTCTGCCATTTTTCCAAAATATAACTTGTTAATCCCCAAGACAGAAAGCGTGCTCAGACAACCAGAAATTATCATACTTACCATTATCGCATCATTTTACCTGTTCCTGCATACTGCAAAAATATCATCAGAGCAAAACCTGCAAAAGCTGCCATAATATACACAATTACATATGTTTTATCTATAAGTCTGAATTGCTGCCACAAAATATCCCTCAATAAAATCTCTATTCTTTTTCTCTGCTTTTTATTTTTATATTCATTTTTGTCTATCTCATTTTGAAGATGTTCATACATTTTTAATATCCGCTTCTGTTCCGGACAAACTTGTATTTCCGCTTTTTGAAAAAGCCGTCTGATATCTTTATCCTGCATTCTCATTGATCTCCTTCCTTTATCATATTTTTCATCTGCTGAATTCCAATACGATATCTCGACTTTGCAGTAGAGAGACTACAATTCATCATCTTTGCAATATCTTTAAATTTCAATTCCTCATATGCACGCAAAATGATTACCTCCCTTACCTCCTGGGAAAGTCTGTTCAGTAGTCCTTTCAGATAAAGATAATCTTCCATTTCTTTCATCTTATCTGTTCCGCAAATATCCGGATATTGATAGATATTTTGCGTGTTTGCACTTATTTTCAGGCTTCCGTTTTCATTCTCAGCTTCATAACTACGGAGATTTTTTCCTGCCTCTTTTTTTCTCTGCTGATAATCAAAGCAAAGGTTTCTGGCAATAGTAAGAAGATATCCTTTCAGATTGTTTCTTTGATAAGATGTCCCATATTTCATAAACTTCAGGAAAGTTTCCTGCGTAATATCATAGGAATCTTCTTCGTTCTGTATCATGTAAAGACAGAAACGGAAAATGTCCGCATAATATTGTTTTATAATATCAGATAATGCCTCTTTATCTCCGTCCCGTACTTTCTTCAGCAGCTTTCTGTCACTCATTATATATTCTCCTGTTGTAAAACGTCTTACATATTATATAACCATAAATGATGTAAAAAAGTTCACAAAACTTATTACGTTTATAAAATTTCTTATGGAAAAGCTGCATTAAAAGAGTTCTTCCGCTTTCTATATTGCATAATTACATGTTTCTGATAAATTACCCGATATGGGTATAGAAGTTATAGATGTGCATAATCGAATACAAAAAGATTCCGAGCATACATTAGAAAACAGGGAGATAAATTTCTTATCTCCCCAAAACTGACGATTCGTATTTTAAGCTACGATCCACTTTTCCTCACTCATGTAACTCATATGATGTTCCAAGCACCTGATCCAAAACAGCAAGTATGATTTTATATCAATTGATTTCGTAATATGTGCATTCATACCTGCCTTAAATGACTTCTCTTTATCTTCCTCAAATACATTTGCGGTCATGGCAACGATTGGGATATTTGCTTTCTTATTATTCTTTAGAGTACGGGTTTATTATTTAATGGTTACTGAGCAATGACCTGCGTTTCGGTACCCCCCCCGCCGCCGGATTTATGCTTCTTATTGTCTTTTCCAGCGTCTTCATATCAACCGGTTTTGAAATATGGGCATTCATACCAGCCGCCAGAGAATGCTGAATATCCTCTGAGAATGCATTGGCGGTCAGGGCAATGATCGGGATTGTCTTTGCCAGCTCATGGGAGCTTCTGCGGATTGCCTTCGTTGCCTCATAGCCGTTCATGACAGGCATCTGTACATCCATCAGGATCATATCATAATCACCCGGGACAGACTGTTCAAATGTCTCCAGAACCTTTACCATTTCACAGATCGTACACTCCGCGCCCTCAATCTTTAACAGTTCCGTCAGAATCTCTGCATTCAGCTCATTATCCTCTGCACACAGAAATCTCATTCCTTACAGATATTGCCATCCTGCTTTCTGTTTCTGCCTTG
>ENA-OQDF01000562-OQDF01000562.1-human-gut-metagenome-genome-assembly--contig:-NODE-562-length-15349-cov-2.044081_pt1 | contig 15349 bp, 20 predicted proteins | sample MGYA00242769_ERZ504597 | MGnify/ENA primary metagenome ERZ504597 (study PRJEB26092, sample SAMD00036305) | human gut metagenome | host: Homo sapiens | study: EMG produced TPA metagenomics assembly of...
CGATCGTCCAGCCGCTATGCTGTTGCTCGAACCAGCTGTGCCACGCAGTACCCTGCACTGTCCCGTGGTATAGAGCCCGAAGTCCGTGTCGCTGTTGGTAGTAGAGCTGCACCCGCTGCCCGCTAGCGACACCCGAATTGGCCCCGTACACCGCGATGCGTCTGTTGCCGCTGTCTATCGAGATATGCGTGGCAGTGAGGCCGAAGCCCGATCATCCAGCCGCCGATTTTTCCTTTGGTGAAGGTACAGCTCAGGCCGTTGATATAGTCCGTGTTGATGATGGAGGACCTGATGCTGGCGGCATCGAGCTTCGAGGCCGCTATACTGCCTGCCGCTATGCGGTCGGCGGAGATGGTTCCTGCGGTAATCTGCGAGGCGGTGATACTGCCGGTATAGATTCCGTCGGCCGTGATCTTCGTCAGCTTGGGATAGCCGCTGCCGCCCAAAGCCGTGGTGAGGGAGCCGATAGGTGCCGTCCACAAGGCACTGACCGTCGAGGCGAACGTGACGTTGCCCGAAGCGTCCCACGCGATGTTGCCGCCCGCGACCGCTCCGGCTCCCGAGCATCCAGCCGCCATTTATAGCCCCGGATACCGTTCGAGCCGAGCGTAATGCTACCTGCGGCAGAGGTGCAGCTCCCCACAGTGTTGTTCTTCGTACCCCGGTAAAGGGAGTCGGCATCCACCGTCCAGCCGCCGATTTTCCCTTTTGTAACGTTCAAGGTCAGAGCTTCGATGTTTCCGGCGGTAATCAAGGAGCTTCTACAGCCGCCGTGTCGATGCGTGCCGCAGCGATAATCCCCGATGTGATCTGGGAAGCACTGATGGAAATCGTCTTAATCGTATCGGCCGAGAGTGTTCCGGTAAAGACGCCGTCCTTGTCGATGTAGGTCGCACCGACCCAGTTCAGACTCACTCCGCTGCCGAACTCGACCTTGCCTGTCGTGGCGTTATACCTGACATACTGGTCGCCATAACCCAACTGGCGTTACCGCCGTTATCTACATAGAAGGTTTGTAGCCATCCCTAAATCCATAGATGCCGTTTACCGCCTCTGCGGCGATCGTTCCCGAGGAGGTCTTCGTATTGAGTGTAAACGAGCCTATGGCTATCCCGGAGACGGTGCCGTCGCTGTTTTTCGTGCCCGCAAAGAGTTTGGGGGTGATGACCGTGTTGCCGTTGATGAGCGTCTTACCCGTATTCCACTCCTTGACCCAGTCGAGCATGTCGCATCGACCCGTCCTTGCCCGGGATACCCGCCTTGGCTTTCGACCAGACGAACGACAGATGATAGACAATACCGGAAATTGTCACGGGAATATCTATTGTTCCGTGGTCGGCGAGGGTCGTCGTACCGGCGGTGATAACGTAGGTTAAGGTCTTCGTGCCGTTATTGACGGTAACGGATGAGAATCCCGCCGGCTTACCCACCGCACCGATGGTAAAGGCCGTGAGTTCCTCGTCCCCGCACATCACCCGTACGGTCGAGGTGAGAGTGACGGACGAGAGAATCTTCCCCGTGTCATCCGCGGGGAACACGTATTCACCCAAAGACTGGGTTATGGTATACCCGTCCTTCTGGACATAGATGGTCGCCTGTCCCCGGGCGATGAGAATCTTTGCCATGAAACCTTTTTCTGAAAGTATAGTGCGGAATGATTCCGGCAGGTTGCGGATTTTTTTTCGTGTAAATGATATTATTATAAAAAATATTTGTATTTTTGTAATTGGAAATGGTTCCGGGCGGTTCGCCGCCACGGATGAAAAGGGAATCCGGTGAGAATCCGGGACAGTACCGCTGCTGTAAGTCCCCTCAAGGTTGCCGCAACCTGCCACTGGTGTAATGCTGGGAAGGCGCGACGACTGGGACGAGTCAGAAGACCTGCCATGACCGGAAAAGGATTTACACCCGCGGGAGAAAATCGGGTTGCGATCAGATACGGAATGCCGTAGGAGTCATTCTCATATTTGAAGACAAACATAATCCCGTTCGTGTAAACCTGCGCGAACGGGATTTTTTGTGTTTGTTAAAAATATGTTTTATTAAAAAACAAGTAAGCTATGAAAAGAAATTTACGCTTTCTGGCGGGAGCTTTCCTGTTGACGGCAACCGCCCTGTTCACCGGCTGTAATTCAGACGATGACTTTTTGATGAATCCTCAAACTGATTCAGTAACTCCCGAAACCCGAGCCAACTTTAATGATGATGGCACTACAACCATTACATTCGATGACTTCGATGAAACATTCATGGCGGTTTCGCCTAAAGCAGAGAACTACTACACGCTTTATGGATATACTGCAGAGAACCAAATCAGGGAAATATACGATCCCGATTTTGTGTTTGTCTCCGACATGAATACTGTAACCAATTCTTATGGAGCGTATACTGAATTTTCCAGTGGTGCCATTGCGTTGTCGAAATACAATTATCGTTCTGATTCTGCTGCCGGCAAGACTTCTGGAACTAATTGGTGGTATACTTGGGAGAATCAATGTAGTGTCTATAATACAGCATCCACAGATGGGGCCAATACAGGGGCAGGTCACAGCGGTTCCAATTTTGCTGTTGTATACGGCTACTCTGATTTCGGAAATACGGAGTGGATGGCCAAACCTGAATTCTATTTTGACTCCCCTCGCAAATTCAAGGTTTATGGTATTGTAACACAGCATATACCTATGGTGTGATTATAATGGTAATCAGTTCGGAACATCGGGTGTTGCAACACCGTTGAGTAATCTGAAAGATTCTGACGGCAACAATATAGGATATTTCCAAGTCAACATCGAATGTTATGACGTAGATGGAAATTTGATCACCACTGTATCGAAATTGTTGGCCGACTACCGATATGATAAACCAACAGTGTCCCCCGTAACTACATGGACATATTGGGATATTAATGTAGCGGATGTGCAAAGTGTAAAATTCAATTTTGAAGGATCTGATGTCGATCCTATATATGGACTCAATACTCCGGCGTATCTTTGTATAGACGACGTTACAATAGAATAACAATTTAATATAGTTTGACATAGAACTGATTCAGTTCTATGCCTTTTTTATTATGAAGGCTTTCATATTTAGTATTCTTGTACTTTTGTTCTTTATTACAAGCTGTAATAAGAACGATGTAATTACTGAAGAAATAAAACAAGCTCCTATAATTGAACTCGATAGTGAGACTGGCATTTACACTATCAAAGTTGGGCGTGAACTGACAATTGCCCCGACATATAAATATGCGAATAATGCACTTTATGCATGGACAGTAGATGGAAAACTTCTTTCATCTGAATCAATATTGAAGTATACATGGAATCAGGAACAACATCTATATATCAAATTGCGAGTTGATACACCAGAGGGTTATGCGGAAGAAGAGTTAAAAGTAGAAGTATTGGAGTTAACTCCACCTACAATTTCAATCATAATCCCCTCTAAAGGATTAAAAGTGCCTCAAAACACGGATTATATTTTATCTCCAGATATTCAACATGACGATCTTGAAAATTTTAGAATTGAATGGGTACGCGATGGAGAAATCGTCGGAACAGAAAAAGCATATACGTTTCACGAAAAAGAACTCGGTACATATTCGATAACAATCCGGGCATCCAATATAGACGGAGAAACAATCCGTGATTTCGACGTAGAAGTTGTGGAAACAATGCCTTATTCCGTACGGTTTCCGACACCATCCTATACACAAACTTCTACGGATCGTTATACTTTTGCAGGGCGTCCTGTATATTTGCGGCCTTTGCTGGAATATTTCGATTATCCACAGTATCAATGGCAGGTCAATGGAAAAATTATGGAAGCCGCTACCGACAGGGTTTTTAAATTCACGCCGACGATCCTGGAGAATATTTCGTTGCTGTTACTGTTACAGAAAAAATGCCCAACACACAGCCACTTTCACGTAACATAACACGTAGTAATACTTCAATTACAACGACAGTTAAGGTTATTTGTGAAGAAAAAACGGAACAAGAAGCTATCGGCAAGCGACAGCGACAAGTTCAGGTATTTGGGATAAGGTTTATGAATTCATTCCTGCTCCCGGACAGTTTATTAATGAGTTATCCCAAAATACCGGATTTATAGGAAATGAAACGACGCCCCAACAAGCCATAGAGTATGCAACGAAACGATTGAACAAAAAAGCGCATGTTTCACTGGGATCTTTCGGTGGTTATATCATCATCGGTTTTGACCATAGTATTGCTCCGAGTGGCCGAGAATACGATTTTGCAATACAAGGAAATGCTTTTAACAGTTCGAGCGGTGGCTCAAATGAGCCGGGCATTGTTTGGGTAATGCAAGATATAAATGGCAATGGCCAGCCAGACGATGAATGGTATGAATTAAAAGGATCTGAAACCGGCATCGATGGTACAATACAAGACTACGAAGTAACTTACTATAGACCTGCACCCAGAGCACATACTCCGTGTAGATAGTGAAGGTAATTCAGGTTCTGTCGATATGAATGCATACCATGGCCAAGAATATTATTATCCCAATTGGATTAAAGAAGATAGCTATACATTATATGGGACGCGTCTGACTCCTCGCAACAATCAAGATCCCGTTACAGGATATTGGGCGAATAACGCTTATGAGTGGGGGTATGTGGATAATATGGGTTCAGATAATCTGGTAGGAGGAAATGTCATTGATGGTAGCGGTCAGCGCAACGGATTCAAAATAGCCAATGCAATATATCATGACGGGACTCCAGTAAAATTGCAATATATAGACTTTATCAAAGTTCAGTGTGGAGTATTATCGAAAAGTGGTTGGCTTGGAGAGATATCCACAGAAGTATTTTCATTTGAAGACTTATCAATAACTAATAATCAATAATATGAGACAGTTTTGGCTTTTACTATTCATTGCCCCATTTCTTTTTTTATCATGTTCAGAAGATAATCAGACTCCAGAAAGTCCTGCTGATGCCGATGACAATTTTATCACATCAGTCGTGATGACTGTGGCAAGTCAATCCTATACAGCGGAAATAATTGACAATATAATTACCATAACAGTTCCATATACTGTTTCGTTAAATAATGCTCAAGTCGAATTCAAATACACATCCTCGGCAACAATTATTCCCGATCCGGCAAGCATTACTGACTGGGATACGGAACGAACGTTTCGTGTAACCTCTTACAATGGAGAAGCGAATGATTATACATATAAGTCATTAAAGACGAGATTCGCTATGAAGGGGATGTGGAATTGAAGACAACAGCGGATGTTACGGCTTTCATTGATACGGACGTAACGGTTATCAAAGGTGATTTGATTATCGGGTCGGATGCTGAGGATGCAGAAGAATTGTCGGATATCGCCGCATTAAAAATATTGAAGGAAGTCGAAAGGAAACATCATCATTCGGAAAAGTTATGTTGGACAAGATCTTACGGGACTTGATAATATCACTTCAATTGGAGGTTTGCAAATAGGAACTGAAACTGCCTTTGCGACCAACAGTAAATTGCAGATGGTCAGTATGAGATCTTTGCAGCATATTACTGGCGACATCGTTGTCTGCAACAATCAAGTAGCATATGTGCAATTCGACAACCTTGAAACGATTGATGGAAATATAATATTCAGGACTTCATCTCTACAAGTTTTGAATTCCCTAAATTAACCACTGTCGTAAAGGATTTTGATCTCCAGTGTCTGACAAGTGACGGAGAACCAGGAGGAGAAATCACATCTTTGAGAATTCCTGAATTGACAAAAGTAAACGGTCGCTTAGGGGTTAATAATTTAGGCAAAATGATTTCTTTGGAATTTCCGAAATTACAAGAAGTTGGAAGTGTGGATTTTGCTTCTATACCGATTCCGTTGGAGACCCTTTCATTGCCGGAATTATCGGTAGTAAACGGCGACCTTAATCTCGTTTCCAGTTATATTGCGTCCGATGCTTTTACATCTACGGGAAATAATAAATTACAAGAAATAGATGGACTGTCTAACTTGTCGATTGTTAAAGGCACATTGACAATATCTAAATTCCAAGTCTTGAAAAAATTGCCGGATTGGAGTAAATTAGAACAACTCGGAGGACTGACCTTGCTGCGTTTATTGGAGTGTTCTGATCGAATTTTAGATTTGAGCAAAGTAAATTTTGTACCTTTTGAGGATAACGAACCTTTAATTTCTATTACAGACGGGACTATATTCTCAATTATCACAAAAGAGGATATGTCGCAAGTTAGCATGTTTCTAGCTCCGAGCGGTATTACCGGTTCAAGTGTTGGAATAGATCCAGAATTGAATTTTAAGAGTATTAAGAATTTTAAGTATTCTAGCAATATGACAACAGATCCTGTATTCCAATTTGAACGAGTTTACGGGAATATGGAAATTATAAGAGGTTCAAAAAAAGGCGTTTCAGCCCCTAACTTGGTAAGTGTAGATGGATATTTAAGCATCGAAACTACAATGGCAAACAATATCTCGTTCCCGAAATTGGAAATTGTCGGAGGTCAGTTATGTATTATCGGTAATCTGAACGCTGTTTCTAACTATGATTATGATTTTACGAATTTAAAGTCAGTCGGTTGTTCAAGCAATCCTCAATATATCAAAGAAGGGGTGATTAATAATATTTTATATGGTTCTTTAGATTTTACGGCATCAAATAAAGATTTTACATTTCCGTCATTGGAACATGTCGGGGGTGTTGGTATGACTGTTCGTGCCGTAAAAACTATTTCATGCCCCAAATTGCAGGCCATTGATGGAACACTTTGTGCTGCAAATGCAGCATCGCTTACGACTTTCAATATGCCAACTTTAACAAAACTCTCAGGAGTTCGATTTATCCGGTTGACACGGTTTGTTGATTATACGTTCTTCAAATCTTTTGTAGAAGAAGAGCAAATCAAGAAAGAAGACTGGCTTGTAACCAATTGCGGTTATAACCCCACCTACGAGGATATGCAAGCCGGTCGCTATACCCAGCAGTAACACCCATTATTTTACAAGGGAACAGGGTACTGGCCGAAAGACCGGTACTCTTTCCCGTTTATAACAAGCCAATGAAACATCTGATACGACATATCATTCTTCTATGCGGGTTGCCGCTGTTGCTGGCGGGCTGCATGGAGTGGGACTACGGAGATGCGGTGGAAGATTTCAACGCTACCGGAGCCGGGTTGTTCATCACCAACGAGGGCAACTTCCAGTACGGCAATGCCACGTTGTCGTACTACGACCCCGAAACCCAACAGGTGCAGAATGAAGTGTTCTTCCGTGCCAACGGCATGAAGCTGGGCGACGTGGCGCAATCGATGTGCATCCACGACAATAAGGCTGGGTCGTGGTGAACAATTCCCACGTGATTTTCGCCATCGACCTCAATACGTTCAAAGAGGTGGGCCGTATCACGAACCTGACTTCGCCGCGCTATATCCATTTCCTCAGCGACGAGAAGCCTATGTCACCCAATTGTGGGACAACCGCATCTTCATCATCAACCCCAAGAAATATGAAATCACCGGTTACATCCAGGTGCCGGACATGACGATGGAAAGCGGCTCCACGGAGCAGATGGTGCAGTATGGCAAATATGTCTATTGCAACTGCTGGTCGTACCAAAACCGCATCATCAAGATCGATACCGAAACGGATCAGGTGGTAGAAGAACTGAAGTCGGCATCCAGCCCACCTCGCTGGTAATGGACAAGAACCACAAGATGTGGACGATCACCGACGGTGGGTACGAGGGTTCGCCCTACGGCTACGAAGCCCCGTCTCTCTACCGCATCGATGCCGAGACGTTCACCGTAGAGAAGCAGTTCAAGTTCAAGATGGGCGACTGGCCTCGGAGGTGCAGCTCAACGGTACGGGCGACAAGCTCTACTGGATCAACAAGGACATATGGTCGATGGACGTGGATGCGGAACGTGTTCCCGTGCGCCCGTTCCTCGAATACAGCGGTACGATTTATTACGGCCTGACCGTCGACCCCGTGCGTGGCGATGTCTACGTGGCCGATGCCATCGACTACCAGCAGCAGGGCATTGTCTACCGCTACTCGTCCGAAGGTGAACTGATCGATGAATTCTATGTCGGGATAATCCCCGGCGCATTTTGTTGGAAGTGATGGGCAGGATACGACACCTATACCATCTCATCTTCGTTACCAAAGGACGCAAGATGACGATTCCGACAACGGGAAAAGGATTGATGCTCGAGCGGATGACACGGATTTTTACAGGGAAAGGTTGCCGCGTACATGCCGCCAATGCCTTTCTCAACCACGTGCATGTACTTGTCGAGATTCCGAATTCCGGGGATTTCAGCAAGATCGTGAACAAGGTGAAAGGCGCCACGGGAACGGTATACCAGAAAACCCCGGAATATGCCGACTTCTCCGGTTGGGCTGCCGGATTCGACTCGTTCAGCGTGTCGTTCAGCGACCTTCACCGGCTCAGACGGCACATCGAGGAGCAGCATACAATCCATCAGGAGATCTCGTTCGAGGAAGAATACGGACAACTGCTTGAAGAGAATGGGTTCGACCCGCATCAAACGTCCGTGCCGGCATCCTCCACGGTACATTTTTCCGCGAATACCCACCCTAAAAACGGAATCAAATGATTTATACGAAATACATACTTTTCTCGCTACTGCTCGTCTGTCCGTCCGTATTGTCCGCGCAGGGAATCACACGACGCATCCACCAGATAGACGAGGTCACGGTGTGGGGCAAACGCCCGATGAAAGAAATCGGCGTGCAGAAGACGAAGTTCGACTCGCTCGCACTGAAAGAGAACATTGCCTTATCGATGGCCGACATTCTGACGTTCAATTCGTCCGTGTTCGTCAAGAGTTACGGACGCGCCACGCTCTCCACCGTTGCTTTCCGCGGCACGTCGCCCAGCCACACGCAGGTGACGTGGAACGGCATGCGCATCAACAATCCCATGCTGGTATGACCGACTTTTCCACCATACCGTCCTACTTCATAGATCAGGCCTCGCTGCTTCATGGCACGTCGTCGGTGAATGAAACGGGCGGCGGACTCGGCGGACTTGTCAAACTCGGTACTACGCCGCAGGTCGGCGAGGGCTTCCATGCCCAATACGTGCAGGGCATCGGGTCGTTCCGCACGTTCGACGAGTTCGCCCGCTTCACCTACGGCAGCGACCGATGCAGGTCTCGACCGCGCGGTCTATTCGTCGTCGCCCAACGATTACAAGTACACCAACCACGACAAGAAGATAAATATCTACGACGAGGAGAAGAACATCATCGGACAGTATCATCCAAGGAACGCAACCGATCGGGTTCGTTCAAGGACCTGCACCTGTTGCAGGAGGTATATTACAACACCCTGAAAGGCGACCGTTTCGGGTTGAACGCATGGTATATCAACTCCAACCGGGAACTGCCGATGCTCACGACCGATTACGGCGATGAGACCGCCTTCGAGAACCGCCAGCGGGAGCAGACGTTTCGTGGTGTCCTGTCATGGGACCATATCAAAGAGAAATGGAAAGTCGGCGTGAAAGGCGGTTATATCCATACGTGGATGGCCTACGACTACCGTCGTGAGGTGGCGCCGGACAACTGGGCCTCCATGACCCGTTCGCGGAGCAAGATAAACACGTTCTACGGACAGGCGGAAGCGGAATACTCGCCCGGCAGGAAATGGTTCTTCACCTCGAACGTATCCGTGTACCAGCATCTCGTGCGCAGCGAAGACAAGAACATCATCCTTCAGGATGGCAACAAAGCCGTCGTCGGATATGACAAGGGGCGTGTCGAGCTCTCCGGTTCTGTATCGGCCAAATGGCAGCCTGTCGAGCCGTTGGGCTTGTCGCTGGTCTTGCGCGAGGAGATGTCGGGCGACAAATGGGCTCCGCTCATCCCGGCATTCTTCATCGACGGACTGATTTCGCGCAAAGGGAACGTGATGGTGAAAGCCTCCGTATCGCGCAACTATCGTTTTCCGACTTTGAACGACCTCTACTTCTGCCGGGCGGCAACCCCGACCTTAAAAACGAACACGGCTTCAGCTATGACGCCGGAGTGAGTTTCGATGTCGGCAAAAGGGGGTATATAAACTGGGCGGCAGCCGCAAGCTGGTTCGACTCCTACATCGACGACTGGATCATCTGGCTGCCGACGACCAAGGGGTTCTTCTCGCCGCGCAACGTGAAGAAAGTCCATGCCTACGGTGTCGAAGTGAAGGCCAACCTTGCCGTGCAGCCGGCAAAGGACTGGCTGATAGACTGAACGGTTCCTATTCGTGGACCCCCTCCATCAACGAGGGCGAAAAGATGTCGCCCGCCGACCAGTCGGTGGGAAAACAACTGCCTTACGTGCCGGAGCACTCCGCCTCGCTGACAGGACGGCTGTCATGGCGGACGTGGGCGTTCCTCTACAAGTGGGCTTACTACTCGGAACGTTTCACCATGTCGAGCAACGATTACACGCTGACAGGCCACCTGCCCCGGTATTTCATGAGCAATATCTCACTGGAGAAAATGCTGTCGTTCAAACCGCTGGATGTACAGTTGAAACTTGCCGTCAATAACCTGTTCAACGAGGACTATCTCTCGGTGCTGTCGCGTCCTATGCCCGGCATCAACTTCGAGTTCTTCATCGGCATCACCCCGAAATTCGGGAAAAGCAGAAAATAATGTAAACGTAAATAAGGTAATGATATGAAAGTATTAAAGAATTTGAGCCTGATGGTGCTGCTTGCGCTGGCATTTGCAGGCTGTCGTGGCAAGAGTTCCCAACTTGCCGATTTCAACAAACAGCTTTACGCTCCCGAATATGCCTCGGGATTCAAGATTGAAAGAGCAGACGGCAGACAGAGCGTGCTGGTTTCCGTCATGAATCCGTGGCAGGGCGCGGATAGCGTCACCACCCGGTTGTTCATCTCCCGTAACGGGGAACCCGTTCCCGAGGGTTTCGACGGGCAGGTCCTCGAAGGGGATGCGCAGCGCATCGTGGCGATGTCCTCGACCATATCGCCATGCTCGACGCCATCGGCGAGACGGCACGTGTGGTCGGCGTTTCGGGACTCGACTATATCTCCAATCCCGACATTCAGGCACGCCGCGACAGCATCGGCGACGTGGGTTACGAGGGAAATATCAATTATGAACTTCTGTTGTCGCTCGACCTGACCTTGTGCTGCTTTTCGGCGTGAACGGGGCCAGTGCGATGGAGAGCAAACTCAAGGAGCTCGGCATCCCGTTCATGTATGTCGGCGATTATCTCGAAGAATCTCCGCTGGGCAAAGCCGAATGGCTGGTGGCGCTTTCGGAGGTCGTCGGGAAACGCGCGAAGGGCGAAAAGGTATTCGCGGATATTCCGATCCGATACAATGCGCTGAAACAGAAAGTGTCCGGTGCCGTTCTCGATGCCCCGTCGGTCATGCTCAATACGCCCTACGGCGATTCGTGGTTCATGCCCTCGACGGAAAACTATGCCGTGCGGCTGATTACCGACGCCGGAGGCGACTACATCTACAAGAAGAACACGGGCAACTCTTCGACGCCTATCGACTTGGAGGAGGCATACCTGCTCGCTTCGGAGGCCGATATGTGGCTGAACGTCGGCATGGCGAACACACTCGACGAACTGAAAGCCGCCTGCCCGAAGTTCGCCGATACCCGCTGCGTCCGAAACGCTATGTCTATAACAACAACGCCCGCACCAATGCCGCCGGAGGCAACGACTACTACGAATCGGCCGTCGTGAATCCCGACCTTCTTCTGCGCGACCTCGTGAAGATATTCCACCCCGAGTTGGTCGAAGAAGATTTCGTATACTACAAACAACTGAAATAGATGCGTTCACGCCCCGTCATCCTGTTCACCGCGTTGTCCGTGCTTACGGTCGGCCTCTTCCTGTTGGATTTGGCTGTGGGCGCGGTTCGCATTCCCGTCGGCGACGTATGGGCGGCCCTGACGGGCGGCGACTGCCGCGGACTACGGCGAAAATCGTACTGAACATACGGCTGATAAAGGCGGTTGTGGCTCTGCTGGCCGGGGCGGCGCTATCGGTCAGCGGCTTGCAGATGCAGACATTGTTCCGCAATCCGCTGGCCGGCCCTACGTGCTGGGCATCAGCTCGGGTGCAAGCCTCGGCGTGGCGCTCGTGGTGCTGGCAGGCGTCGGCTCGTCGATAGGCATCGCCGGAGCGGCTTGGCTGGGTGCGGCCGTCGTGCTGCTCGTAATCGCTGCCGTCGGACACCGCATAAAGGACATTATGGTGATATTGATTTTGGGTATGATGTTCTCGTCAGGCGTGAGCGCTGTCGTGCAGATATTGCAATATCTGAGCAAAGAGGAGGCGTTAAAGGCGTTCGTCATCTGGACGATGGGGTCGCTCGGCGACGTGACGGTGCCGCAGCTCGCCATCCTCCTTCCGTCGGTCATCGTCGGGTTGCTGCTGGCCGTATGGACGATCAAACCGCTCAACCTCCTGCTCTTCGGCGAGGAATATGCCGTAACGATGGGACTGAATATCCGCCGTTCGCGCGGTCTGCTGTTTCTCTCGACGACGCTGCTGGCCGGCACGGTAACGGCTTTCTGCGGCCCGATCGGCTTCATCGGTCTTGCCATGCCTCACGTCGCGCGGATGCTCTTCCGCGAGGCCGACCACCGCGTGCTCCTGCCGGGAACCCTTCTCTCGGGGGCGGCGGTATTGCTTCTTTGCGATATTGTTTCCAAAATGTTCACTTTGCCCGTAAATGCCATTACCGCACTGCTGGGAATCCCGATAGTCGTATGGGTGGTTTTACGCAATAAATCGATGACGGTATGATAGAACTGTGCGATTTTTCCATAGGCTACGCAGAGAAGAGGCTTCTCGATAAGGTCGATGCCTCTTTCAAAAGAGGACAGCTGACTGCCCTTATTGGCAGGAACGGCACGGGGAAATCTACACTTCTCCGTGCCATAGCCGGACTGAATCATAATTATTGCGGTAAAATCCTGCTCGACGGACATTGTATCGCAAACATGAGAACTCCGGAGAAGGCAAGGCAACTGGCATTTGTCACGACCGAGCGCACACGCATCGCCAACCTGCGGTGCGAGGATGTCGTGGCTATCGGCCGTGCCCCTTACACCAACTGGATCGGCCGCATGCAGCCTCAAGATAGGGAAATCGTCATGCGGTCGCTCTCTTCGGTCGGAATGGAGGCGTATGCCGGCCGCACGATGGATAAGATGTCGGACGGTGAATGCCAGCGCATTATGATAGCCCGTGCTCTGGCTCAGGAAACGCCCGTCATCCTGTTGGACGAGCCGACCTCGTTTCTTGACATGCCCAACCGTTACGAATTGTGTTCCCTGCTCGCACGGTTAGCGCATGCTGAGGGCAAATGCATTCTGTTCTCCACTCACGAACTGGATATAGCCCTCTCGCTGAGTGACAGAATAGCCCTTATCGATACGCCCGTCCTTCACTGTCTGCCGACCTCCGAAATGATCCGCAGCGGGCATATCGAGCGGCTGTTCAACAATGCCGCCGTACAATTCGACCCCGTGAGCGGATCGTGAAATCCATGCCAAGAGACTGACTTTCCTGTCGGGAAACACGTCAGACGCAATGAGGGTGTCCCAAAAAGTATTTGGCACCCTCGTATTCGTTGTAAGACATGTCGTTTATTTCGATACCTCGCACATCAGCACGCCTTTCCCCGTCACATCGGCTTTCGAGACCGTGATGGATTTTCCCGTGTAGGTCTTCACGACGGAAGTCCCGGCAGAGTTCCACAGTTTCCATGTATAGGTATAAGCTGTCCCGCCCGTGTCGATTTCCTCACCGCCCCTGTATAACACGGCTTTGGCATCCACGTCATTGCCGTTGTTCTTGATGGTGAACCCCTTCTGGCTGACCAGATCAACCGTGATGGGGTCGGACATATCCGTGAAGGAGATGATGTCGCAGAGACCTTGTTCGCCGAGGCGTTGCCCGCCGAGTGTCCGTATCCTTGATGGCGCACTTGAAGGTCTCGAAGTTGAGAACGGCATCTGCCGTAATCGTGATTTCGTTTGTCGTCCAGCCTGCCGTCACGCCCCGAGGATTGGTCGAGGTAAGGCATGCCCAGCCGGCACCCAGCATGGAGTTGTAGTAGGGACACGAAACGGCGGCTCCCGATGCGGCTGCGGCACTCAGTGCGGAGGTCAGCGTCACGACCTTCGTGGAGGCGTTGACTGCCGAAATGGTGTACTGTGCCGATCCTATGGTTATCCTGCCTCCCGCCTCCATGTTCATTACCGAAGCGACCGTTATGGTCGTGGCTCCGGCTGCCGCGGCAGCTGTCAGTGTCGTGCCCGCGAATACCGCCGAATCCTTGATGCCCCACGCGTAGGTGACGTTCGTCGTGTCGATAGAGGCTCCGCGCCACAGGTCGCAATGCGCCCTGAGCGTCGCCACCTCGTCGTTCTTGAATACGATGCCGTCGGGTGCATACGCCACGGCGGCGATCATCGCTCCGGCGTTCAGGTGCTGGGTGAACTGTACCTCCGCACGGAAAGGAATCTCCAGCCCGTTGGCATCGATGTAGATTGCCTCGAAAGTATACCGTACCTGCGGGGCGGAAACGGTCATGTGGTTGGCCTTGACGGTCAGGGCGTATTTGGCGGAAGCGGCGCCGATCGTACAGCTGTCCTGTCCGGAAGTTATGACCGTGCCGTCCTTGTACCATTTGGCGGAACCGCTCTTGACACCGGCTGTCAATGTCGCCGCGTTGCCGACGGATGAGATCTGGTCTACGGCCGCCTTGCCGCTGACAAACAGAGAAGGGGTCAATATCAGGTACGGGGATGCCGCCCACGAGGGGGCATACGCGCCGGTATCCTTGTTGAACACCTGGGTCAGCGGTTGCGAGGAACCGATAAACGCCTGTAAGGAGACAGCATCATTCTGGTCGATGATGGTGACTTGTCCGCGTGCTACTTTAATTGCCATATGCTTATTGTAATGTTGTTGATATATTCACTTCACAGTCGAAAACAGCTTTGCGCCACACGTCCCCGCCGGTTATCTCTATCTCCCTGCCGTAACGCGGTGCGGCGTTCCATATCCTGTCGTTCTCCGTATCGCGCTCGTCCGTATCCAGCGGAAATTGCCGTCGGGAATGAGCGGCGTGATTTCTTCGCCTCCCCTGTATACCCTGGCACGGAGTACCGTCGAGACGATTCCGTTGCGGAATGTCGTGCCGTTTTCAGACTCCACATAAACAGTATAGGAGGCAATCCGTCGTAAAGTTTGAAAAGGTATGAGCCGCACTGATTTTTCATTACGGTATGTTGCCGTGTAGCGGAGGGTCAGCACGTCGCGT
>ENA-OQDF01000563-OQDF01000563.1-human-gut-metagenome-genome-assembly--contig:-NODE-563-length-15347-cov-2.375033_pt1 | contig 15347 bp, 21 predicted proteins | sample MGYA00242769_ERZ504597 | MGnify/ENA primary metagenome ERZ504597 (study PRJEB26092, sample SAMD00036305) | human gut metagenome | host: Homo sapiens | study: EMG produced TPA metagenomics assembly of...
TAAAAATTCAGACAGGAAACGAATCGATTCAAATTCACAGAAAAGTAAAAAGCTAATAGTTATTAGAAGAAAGAAGTCAGTTTGTAAAAGGTGACCTGTATTTTGTGCACCCTAAAATAAAATGGAAAGGTAAGGAAAGAGATATGTTAGAATTTGCAAAAACACCACCAAAGGATGGAACAGCTGGGATGTATATGGAGCGTCTGTTACAGAAGAAGAAGTAAAAAGAAATGCAGATATTATGGCTGAAAAGCTTAAGAAATATGGATGGAACTATGTGGTTGTAGATATTCAGTGGTACGAGCCAGGAGCTGAGTCAGCCGCATATCGCAAGTTTGCGGATTTGAAGATAGATGAATATAGTCGTGTGCTTCCGGCTGAAAATCGTTTTCCAAGTTCAGCAGATGGAGTTGGGTTTGCACCACTTGCTGAATATGTACACCAATTAGGGTTGAAATTCGGTATTCACATTTTAAGGGGAATACCAAGACAGGCTGTTCACGGAAGAATGCATATCAAAGGAACGGATAAGACAGCAGATCAGATTGCTGTTAACAGCATTTGTCCATGGAATTCAGATATGTATGGAGTGGATATGTCAATTCCGGAAGGACAGTTATATTATGATTCTCTTATGGAACTGTATGCTTCATGGGGAGTTGATTTCATTAAGGTAGATGACATTGCATATTCAACGATTTACAGAGATTCTCATAGAAAAGAGATTGAAGGTATTCGAAAGGCCATTGATAAAACGGGACGGGAGATTGTACTTTCCCTTTCACCGGGACCGGCAAGACTTCAGGATGGAAGCTTTCTCCAAAAGAATGCCAATATGTGGAGACTTACAGACGATTTCTGGGATGAGTGGGAATTGCTCTATGATATGTTCGATCGTTGTAATTATTGGTCGCCATTTATCCGTAAAGGAAACTGGCCTGATTGCGATATGCTTCCGCTTGGACATATTGGAATCCGTTCCGGTGAGCGTGGAAAGGCAGACCGTATGACTTGCTTTACGAAACCGGAACAAAAGACAATGATTACATTATGGTCTATCTTCCAGTCGCCACTAATGTATGGCGGGGAACTGGCTGATCTGGATGCCTGGACTCTTTCACTGCTGACGAATACAGAGGTAAATGAAATGCATCGCACATTGGAAGGACAAAGACAGGAGTACAGAGATGATGAATGGATCGTCTGGTCAGGTGAAAATAAGGAAAGTACATATATTGCAATCTTTAACGTATCAGATGAAAAGAAAGAAATTCCAGGTAAATTGACAGAGCGATATCTTCGAAAAGATGCAAAAGAAATCTGGTCAGGAAAAAAGGTAACAGAAGGAACAGAAGAAGTAGAAAACCATGGCTGTGTACTGTATCAGATGAAAAGAATATGATGAACGTTAGATAGGAGGAATGAAGTGATGGACACAATAGGGAAGAAACTTGGTCTGAAAGAGAAGATGGCCTATGGCTGTGGTGATGCGGCAAGTAATATTATCTGGGCATCTACGGGAACGTTCTTAATGTTCTATTACACTGATGTGGTAAATATCAATGCGGCAACAATTGGAGTCATTTTTCTGATTGCCAGGGTGATCAACGCAGTTGTTGCACTTCTTACCGGATGGCTGATCGATAATACGCATTCCAAATACGGAAAGGCAAGGCCATGGCTTTTGTGGTTTGCTGTTCCGTTTGGAATCGTAACATTTGCAATATTTGCAGTTCCGGATGTAGCAAAGCTGTACCAGATTATTTATGTATTCATTGCATATAATGCAATGATGAGCGTCTATTCTCTGATTAATATTCCATATGGATCTATGGCTACAATGATGACCAAAGACCAGTATCAGAGAACACTGTTGAATATCTTCCGTCAGTTGTTTGCACAGATTGCGAGTCTTCTTGTTACAGCAGGAACTCTTCCACTGGTAGACTTTATAACGGAATATGTGGGGGCGAGAAAAGCATGGAGTATCGTATACGGAATATTTGGTGTCATTGCGGCAATTCTGTTCTTCTTATGCTTTGCAGGATGTAAAGAGAGAATTCATGAAAATGAAGAGACGAAGACAGAAAAGATTCGTGTTGTTGACGGAGTAAAAGCAGTGTTGAAAAACAAATACTGGCACATGCTGATGGTGATATCCATTTGTATCAATATCTTCTTTCAGGCCATCAGTACGGTAAACACATATTATAGTAAAGCGGTTCTTCATAATAGCAGTATGATCAGCATATTGAATACGGCTTATATCGTTCCTGCAATTGCAACCTTTTTCTTTGTACATCTGGTTGTGAAGAAGTATGGAAAAGGAAAGACTACGATGTTTGGATGGATGATTATCTGTGTCAGCTATGTGATACTTTTACCATTTACAGAAAATACAACAGTACTGATAATCACAGCTGCTATGCGTGGCGTGGGATATTGCTTCCTGCTTGCAGTGTCTTCTGCAATGGTAAGTGATGCAGTTGAATATGGAGAATGGAAAACGAAAATTCGTGTCGAAGGGCTGACATTCAGTATGCAGGGATTTGTAGGAACAATTGCGGCAGGTATTGTTACGGCAGTCATCGGATGGGTACTCAATTTCAGTAAATATGATGGAACACTTTCATTTGCTGATACACAGGCAGGATCTGCAGTACTTGCAATTAAACTGTTGTTTATCGCAGTTCCGTTTGTTGTCGGAGTATTGAATATTATATTGTTAAAATTTTACAAACTTGATAAAATGTATCCGCAAATCATTGAGGATTTAAATAAGCGGAACGGAAAATAAGTGGGGAATGTATATGAAGACAAGCATATCAGAAAAAATAGCTTATGGTATGGGAGATGTTGCGTGTAATGTAGTATATGCACTCACATCTGGTCTTATCGTATATTTTTATACAAATGTAATCGGAGTATCAGCGGGAGTAGTAGGTACAATCCTGCTGATATCCAGAGTTTTTGATGGAGTTTCGGATCTTCTGATTGCCCAGTTGATGGATAAGATCAATTCCCGGCATGGAAAAGCGAGAGCGTGGATTTTGTGGATGGCAGCGCCATATGCAATTTCGGCTACGGCATTATTTGCAGTTCCATCGCATGCGGGCAAAATGGTACAGGCAATCTATATTTTTGTTACCTATAATTTATGTACAACAGTTGTTTACACGGCATTGAATCTACCATATTCGGCAATGGCTCCGCTGATGACAAATGATGGGGATGATCTGGCAAAATTAAATATTTTCAGAATGTCTATGTCACCGGTCAGCAACATGATCGTAACAGCTTTATCACTTCCACTGATCAACCTTCTTGGCGGTGACCAGAAGGCATGGATCACAGTGACGGCGGTATATGGGGTCATTGCATTTGGAATGTTGATATGGACTTTTTGGGAACGAAAGAGCGTTTTCACACGAAAGCGGCAGCAGAAGCGGAAAATCTTCCGTTCCTGGTTCGCCTGAAAGCAGCTTTACAGAATAAATATTTTATTATTATGTTCTTGATGGTAATGGCACTTGCTTTATATCAGAATGTCAATGGAACAGTATCTACTTATTATGCGCAGTATGTGCTTGGAAATGCGGAAATCATGGGAGTCATGCAGACGTGTGAGAAAATTCCGTGGATTCTTGGGATTATCTGTATGGCACCATTGATTAAGAAATTTGGAAAGCGTAATCTAGTCCTGGGAGGAGCTATCATATGTATTGCTGCTCAAGTTATTTTGATGATTAATCCGGAAAATATAAAATTAGTTTTAGTGGCTTCCATTCTGCGGGGCCTCGGAGAAGCTCCGATTAACGGACTTACGTTCACCATGTTGGCGGATGTGATTAATTATGGCCATTGGAAAACAGGAATCCGTGTGCATGCGTTGATATTTTCAACCTTTACAGTCGGGCAAAAATTTGGTGGCGGTGTGGCCGGATGGGCAATCGGTCAACTGATGCAGCTATCCGGATTTACCGGAAGCACTACAGAGACAATGGCTGCTGTTGCAATGATCAAAAATCTATATATTTACGGCGTTATATTGGCATGGGGATTAATTGCAATCTGTATGCTGGCATATCATTTGGATAAGGAATATAATCAGGTGTAAGCGTCATTCCATTCAGACTTATTGTATGGGTGAGCATGGGGATTCGTCGAGAAAGCTGATCAGATGTAAAAAATCGTTAATATTTTAATTACTTTTGGATGTGTTGCATTTTATATTGTCCTATGTTACATTGACAACAGAGTACAAAAGAATCAGAAAGAGCCAAAAACAGTGCCCCTCTAACAACAGAGACCGGAACAGGATAACCGGCAGACAAGTATGTCTTATAGGAGGTAATTGTAACATGGCAATTTCAATCGGCATTAACGGATTTGGACGCATTGGACGCGTAGCACTCCGTATCGCATTAATCAACCAGACACTTTTAAGGTATGCGGAATCAATGTACGAAATGCAGACCTGGGTTATATGAAGTATATGATCCGGTATGATTCTACATTTGGACGTTTTCAGGGAGAACTGGATACATATGAGAATGGACTGATCATTGAAGGACAGAAGATTCCTGTATTTTCAGAATCAGATGCGGCATTGATTCCATGGGGAGCATGTGGTGCAGAGTATATTATTGATGCAACAGGTGCATACTGTACAACGGAAAAGGCAAAAGCCCATTTAGAAGGCGGTGCGAAGAAAGTTATTATCTCAGCACCGGCAAAAGACGGGGATACACCGACATTTATCATGGGAATTAATCATGACAAATATACATCGGATATGCCGGTTGTATCGAATGCATCATGTACTACGAATTGTCTCGCACCAATCTGTAAAGTTCTGGAAGATAATTATGGAATCGAATATGGGCTGATGTCAACGATTCATGCTGCAACTGCAAAACAAAAGGTTGTGGACAGCCGTTCCCAGAAAGACTGGAGAACCGGACGTTCGGCATTTGGTAACCTGATTCCATCTACAACGGGAGCCGCAAAAGCAATCTCGCTTGTCATTCCGGCTTTAAAGGATAAGATGAGTGGTATTTCTTACAGGGTTCCAACTTCAGATGTATCAATTGTTGATCTGAATGTAGCGTTAAAGCAGCCGGCATCATACGATGAGATCTGCAAAAAGGTCCGGGAGGCCTCTGAGACATATTTGTCCGGCATTCTGGATTATGTAGAGGATGAAGTGGTATCTTCAGATTTTATCGGAGATTCACATGCATCGATCTTTGATGCAAGGCAGGGAATTCAAGTGAATTCCCACTTTTTCAAGGTCATCTGTTTCTATGACAATGAGTGGGGATATACAAGTCAGATATTCCGGCTGATTGAGCATATGGATCGGATAGATCACAATCGCTAATAATTAAGATGACGACAGGGGCATGTAAGATCTGATTCTGATGTAACACGTTTGATTTTATATCATACACTTCTGTAAGGGACATATGGATTCGTTATTACGATTATGAACCAGACAAGATGCGGACAGAAAAGCAGGTAAAGCTTTTGCTGTCCGCAGAAAATAAGAAAAATCTGAAAAATAAAAATTTTTCGGAAAATTCAAAAAAACACTTGCCAAACAACCGAGTCTATGATATATTAAATATCGGTCGTGTGAAAAACACAGTGACAAATAAATATACGGCTCCATGGTCAAGCGGTTAAGACATCGCCCTTTCACGGCGGTAACACGGGTTCGATTCCCGTTGGAGTCATATGGCGCCATAGCCAAGTGGTAAGGCAAAGGTCTGCAACACCTCTATCACCAGTTCAAATCTGGTTGGCGCCTCTTATAAAACACCCGGAATATTTATTTCCGGGTGTTTTTTTATCAAAGAATACAAGAAAAGCTGCCGGTGGCAGCCTCTCGTATATTATTTCATTATAATTGAATCTTCTTTAACATATGATCGACGAATACTTTGCATGCTCCACATCCAGATCATCCGGATGAGTAAGTGCAAGATCGAAATTCTGGATAAAACGGTCGATCTGGTCGTTATTCTCGTCAGTTCGCATGGATTCATACTTCATACGTACCTTCTGCGGCATCTTTCCCTGACAGATAAAATATCCAAGATAATCGTTGTCTGCTTCGATCCAGCACTGACGCGTCCGGCAATATCCTTATAATATTCCGGGGAATCCCCCATTCCGCAAGTTCCGAATAAAGCGATCTGTTTGCCGCTTAAGTCACTTAAGAAGTCACTGACTTCCATACTGCAGCTTCCGCGGTGCACGCAGAATCCGATGAAGTAGACATTGGCTTCCGGAATTGTCTTATCTGTATCGATATCGATCAGATCTTTGGAATTGCCGGGAAGGCGCGAGAAGATAGATGCAGCAATTTTCTTTGTATTTCCGGATTCACTCTGATATAAAACAAGATAATCCAACATAAGAATTCCTCCTTTTTACGTTTGCTGATGGTCACAATTTATTGTACATCTGAATTACATTGAAATTTCATAAGTTACATATAATGGCCGCCGCTGTAACCGCCCGGGGCACCGCAGCACATTCCGCCGCTGCAGCATAAGTTGCAGACGATATTGGCAATACATAATTTTACACACCAGTCGCTTCCGCCGCCGAAGGTGGTGGTATACGGATTCTGGCGTTGGCGGTACCAGCTTCCGCCGCTTTCAAACTGGTTAACTAACATCTGGTATTGATAGTTGGCTGGTTCCATGCGGAGCGCTTCTTTGGCATGCTGAAGGGCCGTTGCATTGTTGCCGAGACCGGAATTGGCAATCGCACTGTAGTAATACCACTGGGCAGTATGCTCGTTGATTCCGTTTAATACGTTCATTGCTTCCTGATACCGGCCGTTGTTGATGAAGTTGGCAGCAGCTCTTAAGTGAAGATCCTGCTCACTTTCCTGACCTGCATTACCTGCATTACCGGTCTGTCGGTATTCTCCGTAGAAGCCGCGGAACGGACCATATCCGTTCTGGCTATATGGACCGTAATTCCCGGAAGAGCCGTATTCCCGCTCTTTCATGATCTGCTGATAGGCCTGCTGGACTTCTTTGAATTTCGCCTCTGCCTGATCCTTGTTCGGATTATTGATATTGGCATCCGGATGATATTTTCGGCTGAGGTTACGATATGCTTTTTTTATCTCGTCATCAGAAGCATCACGGGATACTCCTAAGACACTATATGGATCTGTCATTGTTCTTGATCTCCTGTTGTTGAATTATCTGTGTCAGGATGTGGATTATCATTCGTGGTTCTACCGGCAGTGGAATTGCCGTCAGCAGTATCTGCAGCGTTGTGTGTATTCTTGCCGGCGAGTCTTTCGGATGTTACGGCAGTGTATCTGCTCCATACTCCGGAATAGAGAACGTTCCGCAAGATCTCTGCATGCAGCAGTATTGGAAGCTGTTCGAATTCCCTGGAGCATTCCGACATCATAAGCGTCAGAAGGCTGCGGCAGTCATCTGCAAATGCAGGATCGTCCAGGTATGCCTTCCTGAATGGATTATAGCTGCCGGATTTGATGTCTTTTTCGACATCATCGTAGGCATCCATCAGATAGATGAATTTTCCGAGGAAGAATCCGATCTTACGAAGAGAGGATTCCCATTCATCGTGGCGGTATGCAAAAATCTCAGCCATGATATTGCCAAAAAGTCCGGACATAAGATCCAGATTCTGTTCATTTTCTGCCTCATATTTTGAGATTTGGGCGAGATTTTCTGAGATGACCTTACATTTTACGGGATATAATTTTTCAATCTTCTTTATCTTTGAATGCAAAAGTTTGCGGCAACAAAAGCTTTCTTCCTGTGTTCGTCTGCCCAGTCATCTTCACACTTATAATAAGATAACAGCATGTTGATGGCTGCGGCATATTCAGTAAATTCATTGGTCTTTGCCGCATGCTTTTGCATGGGATGTGCAATACAACGGACCATCTCTGTCTTCGTGTCCGGTTCATAAAGACCGGTGAGCAGGATCACAAGAAATGTCATATCAAAGGATAAAGTCACCTGACCTCTTCTACCATAACATTCTTTTAAGACTTTGCATAGTCCACAGTAATAAGAATGATAGACATCATAATCTTTGAATTTCATCTCGGCTTTGTTGATAGAAATATAACCAAACATGGGAACTCCTTAGCTTCGTTTGATAAATCTGGTGTTACACTTCGGGCAGCGGATCTCAATCTTGCCTTTTCCTTTTGGAACACGAATCTTCTGTTTGCATGACGGACATTTGTAAATGTGGTGTGTCTTGCGCTGTGTTATCATGTTACGCTGCCTGTAGAAAAATGTCCGGATGCCGCGTGTCATCTGCAGATATTTCTGATTCTCGGCGGCTCGTTTGTAAGTATTTTTGGAAAACATCCGGAAATAAGAATAGATGATACCGGCCCATGCCAGCCAGGAAAGGATTCCCCGATGCGTCCATCCTGCGATCAGCATAAGGATCAGGGATCCCCAGATGGTAAATTTGCCAAAGGAATCAACACCATATCTTCCGTACATAAAACGTATAAATCTGTCTTTTAGTTTCAATTCATTCACCTCTTAAAATAGTACTTGCAATATACATTTAATCATACGCCGGGAATAGGAAAAATCAATAAACAGAGTATTAAAATTTCTAAAGATTTTAGACGAGAAAAGTGCAGAAACTGTGGTGGATGTGTTAAGATAAGAATGTTAATTTCGTAGAACAGGGTTGATAACGGGGAGGAGGCAGAATATGCAGAAGCTGACGGAGCTGATCAGAGAAGATATGAAACCGGCACTTGGCGTGACCGAGCCGGGAGCTATCGCATTTGCCGTGGCAAGTGCGAAGAAATATACGGAAGGTAAGATTGTAAATGTACATGTGGCATTGAATTCCGGTATGTACAAGAATGCATTTACCTGTGGAATTCCTAATTCGGAGAGATTCGGCAACTATTATGCGGCGGCACTTGGGGCGGTAGCGGCAGATTCGGAAAAAGGACTGGAATCGCTGGCAGATATCACACCGGAAGATGATGAGAAAGCGGCGCAGATGGTGAGCGACGGTCTGGTGGAGGTGGTTATGGATCATGTCGGATCCGAGATCACGATCGATGCCGTGGTGACAACGGAGAATAACCGGTGTAAGGTGATGATCCGGGATGCACATACGAATATCGTAAAGATAGAAAAAGACGGCATTGTAATATTTGAGACAGAAGATAAGATGTACAGGATGAATCCCGGAAAAAGCAGGCACGTCCGGTAATTCACGGATATTCCCTGGCAGAGATTCTTCGATATGTAAATACAGTTCCGGTTGAAGAGATTGCGTTTATAGGAAAAGCGTATACGATGAATCTGGAATTATTAAAAGAAGGACTGGCTTCGGACAGGGCAGTGTTCGCAAAGAAACTTTATCGTGAGAATGGCAACCGGATCATATCCAGGGATGCACTTAAGACGGCACAATTACTGTGTAACGGTGCGATAGAGGCCAGGGTTCTGGGCCTTTCCAGACCGGCTATGAGCATTACCGGGAGCGGTGCACACGGAATCATTGCGACGATGCCGTTGTATGCGTACCGGCATGCTAATGAAGATAAGACGGATGATGAGACCCTGTGGAGAGCAACTGCACTCAGCTATCTGATTACAATGTATATCAAAGAGTACTCAGGAAGATTATCGGCATTTTGCGGCTGCGGGATTGCAGCCGGAACCGGGATGGCCTGTGGACTGGCATATCTGCAGGGAGCGGATGGAGAAAAACATACAAAAGTGATTCAGAATATGGCAAGCGGTCTGACCGGAATGATCTGTGACGGAGGCAATCACGGATGTACGATGAAAGGGATCGTGGCAGTAGATGCAGCATTCCGTGCAACAGATATGGCAATGGATGATATCTGCATAGAAAATATTCATGGAATCAACGGCAGGACCCCGGAAGCAACTATGAAGTACATGGGAATGATCGCATCCCCTGGAATGACAGGGACGGAAAAGACGATTGTAGAGATTATGGAATCGAAAAAGTAAAGAAAATAGAACAGCACAGGAAGGGATCGAATCCGGAATGAGAAATGAAAATGCAGACAATGAAAGAAAAAAACATCACCGCGAAAGAAGGCGGAAAGAAAAAGGAATATAATCGCCAATGTGATTCTTGTGATTGCACTGATCGTATTCTGCGTGTCGGGCTTTCAACTGTTTAAGATCGGAAAAGGTTATCTGGATGGAAGAAGTGAGTATGATAAAGTGCGGAAACTTGCGGTGACGGATGATAAGAATAAAAATGATAAAGATAAAAATCATAGTGAAGACGGAGATGATACATTCTCTGTTGATTTTCAAAAACTGCTTGAGATCAATCCGGATACGATTGCATGGATCAGATTCCCGGATGAGCCGAGTCAGATCAATTATCCGGTTGTTCAGGGAACGGATAACAGTAAATATCTGAAGAAAACATTTTCGTCTAACGAAAATACGCTGGGAGCAATCTTCCTGAATGTTGACAATCAAAAGGATTTTTCGGATAAAAACTCTGTAATATATGGACATAGAATGCGGGACGGTTCGATGTTCCGTCACCTGCAGGATTATGATACCCGTGAATTCTGGAAGAATAATCCATATTTTTACATATATACCGTTGATGGAAGAATTCTGAAATATCATATTTATTCGGCAGGACGGGTAGTCGACACTTCGGAATCGTATCAGACAACATTTGAAACAGATGAAGAATATCAGGAATTTTTGAATATGACGCAGAGTACTTCTCTGTATAATACCGGCGTGGAAGTGACAACGGCAGATACGATCGTTACATTGTCGACCTGTACCAGCGCCAGTGATAATCACCGGTTTGTTGTAAGAGGGGTAAAAGAGGAGGTGACGAAACAGTGATGAAGAAAGAATATACTATGAAGTAGGAGATGTGGTAACAATGAAAAAGCCGCATCCATGTGGAAGTAAAGAATGGGAGATACTAAGAGTTGGAGCAGATTTCCGACTGAAATGTATGGGATGCGGACATCAGATCATGATCGCCCGCAAATTGGTAGAAAAAAATACAAAAGATTTGAAGAAAAAGGCTTGAAAGAATCGAGACTTTATGGTAACATAAGAACTCGTGATACAATAATTCTGTCCTAAAATAGAGACAGAAATCCTTGCTCCCACATAAGATGAGCGGGGGCCAAAAGACCAGAAGGAGGTGCAAGACGACATGAACAAATATGAATTAGCTGTTGTTGTCAGTGCAAAAATCGAAGACGACGAAAGAGCTCAGGTAATCGAAAAGGTGAAAGCATTAGTTGAACGTTTCGGTGGACAGATCTCTGACGTTGATGAATGGGGTAAGAAGAGATTAGCTTACGAGATTCAGAAGATGAAAGAAGCATACTACTATTTCATCCACTTCGAGTCTGATGCTGAGACTCCAAGCGAAATCGAGCAGAGAATTCGCATTATGGACAATGTTATCAGATTTTTATGCGTTAGACAGGATGCATAAGCAGGAAGTAGAGGTATAATATGAATAAGTAATTTTGATGGGACGCTTGACAAGAGATCCTGAGGTAAGATATTCACAGGGTGAGAATTCTACAGCGATCGCAAGATATACATTAGCTGTAGACCGCAGATTCAGACGTAACAACGACGGAGAGCAGACAGCTGACTTTATCGGATGCGTAGCTTTCGGAAGAAGTGCAGAATTTGCTGAGAAATATTTCCGTCAAGGACTGAAGGTTATCGTAACCGGACGTATTCAGACAGGAAGCTATACCAATAAAGAAGGTCAGAAAGTATACACAACAGATGTTGTTGTAGAAGATCAGGAATTTGCTGAAAGCAAGGCAGTAAGCGACGCAAATGCAGGAAGTTTCCGTGCGGCAGCTCCATCACCGGCTCCGGCACCAGCCACACCAGTATCTGATGCAGGTGACGGCTTCATGAACATTCCGGATGGAATTGATGAGGAATTACCTTTTAATTAGGCAATGGTACCATGCTGTGGTACTTGCCGCATTTCATTTTGTTGAAAGGAGAAACCAAAATGGCTTACGATAAAGGAAATCGTCCAGAAGGCGGCTTCAAGAGAAGAGGCGGCGGACGCAGAAGAAAAAAAGTTTGCGTATTCTGTGGAAAAGAGAATAACGAGATCGATTACAAGGATACAGCAAAATTAAGAAAGTACATCTCTGAAAGAGGAAAAATTCTTCCTAGAAGAATTACTGGAAACTGCGCTAAGCACCAGAGAGCTCTTACAGTAGCAATCAAGAGAGCACGTCACATCGCTCTTATGCCATACGTACAGGATTAATATTGAATGTTGAAAACCGTCAGTGCATTGCACTGGCGGTTTTTTGTGTAAAAAATGCTGTCACGATTGGTTTATTTTTTTGTACGTTTGTCTCTTTGATTTTATACAATCTTGTTTTTCTGCGGTATATTTGCTAGATTGAGATAGAAGCCATTAACTATGCAATAGGAGTCGGCATATGGAAGTTCGGTTGATAGAAAACAAAGAGTTATTAGAATCAGTAGAGCTGTTTAAAATTGAAAATCTGTTATGGGGAACAGAGAAGATTGCAAAAACTTATGGGTATATTGGATTCGTTCCGGGGGAAGGATTATATATCAAACTTGTGTGTGTGGAGAAGAATCCTCTCCGGATTTATAAAAAAGATCAGGATCCGGTTTACAAGGACAGCGCTATGGAGGCTTTTTTTCAATTTAAAGGAAATGATACGGCAGCAGATGATATTTATCTTAACTTCGAAATGAATGCAAATGGTGCACTTCTTGCATGCTATGGAAAGAATAAGATGAACCGGATACCATTTACGCCGGATCAGATACGGAAGATGAAATGTAGCGCAGAAATACAGGAAGAGCAATGGAATGTGAATCTTGCGCTTCCGATAGAAATACTGGAACAGGTATACGGGAAATTGAATTTACAGGAAGGATCCGATTTCCGCTGCAATTTTTATAAAATTTGTGAAACAAAGGAATACGAACATTATGCAGCGTACAGATGCGTAGAAAGCGAACAGCCGAATTTTCATCTGCCGGAGTATTTTGAAAATGCAGTAATTTTGAAAAGAAAGTAACAAATACAATTGGGAGGTTGTACTTATGAAAATTTACAAAGCAAAAGATTACAAGGACATGAGCAGGAAAGCAGCGAATATCATCTCTGCACAGGTGATCATGAAACCAAACTGTGTACTGGGACTGGCAACAGGATCTACGCCAATCGGAACTTATGATCAGCTGGTTGAATGGTATAACAAGGGAGATCTGGATTTCTCGGAGGTTACGACAGTAAATCTGGATGAATACAAGGGATTGCCACGTACGAATGATCAGAGCTATTATTACTTTATGCATCAACATCTGTTTGACCGTGTGAATATTGATCCGGAAAGGACCAATGTTCCGAACGGAATGGAGCCGGATGCGGAGAAAGAATGTGGAAGATATGAAGACTGATCCGTTCATTGGGCGGTGTGGATCTTCAGCTGCTCGGACTCGGACATAATGGACATATCGGTTTCAATGAGCCGGGAGAAGCATTTGAAAGGAAACACATTGTGTAGATCTGACAGAGAGTACGATTGAGGCAAATAAGAGATTCTTCGCATCTGCCGACGATGTGCCAAAACAGGCATATACGATGGGAATCAAGACGATCATGCAGGCAAAGAAGATCCTGATAGTAGTGAACGGAGAAAACAAGGCAGATATCGTAGAGCGTGCTTTCTTCGGCCCGGTCACACCGGAAGTGCCGGCTTCTATTCTCCAGCTGCATAATGATGTGACGTTGGTTGGGGATGAGGCAGCGCTTGCTAAAATTGAGATTTAATTCAGAAAGGCTGTGGATGCCCGACCGATTTATTACAAATAAGTCCCCAGTTGTTACCGGAAACATGGATGAAAAGAGAGCTGATCAACTACGATCAGCTCCCTTTTACTAGCAATTTATAATCTTTTCCACTTCATCTTCTTTCGTTTTCAACAGTTTTGAAATCTCAGCAACTGTAAATTTTGCTTCATATAGATTTTTTATAAGATTCTTTTTTTCCTCAAATTTACCTTCAAATTTTCCCTCTTCTCTTCCCGCATCATATGCTTCGCCTCTCTGTACTTCAATATCTGTCTCATAATCATACTCAGCCGTTAACATATTTACAACCTCGCTTCCTTTTCTTTTCAGATAGTCTGCAAGAATTCCTTTTTCTATACATTCTTTAATTGCATGTTTATATGGCTCTACATCTTTTTTCTTCTGATATTTACGGATTATTTCTATAAATTCACTATATTCCCGTATTATCGGACAACGCTCCAACAATTCATGTCCTGCTTCTGGATTGATATTAATCACCCGGACTTTCAATTCCAGCATAGGATCATTACTCTTCGTTTCAAATGCATCTGATAACTTTAATATCTTCTCTTTTTCCATAAAATCCTTGCCATTATACAATGTATAAAATTCAGGTGTAGGAAAATGAACCTGTCCTTTCTTATACCTGTCTTTTATCGGAATTAACTGTTCCAATACTCTTCCGATATACATAAGTTCTCTGAGAGGCATGTTGTTATTCAATGTCGACTGATGTTCTCCGAGAACTAAAACCTGATCTCCTGTTTTGAATGAAAATCATTTTTAAAATTCATATATACAACATTTTCTACTCGCAGTTTCTTAATCTCTATATTGTTCGGTAACTGCTCCTCATGTAAGGCATTATAAAAGAACGTTCATTTTCTTCTGCAGATTCATCTTCATACATCAAATCTACCAGTACACTACTTTTACTTCTCTGTTTTCTTTTCCCATCCGGACTCCTTTCCGCACTTTGCACGAAAAAATCCCGGATGTTTACTCTTAGTATAAGCAAAATATATTTTTTCTGCAACATCAATCGTGCAAATATGCTTCTCATTTTTCCTTTGTTTCAAAATTTTCTGTGAATTATCTTCTGATTTCCCTCACGAATAGCTATCGCTATTTTGAAATATACAAGACCCGATTCTTATATATTTTGAATTTATCCGACAGACAGAATAGCTGTCGATGAATGTATATTAACATAAGCTTTCTCAAACTGCAAATACTGTTTGGGGATTTAATTTATTAACTGGGAAGCGGCCTCTCAGCCTTGAAGGAAACAATAGATAAGGCTTCTTGTTCAGGTTTCCATACCATAAGAAACACTAAGAGAGTCAGAATCACCTAAAGCAAAGGAACTACGCTCAAACTCGGCGTTCGCCTCAAACACGTTCGCTTCGTTCCTTTAACGGTGCTTCTGACTCTCTAACCGTTTCTAATGG
>ENA-OQDF01000564-OQDF01000564.1-human-gut-metagenome-genome-assembly--contig:-NODE-564-length-15329-cov-3.687212_pt1 | contig 15329 bp, 16 predicted proteins | sample MGYA00242769_ERZ504597 | MGnify/ENA primary metagenome ERZ504597 (study PRJEB26092, sample SAMD00036305) | human gut metagenome | host: Homo sapiens | study: EMG produced TPA metagenomics assembly of...
GTTCACAGTAACGTAGCCAAAATTCATTCCAGATTGCTGCGGCAATGGAATTTTGGCTTGTATGTCTCGGGATTTGGCATATTCATGCCAAAACACCTCGCGGGATAGTGGTGTGTGAACAGTAACCTCCGTTCTCAGTAACGTTGCCCAAATTCTCTATTCTGAGTTGACTTTCCTTTCTTTATATCGTATCATTAAATATTATTCATTCAAAAATATTTTTAAGAAAGAGGTTATCATCCATGCAGGATAACAAAAATTTTCTGGGCACAGAACCTGTTGGAAAGCTTCTTTTAAAGCTATCCATTCCAACAGTGATCGCCCAGCTCATCAACATGCTTTATAACATTGTAGACCGTATTTACATCGGCCACATCCCGGGGGAAGGCAGCCTGGCACTTACCGGTGTGGGAGTCTGTATGCCCATCATCATGATCGTCTCCGCATTTGCGGCACTGGTCAGTTCCGGCGGCGCACCAAGGGCTTCTATTTACATGGGAAAACAGGATAATAAATCTGCTGAGAATATATTAGGCAACTGTTTTATTCTTCAGATTATTATCTCTGTTATCCTCACTGCCATTTTACTGATCTGGGGCAGAGATTTATTACTGGCTTTTGGCGCCAGTGAAAACACCATCAGTTATGCAACAGATTATATGCATATTTACGCTTTCGGTACCTTGTTCGTACAATTAACCCTTGGTATGAATGCATTCATCACTGCACAGGGATTTACCACATTTTCCATGGTTTCCGTCCTGATCGGTGCTGTCTGCAATATTGTTTTAGACCCTGTATTATCTTTGTTTTCATATGGGGTACGCGTGCTGCACTGGCAACTGTTATCTCACAGGCGATTTCCACACTCTGGGTAGTTTTATTCCTCTGCGGCAAAAAGACACAGCTTCACCTCAGGAAAAAGCATCTCCATCTGGAGGCAAAAGTTGTTCTTCCTGTATCGCACTGGGACTTGCTGCTTTTATCATGCAGTCAAGTGAAAGTATTGTAACTGTCTGCTTTAATTCATCCTGCTTCGGTACGGCGGTGATATTGCAGTGGGAGCCATGACCATCCTGACCAGTGTTATGCAGTTTGCCATGCTTCCTCTTCAGGGAATTGCGCAGGGAGCACAGCCAATTTCCAGTTATAATTACGGTGCCAAAAATGCAGACAGAGTAAAGAAAACTTTTCGTTTGCTTCTGATCACCTGTCTGTCATATTCTGTACTCCTCTGGGCTGCTGTACAGCTTGTTCCCAGAGTATTTGTAAGCATTTTTACGGCAGATACAAGTCTTATCGAATTTACTGCACCAATGCTGAAAATCTATCTGGGTGGTCTGTTCCTCTTCGGTATCCAGATTGCCTGTCAGATGACCTTTACCTCCCTTGGAAAGGCAGTAAACTCTATTATTGTTGCTGTTGTCCGTAAGTTTGTACTGCTGATCCCGCTGATCTATATTATGCCTCATATGATATCTGATTCAACAACAGGCGTATATATGGCAGAACCCATTGCAGATATTACTGCTGTGATCTTTACCTCTGTTTTATTTACATTTCAGTTTAAAAAGGCACTGGCAGAAATTCAGAATTAAATACTGTACAAATCCATAATAAGGGGCGAACATTGTAAAACGTTCACCCCTTAAATAATGCATTTCTATATCAAAACAAGTCATTAATCACTTCCTGTACTGTCTGTAAATGCTCTGCTTTCCATGCTTTTGCACCACAGAACAAAAGTCCCTCATCTACATTCCCTTTTACTGCATTAATTAGTCCGTCAGTAATACAGTAGGGAATTTCTTTTGGGCTGCATTTCACGAGACATCCATGACAGGGACTGTGTGGAATCTGTTCTCCGTTCATGACACGGGTCATGAATTTGTTCATAATGGCACGACCTGGCATTCCTACCGGGCTTTTTACAATGGCAATGTCGGATTCTTTTGCTTTTAAATGAGCTTCTTTATAGCGGATGTCTGCATCACATTCTTCCGTTGTAATAAAACGGGTAGCTACCTGAATGCCATCAGCACCCAGATTATCCACTTTTTGGACATCCTCTCTGTTATAGATACCACCGGCTACGATCACTGGGATTTCTGTCTCATATTTCTCTGCGTAGCTTTTTACTGTTGCGATGATTTTCTTTATTTCTTCACTGTAGGATTCTTCGGTATATTTCTCCAGTTCTTCTTTATGAAAGCCAAGGTGTCCGCCCGCCTGAGGACCTTCGATCACTACCAGATCTGCAGTTCTTTTGTATTTTCTGTCCCAGTATTTCAGGATTACTTTTGCGGATTTGTCTGTAGATACGATGGGTGCGATCTTTGTCAGACTTCCTTTTACCAATTCCGGAAGCTCTGTGGGAAGTCCGGCACCGGAGATAATGATGTCTGCGCCGGCTTTTACTGCAGCCTTTACGTGAGATGCATATTCTTTCAGTGCAACCATAATATTGTATCCTATGATTCCGTCTCCTGAAATCTCACGGGCTTTTTTCATTTCACCGGCAATGGCGCGTTCGTTGGCTGCTGCCGGATTTCTGTCGAAGTCTTCTTCCCTGTAACCAATCTGTGCAGTGGAAATAATACCAACTCCTCCTGCTTTCGCAACAGAACCTGCAAGTCTGCCAAGACTGATCCCAACTCCCATTCCCCCCTGGATCAATGGAACTCTTGTGATTTTATCTCCTATTTTGAAATTCTTCATTATAATTCTTCTCCTGTTATTTTGTTTGTATTTTAAATATTTTGATATTCAAAGTATATCACAATATTTATTCTTGTCAAGAGAAACCAGTTTATATAGTTTTTAATACTATATAAGTCCACAGATTTTGACAAAAAATCCGCTGATACGATCAACTTGTGTAATCATATCGGCGGATTTATTCTATCTGATATATTTTGCCATCACCGGTAAAAGCACCTTCATATCAATTGGTTTTGCTACATGATCATTCATTCCGGTCGATATCGCCTTTTGTCTGTCCTCTGCAAAGGCGTTTGCTGTCATTGCTATAATGGGTATGGAAGCTTTCTCCTCATCTTTCATTCTGCGTATCCTGGCTGTAGCGTCATATCCATCCATCACCGGCATCTGAATATCCATAAGAATCATATCATAATATCCGGAAGCTGCTTTCTCCAGCTTATCCAGACAGTCAGCTCCATCCATTGCGCGGTCTGCAATAATCTTTTGTTCCGCAAGCAGTTCTATCGCAATTTCTGCATTCAGATCATTATCTTCTGCAAGAAGAATACGTTTTCCTTCCATCCTCTTTAATGCATCCGGCTGTTCAGATATCTGATTCCTGTATACATCCTCTTCTGATGCTGTATCAAAAGAAATATCTACAGTGAATTTTGTCCCGGCACCCTGCGTACTTCTACCCGGATACTTCCTCCCATCAACTCAATCATGGATTTACAATAGGAAGACCCAGTCCTGTACCAGCGACCTTGTTCTCTGTGGTTGTATGCTCTCTGGAAAATTCCTCAAAGATATGCGGAAGATATTCCTCGCTCATGCCAATGCCTGTATCTTCACAGGTAAAAATGAGCCGGGCTTTCCGGGGATCCTCTGAATCCTTCTCATATATCTTTACATGAACCCCATGCCCATCTGACGTATACTTTATCGCATTACTGATAATGTTCAGCATTATCTCCTGAAGTTTCACCCTGTCACAAAGGATAAAGGTATGATATACATCCAAATCTGCCGAATACTGCAGGTTCTTCTTCCTTACATCTTCCTCAAATACTGTGTTTACCGTATGAAATAATGTGTTTATATCCTCTGCTTTCAGCTGCAGAGCTGTAGTGCCGCTTTCAATACGGGCTATCTCCAGAATCTGGTTAATAATCGTCATCAGCAGATTTCCGGAAGAACAGATCTTTCCCAGATATTCTTTTGCCTTTTCCTCGTTTTGAAGGTTCTTTTCCAGTAATCCGGAAAAACCTATGATGGCATTTATTGGCGTCCGGATATCATGGCTCATATTAAACAAAAATCGCGTTTTTGCTTCATTGGCACTTTTCGCCAGTTCCGCCGCTTTTTCAAGCTCAGCAGCATATTGTTTTTCTCTGTGTTTTTTGCTGGATATCTGATAAAAAACCATAGCGATCAGCAACGAGAATATATAAGAAGCAATTATGGAAAGAATCCATTGAGAAACCGGAGTCCACCCATTGGAAGGCGCAATATCAAAATACCATGTGTTATTCGGGATCTCACATTCTATCGTCAGGCTGTTTTCCGGCATATCATCCTGACTCTGGGCAAGAATAACCTTATCTCCACTGCTTCTGTCATAAGACAGATCTTATAACTGAAATCTGCCTCACTTAAAGATTTCAGATTTATATCACTCATGAAACGATCCCAGTCAATTACCTGGAGTACAAATCCCCAGAAACTACTCTCTCCGAAATCATCGGTTCGATAAACCGGTTTAAAAAGTAATGCTCCGGTTCCTCCCTGCTTTAACTGATAGGGACCGCCAAGTGTATATTCCCCGGTTTCCTTAGCCAGAACTGCATCTTTTTTCCGTTCGTGTTCCCTCAGAACATCCAGTCCAAGAGCCTCTGAATTTCCCTGCATAGGATAGATTTCGGTTATGATCCCTTCCGGTGCCAGCTCAAACGCCTTTACCACACCTTCCTCATTAGGAATCTTTTCTGCCAGTTCTGAAAAAGTGTTTTCATCCATATCCGATCCATCAATGATATAATTTCCCAGAAAATCAGAAATCATTATATAATTGTCCAGCTTTGCCTTGACTCTCCTTATCGTGCTTTGTGCCATATAAGTTCCCGATACTTTTTTTCCTTTTCCTGATATCGGAGCATCTGACTACACGCAAAAAATGCGATCAGGAAAGAGAGAAGTCCTATAATATAGCAGTATTTTTTAATATGTTTAGCAGCTGTACTATTTATTTTCATTGAATTTTCCTCGTTATGTTATCTTCCAACTGTTTCTCATTGGGCTGTGCAATAAAATCGAATGGTATCTATCACTTTCTCCATTTGAAGGGGTTTTGAAAAATGTTCGTTCATTCCTGCTGCTTTACTCTGTGCAATATCATCCAGAAAGGCATTGGCTGTCATAGCAAAAATGGGGATAGATTTCGCATCCTCTCGATCCATTTTTCTGATTCTGCGGGTAGCTTCCAGACCTCCCATTTGTGGCATCATCAGATCCATCAGAATCACATCAAAGTATCCGGGCTCTGAATTCTCAAAGATTTCTACGGCTTCCCGTCCATTCCATGCCTTTGTCACTATCATTTTTTCTTCTTTCAGCAGAAACTCAGCAATTTCCATATTCAGCTCATTATCTTCCACCAGCAGAACCTGAATCCCCTCTACTGAACAGTTCTGATACATATGAGATTTCTTTTCCTGTTCCTCTGCAGAGATTTCAAAAGAAATATGGAGAATAAATTTGGTTCCTTTTCCCTGTATGCTATCAAAGAAAAGAGTTCCTCCCTGCAGTTCTGTCAGTTTTCTGGCAATGGCAAGTCCCAGACCGGTACCTGCATATTTTGTTCTGGCTGACTGCCCTTCCTGGGCAAAAGGCTCAAATGCCCTTTTCTGAAATTCCTCACTCATGCCGATCCCGGTATCTGTACAGGTCAGTTCATATTCCGCAATGGTATCCGTATAGGAAACCTCACGACAGGTAACTGTCACAGAACCGCCATCATGATTATATTTTACTGCATTGCTGCCGATATTCATCAATGTCTGCTGGAAATGTACCGGACTTCCTATCAGCTGTGTATGGATGATTTCTCCATCTTCTACATAATAATTGACACCAGCTTCATTTGCCTGCATCCTGGTGATTTCATTCGTATTATGCAAAAGTTCCAACAGATTAAAGTGCTTTCTCTCAAGCTGTATATTACCGGATTCCAGCTTATTCATATCCAGCACATCATTGACAAGATTTAAAAGATAACTGGAAGCAGTCCTGATTCTGGTACGTGCTTCCTGCTGAAGCTCCAGATCATCCGGATAACGGTCCGCAATATCCACACAGCCCTGGATCCCATTGATCGGTGTCCGGATATCATGGCTCATTCTCCTCAGGAAATCTGTCTTTGCCAGATTGGCTTTCTCTGCCTCCTGAGCGGTTCTTCTCAGTTCTTCTCGGCTCTCCAGCTCAGATATTTTCTGGTCATTAATATCTCTCGTCACATAGAGAACATTAGTCACTTCCCCTGCTTCATTTCGAAGCTTTACAATAAATCTTGCCTGATACCAGACTCCGGTTATGGCTCTGTATTCTGTGGAAACCTCCTCTCTGTTCTTCAGACGCTCTGCCAGCGTGGAAGCATCCAGGAATTCTCTCATTCTTTCCTGAAATTCGGGCGCTATGAATCTCTCTCCGGCTTTTGTAAACTGAACAGAAACCTTTCCATTTCTACCGGTCAGACGGTGCATGGATTCTTGGCTGGAAATCTCCTCATAGGTATCATGGATCAGATCCATCCGGTAAATGATTCGGTACATTTTGCTGATTGCAGAGATAATCTCATTATTCAGTTTCAGGTCAGCCATAGTCTCTTCCATCTGCTGCTTCTTTTTCATATCCTCCTGCACAATATCATCAATATAGCGAAATCCCATAATGATCTTATAATCATCCCTGTTGCCTGTCTCCAGGCGGATCACCTGTAATTCAAAATACTCATGTCCGGCATGGTTTTTCACTGACTGATAACGATACGCAAAACGCTTGTGATTCCGCAGATACTCTATGAGAGCGTGACGTTCCATCTTCTGGAGGAAATCCGGTGCTGATTCCCGGATTACGTAATGATCATAATAATATCTGATTCTGGAGGTATAACTGGGTTTCAGCTCCGTCATCTCATCAATCTCTGTACCATTGGAAAGTATGCTCTGTTTGATCGTTTCCAGAGTATCATTTGCCAGATCACATAAATAAAATGAGGTATAATCTACGCAGAGAGCTTCCAGGATATGCTTCTCCTTCTGAAGTTCCTCCAGATTGCTCTCCAGTGTTTTCTGTTTTTCCTCAAGCATCCTGAACATGCGCAGATTGTTCAATGTACTGGCAAGATGTCCGCCTGCATTGGAAAGAAGCGATATGGAAACACCGGGATTAACCAGCTCCGGATTATCCAGACCGATAAAACCGCTCAACTGCGTATTTGCAAACAAAGGTAAAACCAGCAGAGAATGAATGTCCTGAACCTTCAGAATGTCATATTCCGAAGGCATAGTTTCACATATTTTCTCCAGATCATGAATAATTATAGTTTCTCCACGGAGAAATTTCTCATGCCACACCGGCATACTATCGGCAGAAATACGAATCAGATTGTCAATCTGGGGGACGATCCCCTCTCTGCACCATTCGAAGGTATTGCTGTAATAATCCTGTTTTTCAGACATCAGTTCAAAAATATATACTCTGTCTGCATCTGTATATTCGCCGGTGTATTGAAGCAATGCAGGAATACAGTCCTTCACTTCTTTCTCATCTGATGCCTGATTGATGTCTGATATCAGAGACAGGATCTGATTCAGTAGTTCCAGCTTTTTGTTGAATTGTCTGTAGTTGATTTCATGTTCTTCACTCTTATTATCGTTTGCCTTAAACTTTTTCATATAATCCCCCAACACTTATATAGAAAATACTACCGCATTAATGCCTGAAAACAAAAAAAGAACAGCCGATACATATGTTCGAACTGTTCTCCTACTTCTGAAGTCCATACAGCATTGACATTACTGTTTCCTGCTCATTTGTACTCATACCGTTCCGTATCCATAAAACTTCCCTTTAAGCCATTAGAGGAAGTATATTTGTAAATATCATTTAAAGATACTTCGTTTCTGCAAAAGTCATTTTCGCTTATATCACTTTCATAATATCACAGACAGCTACGTTTGTCACACGAAAGTTTAACCGAATCAAGTAAGTCCCCTGCGAAGGTTGCGAATATCCGCTTGACATAACTGTAATACGCAATTTTTCATGATGGATATCACATTTTTATTTCAGAAGCCGAATTATTACAAACAGTTAATTCAAAATGATTTCTATTTGTTTTTATATAACCTTCTTTCTGTAACTTTGATATCTCCGTAGACATTGCCGCACGGTCAATGCACAAATAATCTGCCAACTGCTGCCGGTCAAAAGGAATATCAAAGGATAACGCCGAACATCTGATAGACTCTGCCGACAGATAGGACAATAGTTTATCCCTTGTCGTTCGTTTGCCCACATGTGTGATTTTGTCGTTCAGAATCAGTATTTTATTTGCCAGGACACTGACCAGATTACGGATCAGCTTCTGATGGTGTTCGCATGCAGTCGGGCAGGAAATCAGAAGCCTTTGGACATTTAGCAGAATAATCTCACAATCCGTATCTGCCACCACACTGACATTCAGAACAGCTCCCGGGCTTGCTGCATATGGCTCACCAAAGAAATCACCGGTATGACATTTCGACAGAATATTCCGATGCCCCCAAAGGTCTTCCTGAATAACAAGAACACAGCCGGACACCACAAGTCCCATTACCTCGGTAGAATCTCCTGCTCTGAAAATATAAGAATCTCGTTTTTGGGAAACTGTTGTTGCTTTTACACAATGCAGTATAGATAATATCTCGTTATCAGTAAGGCCTGTAAAGAATGGACTGTTTTTTAGAATGGGTAAATATTTTTTCAAAATCATTCCTCCTTGTTGGAAATCAAACATACAAGTTGTATTTATCATACTATAATGCTGACAGAAACAAAAGTTAAATCTATTGACGGAGGTAAATGATAAGAAAGATTATTCGAATCGATAAAGAAAAATGCAATGGCTGCGGCGCCTGTGCAGATGCCTGCCACGAAGGTGCCATTGATATCATTAATGGAAAAGCAGAATTGGTGAGAGAACATTTCTGTGACGGACTGGGGGATTGCCTCCCGGAGTGTCCCACAGGTGCCATTTCCTTTGAGGAACGGGAAGCACCTGAATATGATGAAGCGGCTGTGAAAGAAGCACAGAAAAAAATATTTGCCAAAAATCAGGCAATAACTGCTCATGCCGGCTGTCCTGGGTCTAAAAGCATGCAGATTCAGCGATCAGAAATACCCAAATCAGAAAAACCATCTTCAACCACAGGTCAGGTATCCAATCTTCAGAACTGGCCGGTACAGATTAAGCTGCACCTGTCAGTGCCCCATATTTTAACGGCGCAAAGCTTTTAATCGCAGCCGATTGTACTGCTTACGCTTACGCAGGCTTTCATCAGGATTTTATCCGAAATAAGTTAACATTAATCGGCTGTCCTAAATTGGATCAGGTGGATTATAGTGAGAAACTGACTGCAATAATCCAAAATAACGATATTCAAAGTGTGACGATTGTAAGAATGGAAGTTCCATGCTGTGGCGGACTTGAGATGGCAACCAGAAAAGCACTTCAGAATAGTGGAAAATTCATTCCCTGGCAGGTTATAACCATAGGTATTGATGGAAATATTATAGAATAAAGGAGGATACGACAATGGATAAAAAATGTTTTGTTATCAGTGTGAACAGACAGTGGGATGCACCGGCTGCACAGGAAATGCAGGTGTCTGCGGAAAAAAGGCAGGCACTGCCAAATTACAGGATGAGCTGACAGGTGCGTTGATCGGTCTGGCAAGGGCTGTCGATAGCGCAACAGCTATTTCCAAAAGTACCAGTCAGGTCATAATTGAAGGACTGTTTACTACCGTTACAAATGTGAGTTTTGACGATGCAGCAATCGAAAATATGATACAAAAAGTCAGAGCAGAAAAAGAAAGACTGGTTCCTGACTGCAATAAATGTCAGTCACCTTGCGGTAAATCAGACGAATATGACATGCAGCAGCTGTGGAATGCAGATGAAGATATCCGCTCCCTGAAGTCCCTTATTCTTTTCGGGATTCGCGGAATGGCAGCCTATGCTTATCATGCAAATGTTCTGAATTATGAAGATGCCGAAGTAAACCGTTTCTTCTGTGAAGCATTATTTAAGATTGGTTATGAAGAAAGTGTGGAAACACTGCTTCCTACTGTACTGAAGTAGGGGAAATCAATCTGAAATGTATGGCACTTCTTGACAAGGCCAATACAGAAACTTACGGAACACCGGAACCGACTGCAGTTACACTTACTGTAGAAAAAGGACCATTTATTGTAGTAACCGGTCATGATCTGAAGGATCTGCAGCTTTTACTTGAACAGACAGAAGGAAAAGGAATCAACATCTATACCCACGGTGAAATGCTCCCTGCCCATGCCTATCCACTCTTAAAGAAATTCTCTCACTTAAAAGGAAATTTCGGAACTGCATGGCAGAATCAGCAGAAAGAGTTTGATCATCTTCCGGCTCCGATCCTTTACACCACCAACTGTCTGATGCCGCCAAAAAGCAGTTATGCTGACAGAGTATTTACAACAGAAGTGGTTGCTTTCCCAGGCGCTGTTCATATCGATGAGAAGAAAGATTTCACACCGGTTATTGAAAAAGCACTGGAACTGGGTGGTTACAAAGAGGAACAGATACGCACAGGCATCAACGGCGGTACGAAAGTGACAACCGGTTTCGGACATGCAGCCATTCTGTCCCATGCAGATACTGTAGTAGAAGCAGTAAAATCAGGCGCTATCCGCCATTTCTTCCTGGTTGCCGGCTGTGATGGTGCCAAACCAGGTCGAAACTATTATACGGAATTCGTGAAGCAAACACCTTCTGACAGCATTGTTCTCACCCTGGCATGTGGAAAATTCCGTTTCAATGATCTGGATCTGGGAGAAATCGGTGGTCCGCCAAGACTGATGGATATGGGCCAGTGTAATGATGCTTATGGTGCAATCCAGGTTGCTGTGGCACTTGCGGATGCATTTGGATGTTCTGTAAATGAGCTTCCGCTTTCTTTCGTTCTCTCCTGGTATGAACAGAAAGCAGTCTGTATCCTGCTGACACTTTTACACCTGGGTATCAAAAACATCCGTCTTGGTCCTTCTCTTCCGGCGTTCCTGTCTCCTAATATTCTAAACTATCTGGTGGAAAATTATGGTATTGCACCTATCACCACACCGGAAGAAGATATCAAAGCACTGATGAACCAGTAAAATAAATTTTTCAAAATCTTCGCAAAATTAACAAAGCCGATACAGGATTCAAAAATCCCGCATCGGCTTTATTTATGGGTCTGAAGACTCGGATCTGCCGACAACAATTTTAAACATGTGCAACGATATTCTGATGGGGTTAAATGATAACGTTTTTTAAACAATCTGCAAAAATAATCAACGTTATGAAATCCACTTTCATAGGCAATTGTTTTTACTTTTTTATTCGTATTTTTCAATAACCAGGAAGCTGCCTGAAGTCGATATCCTATCAGATAATTAACCGGTGTAGTATGTAAAAACCGGTGGAACAAATTAAGTGCAGTACTTTTGCTGATTCCTATATGTGAAGCAATTTCATCCAGAGACAAATTGTGATTATAGTTTTCATGTATATATTGCATGATTAACTGTACTCTTTTCTGTGCAACTTCATCAACTGTCTGTACATCTCCTTTATCAGATAACTTTACATTTTCATAAAAAGTCAGCCATAAATCCTGCATCAATGCCAAAGTAGCAAGTTCTCTTATTTTCTCATTTCCCTGTATTTCCATTATTTTTATCATAGTTTGTATAATCTTTGTCTGCCATAGTTCATCAGTCTGAAAACGCTGGAAATATATATTCGATGAAATGATTGGCAAGATATATTTCTTATAGATCAGGCTGTTCTCCGGTGCAATAAATTCCGGCATACATACAAAGTTAGGAATGATACCACCTGATGGTGCGTAAAAGCGGTGCAATATTTTAGAATTAATAAAAATTGCTTCTCCTTCTGACAATATAATCTGTTTTTCTCCTATTCCGCATGTAACTTCTCCGGACTCCACATATAAAAACTCAAATTCTCTGTGCCAGTGCCACTCAATACAATGAAAATCAAACAATTCCAGATTATCATAATAATACTGGAATGGATAGTCACTGCTTCCATGCTGTTTAATTTCCATGAACTCCTCGTCTGTAAGTATCTTATTATATATTTTATTATAATCCATCTCCATATCACATTCTTTCTTTTTACGATATTATACAGTATTTCTACAATTTAATTCAATGTATATATCTAATATTTGCTATATAATCAAGCAAAAAAGAAAGAGGTATACTTATGATTTTTAAATGTAGAAATTCTATAAAAAAAACAGACTACCATAAGACAAAAATCGCCTGTTATATGGGGTTTATCACACAGGCTATTGCGGCAAACTTCGCACCGCTTCTTTTTTGAAATTTCACAGTGACTACCATATTTCTCTCGGTAATATTGCTCTGATATCCACTTTCTTCTTTTTCACACAGCTTCTGGTTGACCTGTTCTGTGCCAAATTCGTAGATCATATCGGATATCGTGTGTGCATTGTTACATCAGAAATATTTTCTGCACTGGGTCTGCTTGGACTGGCATTTTTACCTGATTTTTTACCTGATCCTTTTATTGGAATTATATGTAGTGTTATTGTTTATGCCATCGGAAGTGGTTTAATAGAAGTACTTTGCAGCCCTATTATCGAGGCCTGTCCGTTTGAAAACAAAGAAGCAACTATGAGTCTGCTCCATTCCTTTTACTGTTGGGGAGCTGTTGGGACAATTTTGATTTCCAGCTTATTTTTCCTGATATTTGGAATAGACAACTGGAAATGGCTCGCCGTAATATGGGCAATCATTCCTGCAGTTAATACTTATAACTTCATGACCTGTCCCATTGAACATCTAGTTGACAATGGTTCCGGAATGGGAATTAAGAATCTGTTTTCCAAACCATTTTTCTGGGTTGCAATATGTCTGATGATCTGTTCCGGAGCCTCTGAACTTGCAATGGCTCAATGGGCTTCTGCTTATGCAGAAGCCGCGCTGGGATTGTCAAAAGCCCTGGGAGATTTAGCAGGTCCATGTATGTTTGCAGTAACAATGGGAATCAGCCGTATAATTTTTGGGAAATATGGAGAGCAGTTAGATTTAATGAAGTTTATGAGTGGTTCAGGCATATTATGCGTTGTCTGTTATCTACTTGCCGCTTTGTCATCCAGCCCGATTATCGGACTTATCGGTTGTATTGCATGTGGATTTTCAGTTGGAATCATGTGGCCTGGAACAATCAGTATTTCCTCAAAAACTTTTCCAACAGGTGGAACGGCTATGTTTTCTCTTCTTGCCATGGCAGGAGATTTAGGTGGCAGCATTGGACCTGGAATTGTTGGTCGTATCACCCAGAATGCAGGAAATAATATTAGGATCGGCATGGGATTCGGACTTATTTTTCCAGTAATTCTATTGTTTATGTTATTCCTGCTGTATCGAAAAAATCCACACAGCCCCAAATATCAAAGCACTGATGAACCATTAAAAGTAAATTTTTCAAAACCTCTGTAAGATCAATAAAGCCGATACTGGATTCAAAAGTCCCGCATCGGCTTTTTACTTTGGTTTCTTTCTTTTCCCTGTAATTTTTTCTACCTTCAAAACATATCATTGCTCCATAACAAGGAAATCTATTGTATATCATTTTTTAAGTTCATAAAGGAAATTGCTATTTTATCTAACTTTCCTTCATTATATTCTGCAAAATCCAAATAATATTTTGGAATACTTTCATCTTGAATTTCTTTTTATATAACCATTGTCTTGTTTTAGCTTCCGGAGCAAAAATAACTGCTTGATTTTCACTGGAAAAAATCTCATTATAAGTACATGCTGAACGGTCTAAAACACACTTCCAATCCATATTCTCATCCTGAAAATATCGATTTAGTTGATTCAAAAATTTCTTTGCTTTTTGCATATAAATGACATTCATAATTGGATTATAATGTTCTCCCTCTATTACAGGAATTTCCCATACCAAACAACACGTTTTCATTTATAGATCCCCCTTTACAAAATGCATAACTCCCCAATTTCCTAATCAATAAAACTTGAATTTATTTGGAAGATTTTATTATCCATTCATCAAGAAATTTCATTTGTTCATCCGTATGAAACCAATGCTCTCCATTTTTCATAATAGAAAGTGTTGAATTAGTCCTCTGTACAAATTCAAATATCGTTCCATAAGCGGTAAGATTATCTTTTTCACCATACAAAATGTGCGTTGGGATTTCCCATATAATAGGATTTTCTCTTGCATAGCAAAGATAATCCCATGAAAGAGTCTCTCCAAAGGTTGTCTGAATTTCTTTTTTCTCTTTGAGTTCATCCTCTGTAACATTTTCCCAAATCATCATATCAGCAATAAGCCTTTCCATATCTACAACGGGCGAAATAAAATATGCTTTCTCTATTTGCTGATTTGATAAGGCATTGATAGCAAAATACGCTCCAATGCTATTGGCAATTACTTCAACAGTCTTGTAGTTTCTATAAATTGAATTAAAAAGTAATGGAAATTCTTCTTTTGCTTCCCATGGAAACTGTGCAGTATAGTCGAGACCAATCACATCACAATTACTAAAGAGCGGTTTGTAATGAATAGCTTCTTCAGCATTACCACCTTTTCCATGTATATAAATAACTGCTTTATCCACAATAGTTATCCTCCACAAATTCAAATTGTTACACTTAAAAAAGCGGAATTTCACCATCATAGTTTTCTGCTTTTTCCAATAGCGGTCCTTTAGCTCCCATCGTAAACGCGATGTCGCTACTGCGGATAGAGAGCAGCTCCATTCCGGGTCTCACCTTCAAAAAATCCATCATTTTCTTCGTAAGAAGAATTTGCCCCTCCTGTGAAATCTCTACCCAGCAGTAGGAACGCCCCTTGTATTTGATAAATTCGCCAGAACCTGCTGAGTAGTCAAGCAACGGTGGAGTATCGTCCAAAATGTGACCAAGTTTTGACGGATGCAAAAGGCCTTTCCGGGTGACGCAGAAGCCACCGGTAATCTTACTTCCGGTAAAAAGATATACTTTTCCTTCATCTGCAATATGATATTCTTCCATTGCCTGCGGTGGAATCCGCAATGTTCCATCCGTCCGAATGAGTGATTTCCCGAAAATAAATTTTCCTCCCTTATTCATTTGTGGCATAAAAACACCTCCTGAAATTCCGATTGAACAAAATCGCTGCGCGATGGCCTGCCAAGGCTGTGGCGCAGTTTTATTTTTATTAAAAAAGCAGTGGAATTACTTTCCATAATCCGTTATTGTTAAGTTACCACACGAAACAAC
>ENA-OQDF01000565-OQDF01000565.1-human-gut-metagenome-genome-assembly--contig:-NODE-565-length-15327-cov-2.050789_pt1 | contig 15327 bp, 23 predicted proteins | sample MGYA00242769_ERZ504597 | MGnify/ENA primary metagenome ERZ504597 (study PRJEB26092, sample SAMD00036305) | human gut metagenome | host: Homo sapiens | study: EMG produced TPA metagenomics assembly of...
ATTTGTTTAATTGGATCATCCCAAGCATCGATTACAAATACAAAGGCACCCCAATGAACAGGAACTGTCCACTTTGCATGAAGATCTTTCATTGCTTGAATACCATCTTTTGGTAACATATGAATGTTAGACCAGGACTTATCATATTGTCCATCTTCAATCATTAATAAATCAATGTCACCAAACTTTTCATAAACTTCCTTGAAATGATTTCCATAACCGGTATCCCCCGTAAAATAAGTTGTATATTTATTATTTTTAAAAACATAGCCACTCCATAATGTTGTATTATTTTTCCAAGGAACACGCCCAGTAAAATGCCTACCTGGTGTTGAAGTAATCGTTAGTCCATCTACTTTTACTTCATCCCACCAATTCATAACATGAATTTTCTTTTCATTGACTCCCCAACGAAGAAGATGTTTTTCGACGCCTAGAGGAACACAATACTCTTTGACTTTTTTATCTATTTGTTTAATTGTTTGATAATCTAAATGATCATAGTGATCATGAGAAATGGCAAGAACATCAATACTTGGCACCTTTTCTATATCTATTGGTAATTTAGTAAAAACGTTTTGGTCCAATAAAAGGAATCGGTGATGTATAATTTGAAAAAACAGGATCCATTAATACGTTCTTTCCTTCTATTTGAAGTAATGAACTTGAATGTCCAAACCAAATCCATTTAAGTTCATCGTTCTTCGCTTTTTCTATTTTCTTTAACTGATGAACAGGTATTTCACCTTTAGGAACTTTTTCTTCATTTTTATACTCGCTCTTTTGTCCTGTCATCAGTTGAATTTCAGGATTCCCATGAAATATTCCTTTTTTATATAAAGAATTTCTTGCTTTATAATTCTTTTCATCTTCCTTATTAACACTTCCTCCTAAACTAGGCCAAAACTTAATAAGCAACAAGGCAATAACCCCAATACATAAAATGACAATCCCTATTATTTTTAATACTTTCTTTGTCATTTTTTACTCCATATAAAGTGTAACGGTTACACTTCCTTTCCCTAATGCTTCTTTTAAATATGTTGTATCTTTAATATGACCTAACTTTGTAAAATCCCATGTATTTTGATTATAATAAAGACACAACTTATTACCTAAATATAAAATAATATCTCCCTCTTTTGTTGTTAAAGTTTTATCATTACGAGGTAAAGTAGTTCCTAAATCTCCTACTTTTTCAAAGTTTCCATAATCATCTAAAGATAGTACTCTTTTTTCTTTAGAAACATATTCCTTAAATGCTTTTGCACTTGTATTGTTTTCTAAATCAATTTCAAATGTATATCCATTAACTTCTAATTTCATTTTTTCTCCTTATCTTCATTAAAATTTACAAAAAGAAAGAATCCCATTATTCCTAATAAAATAAATAGTATTATTTTCTTCATTATAAATTTCCTCCAGTTGAATATTATTATATTCTATGATAAATTAATAGTAATACCTAAACTTAACTTTAGGTCAAGAGGAGGAACTAAAAATGTATTCTATTGGTGAAATATCAAAAATGTTTGACTTACCTATTTCTACATTACGTTACTATGATAAAGAAGGTTTATTTCCTCATTTAAAAAGAGTAAATGGGGTAAGAAAATTTAGTGAAAATGAAATAGAAACCTTACGTATAATTGATTGTTTAAAAAGATCAGGTTTAGAAATCAAAGATATTAAAGAATATATGAACTTATGTTCATTAGGAAATTCTACTTTAAAACAAAGAAAAGAAATCTTTGTTAAACAAAAAGAAGAAGTATTACAAGAGATGGAAAAACTTCAAAAAGTACTTTCAATGCTTAATTATAAATGTTGGTATTATGATCAAGCCATTGAAAAGAAGATGAAGGTTATGTTCAAGCTCTTTCTTTTGAACAACTTCCACCACAAATTCAACAATACTATCAACATAGTCATGAGGATTGTTAGAGATGAAAAAGAAAATATTAATGACACTATCCATCATTTTAATTCTTTGTGTGGGTTGTTTTGGCATCTATGTCAATGATTATTATCATGCACAAGATGATGCCCTAGAGATCTTAAATCATAAAAATGTTAAAAAAGTAAATTCAAATCTTATTGCATTAACTCCTGAAAAGAAAAGTGATGTAGGTATTATCTTTTATCCAGGAGCTAAAGTAGAAAATACAGCTTATTTACCTTTATTAAAACATTTAACAAGCAACGGCTATAACTGTTACTTATTAAAGATGCCTTTTAATATGGCCATCTTTAATAAAAATGCGGCTAATAAAATTATTGAGCAATATCCAAATATAAAACATTGGTACATATGTGGTCATTCAATGGGTGGAGCCATGGCTTCTTCCTATGTTTCTAAAAATAAAGATAAAGTAGATGGTTTAATTCTATTAGGTTCTTATATTTATGGAGATGTATCAGATAAAGATACACTTACTATTTATGGTTCTTTAAATACAAGTGTTAAAAAGAAAATTGATTATAAAAGAAATATCGTTGTCATCAAAGGTGGAAATCATGCAAACTTGGTAACTATGGTCATCAAAAAGGTGATGCTAAAGCAACTATTTCACGTAAAGAGCAACAAAATCAAACTGTAAAAGCTATCAATAATTTCATTGAAAAAACGGCTGAATTAATTTTCAGTCGTTTTTACATAATCATTTAAATGAATACCATTTTTTAAAGCTTCAATGACATGAGCCTTATCGATAACATTTTCTACCTTTTCATCAAGTATTGTTCCAATAAAACGTGCATCATCATCAAGAGTAATAGGCCAATAAAAATAGAAATGATTGCCATCTTTAAATTCAAAACGATAATCAAGTACATACCAATCTTTAGCTATTGGTGTTCCATAACTTTCATAACGATGATTTAAAATCAATTCAACACTTTTTATATCTTCATACTTATACTCTTTCATAAACTTATCTTCTCTGCTTAATAGAACCGCATAGAAATATTTCACATTATCAATAAAATTATTAAACTTATAATAACGAATACCATCACTTAAAAATTCAACAGATTGATTCATTGTTTGATCTAATGGCATATGTAAATAAAGTTGTGAAAATTGAAAATCAGATGCTAAAAATATATTTATAAATACAAATGAAATAATAGTTACAGAAAGTATCCTTGTTAGAAAACTTTCTTCAATAACTGCACTAAAAAATAGAACAATTAAAAATGTTGGTATAAATTTATATAAGAATTTTCTTATGGCAAGTTTCTTTGTAAGTCTTCTTCCAAGAGATACCGTATCTGTTGTTTTTGATAACCAAGCTTATAATTCTTAGTTTCTCTTTGGATTTGTTGTAAAGCCGGTAACATTGGTAAATCTTTACTTACGTACATTTCTATATTTTCTTTTACTTCTTCTAAGCTTTTAATTTGTTTTTCTAAATGAATCTGATTGATTTCTAAACATTCTTTAAAATCTAATTCATTATTTAAGATTGCTTTAACATCATCAATTGAAATATTTAAGTTTCTTAAAAACTTAACCATTATTAATTTTTGTAAATCTTCTTGGCTATAACTACGATACCCATTATCATCTCTTTGTGGTGTAATAATTCCTTCTTTTTCATAATAGAAGATTGTATGTTTTGAAATTCCTAATTCCTTTTCTAATTCGTGTGTTTTCATATATAACACCCCTTCCTTAACTTCATCTAACACTATAGAGTGGCTTTATAGTCAAGGCTTTTTATCAAATTTTGAATGAACCGTAAGAAATCCTGATTGATATTTATTTTCTTGAACATAAATCCAATGATTTTTTAAATAACCATTCATCACTTCTATAATTCGATCTATTGAACACTCTTTTCCTTCTTGTCTTACTTCTAAACCACAACAGGTACATCCACCTACACCATGAATTGAATATTCTATATTATTTTCGTTAAGTAACTGATTGATTTCTAGAATCATTTTAAAATTAACAACATTATTCATAGTCATCTCTCCTTTACTTTATTATAAACAAAAAGGAAGAACGAATCTTCCTTTATAAACACATTTTATAAATATTCAAACAATCTTTTTGACTTAGTGATCGATAAGCTCTTGGTAAAGAATCTTGACCATAACATGCCTTAACTTTTAATTCATCAAATTTTTCATCTGTAATATTCATTTCACTAAGTGTTGTAGGTAAATGAAGTTCATCTTTGATGAAGTTTTGTAAAGCTTCAATTCCTGCTTTTGCATTAGCCATGTCATCACCTTGATCTTGAATACCCATCACATTTAAACCAAAACGAGCAAAATCTGCAACAACAGTTTCATCTTTGTTTAATAAATAAGTCATCCATTTAGGAGTAATGATAGCAAGTGCTAAACCATGCGTCATATCATATGTTGATGAGAATTGTTCAAGAGCATGAAGTTGAGCTTGTGTTTTATAACCTGATGTACAAAAACTATTTAATGCCCATGAAGCCGCCCATAACATAGTTGCTCTCGCTGCATAGTTTTCTGGTTCTTTGATAGCTATTGGTAATTGTTCTCTTACTGTTCTTAATAATGTTTGAACAACATTGAATTGTAATGGGTATTTATCACTATTAACAAAATAGTTCATATCGAATAAGTGAGCCATGATATCAAATCCACCACAAGCTGTTTGTTTAGGTGAAACACTAAATGTATTTGTTGGATCAAGGAAAGCTGCTTTAGGTCTTAAGATATCCCCATTAATACCACTTTTAACACCTTTTTCTACATTAGCAATTACACATGATTTATCCATTTCACTTCCTGTTGAAGCAATTGTAGGCATTGCTAGTACGGGTAAGGCATTATTCCACGCTACTTCTTTTCTACTAAATCCCAAATATTATCTGTATCAGCAAGCGTTAAAGCCGCAATGGCTTTAGAAGCATCGATTGTTGAACCACCACCAATACCAAGAATGGATGTAATATGATTATCTTTACAAATTTTTGCTCCTTTATTAACTGTTGTATGTCTTGGATTTGGTTCAACGCCTGCAAGTTCATAAACTTCAATATTATTTTCTTTAAGTTCTTTTATAACTTTGTCATAAAGCCCTATTTTTTTAATTGAACCTCCTCCATAAACAACAAGTACACTTTTACCATATTTTAATACTTCTTCATGTAAATGACCTAATTGGTCTTTACCAAAATAAACTTTTGTTGTGTTTTGAAATTGAAAATCATTCATCTTATTTTCCTCCTTCTGGTTTTAAAGGCCCATAGTAATAAGAAGATGTTGCTCCACCATCCATTAAAAATGTTGACCCTGTAATAAACGCTCCTTTATCACTCATTAATAATTCAGCAACATTAGCAACTTCATCCGCAGTTCCTGGTCTACCTGCTGGACATTTAGCAAACATATTTTTATAGAAATCTCCCCTTGGTCCATTAAATTCATCAATTGCAAGCGGTGTTACAATAATACCTGGGGCAATAGCGTTGATTCTTGCACCACGTTGTCCCCATTTAACAGATTCAGCCATTACACGTTTTTCATTACATCTTTTTGCTAGTTGATAAGCATGTAATGTATCTTTAATATTTTCTGGTTGTAAGATTTCCAAGTCTAATAATTCTTCAATTGGTGTACATGCAAGTTGTTCATCTTCTAAAGCTGTAAGTTGTTCCATACGCCAACCTGATTGACTTGAAATTGTTACACCAACGCCACCTTCTTCAATAACTTTTCCTACTTCTTCCAATAAAACAGCAGTTCCATAAAGATCAACTTTTAAAATAGCTTCGATTGGTGCTTGAGAAGGTGAAACCCCAGCGCCATTGACAAGCATTTTAATGGGTCCATAATTTTTAGCCATATCAATCATTTTTAAAATATCTTGTCTACTTGATAAATCCATTTCTATAACTTCAACATCAAATCCTGCATCCACCATTGTCTTTTGAATATTTTTAGCGTTTTCAATATTCTTATCACCTAGAATAATTTTCTTACCGGCACCCATTCTTCTAGCAATCGCCATACTGATTTGACCAGCACCAACAACAATCATAACTTCTTTCATTATTCTTTACCTGCCTTTTCTATACAATTAATGGCATTTAAACTTCTTGGATATCCTACAAAAGGAACATTTTGTGAAACGACTTTAATTAAAAATGCTTCATCATTTCCTAATCTTATATTCGCTTTGGCATGGGCAATGGCTTGTGGCTTGCATCCACCTTGTGCATATAAGAAACAGAAGTAATCATTTCTCTTTGTTTATAATCTAAACCACTTCTTGTGTAGTAATCTCCAAAACAGTTATCTGTAAGCCATTTGCGAATATGCACTGTTTTAGAATCACCACTTGTGTCATATCCTTTCATTTCTTCACCAAAGATTGCTACTTGTGCTTGCTCTCCTTTTTCTAAACGATTGGTATTAGGATCATTTTGATTTTCTAAAGGAAGTTTTAATCCTAAAGTATCTTCAATAAAACTATTCACAGTTTTTAAGAAAGGAAAAACTCTCCCAATTCCTAAATAAGCAACAGCTTGATAAACAATTTCTTTCATTTCTACTGGAGTTACTCCAAAATTATAAGCTGCTTTCAACATTCCTTTAAATTCATCAATTCCTTGGCATCCTAATAAAACTGCAAGAATTGAAATAAATCTAGTTTTATCATCTAAATCATCTTGATTTACAACTTCATCAAATGCAAAGTTATCAAAAGCTTCAATAAATTCAGGATCTGTTCTTAAAAAATCTGAAACATATCCTGGAAACATTTTTTCATGATAATTTTTTGCGTTATCTGTCATTTTATTTTTCTCCTAACCATCTTTCTAATTGTTGTCTACATCCATCCACATGACTTCCATGAATACTTAATCCTTTATGCACGATACTATTTGGACAAAGTTTCTTTAAATCACTTTCACTTCTTCCCATACCACTTCCTTCATGGCTACAAATCGGATAGATATGCTTATTGGTAAAGTCATAACTTTCTAAAAATGTCATAACAATCGTTGGCATTGTTGACCACCAATTTGGATATCCTAAATAAATCGTATCGTATTCATCAATACTTTCTAATGGATCTAATATTTGGGGACGAGTATTGTTTTTAAGTTCTTCACTTGCACGCTTTGTACATTCATGATAATCAAATGGATAAGCATCCACTTCTTTGATTTGATAAATATCTGCATCAATCATTGTAGATAATGTTTCAGCAATGACTTGTACATTCCCTTTTTCTAAATTAACAATATTTCCCGAGAAATAATTTTCTTTATTATGCGAAAAATAAACAATTAAACTTTTACTCATTGATTTTTATCTCCTTTGCTATGTTATATGCTTTTTCTATTGAATCTGTTTTTTCAATATCATCTTTATTCCCTGTTTGGAAACCTAAAATAGAATCTACAAAACGATTACCACCAACTCTTAAACAATCAATATATTTTTGGAAAGTATCTTTGATGATTCTAAAATAACTTCTTCAGGAGCTAATCCTGTTGTAAGTAGATAGAAATCTTTGTCATGAATTGTTTTTTCAATCGCAAATGTGCGATCAATTAATAACTTCATTGAAGCATTAAATGTATAAAAATAAACCGGTGAAGCAAAGACAATGACTTTTGCTTCTAACATCTTTTTATAAATATCTTGCATGTCATCTTTTTGTACACATTGATTTGTCTTTTGACAATATTACATCCTAAACAAGGTTTAATATTTTGATAATTGACATAAATCTTTTCTGTGCTATATCCATTTTCTTCTACACCTTTAATAAAAGCATTCGCTAATCGATCTGTATTCCCATGCTTTCTTGGACTACTCATTAAAACAAGAACTTGTGCCATAATTACTCACTCCTTTTTCCACTTATATGATAAAAAAAAGAAGGAATTGAAACAATTTCAATTCCTAATCATCTTTATAAGTTTTACTTATTTAATATTTCTTTATACATCTTTACAAATTCTTCTATATAATAATTGGTTTTATCTTTAGACCAACAAGCAAAATAATTTCTTTGAATAGGCTTGCCTTTATAAGATAATTCAATTCTTTCAATTCCTGACATAGGCTTATCTAAATGACCGATTTGATCAATTGGTAAATAACCTCTTTGGCTAGCTACCATTAAACGTGCTTGTTCCAAAGAATCCGCATAAAGAAAACGATGTGAAAGATTTAGTGACTTTTCATAAAATTCTCTTTCTGAATCTTCTCTCTCTTTAGAAACAACGATAATACAAGACATATTCTTTAAATCATCAGCACTAATAACTTCTTTTTTAGATAAAGGAGAAAGTGTTGAGATTTCAATAAAAGAAACACTTCTTTTAAGTTTTCATTATAATAATCTTTATTAAACGTTCTTCTTTGTTCACTTATTTTCATATCAATACGATGATCAACTAATAATTCAAACAATTCCTCATGTGTACCACTGACTACTGAAATATTAACTTCTGGATAAATTCTTTTAAATTCAACAATTGTTTCTAATAATTCATTAGTACTAAAGTTTTTAGGATAACCTATTGTTAGGTTTAATTCTTGGTCTTCCCCTCGACGAATTGTTTCTTCTTTAAAATCTTCAATTTCATCAAGAAGTACTTTTCCATGACGATAAAAATATTCTCCTGCCGCTGTTAAAGAAAATTGTCTTTTACTTCTTTCAAATAAACGTACCCCTAATTCCTTTTCTAGAGCTTTGATTTGTTGGGAAATAGCTGATTGTGAAATAAAACATTGTTCAGCTGCTTCTGTAAAACTATGTAAATCAACAACTGTGATAAAATATTTCATTTGTTTAAGTAACATGGATTTCACCTCTTTTTATATTTTACTGTATTTTTAAGTTCTCTGCACAAAAATTTGTTATAATTTAGAAAAGGAGTGGGAATATGAAAAAAATAATCACAGTATTACTATCTTGTATAATGCTTATAAGCTTAACAGGATGTGCCATGTTTGAATCAAAGATCAATGATATTAAAGGAAACCTTGTTGGTAATGGTTATACCATTGATACCTTTGATAACTATGGAAAAGAGTTATGACAACAACAGGAGATAAAATAAATATTCAAGGTAATCCTGTAGAAACAACTTCTTATGATAGTGATGGAAGTATTATTACAGGATATGAATTATCTTCAGTTATTACCATTACCATTGATGGTCAAGAAATTGAATCTTGTGGAGATACATGTATCTTTACGCAAAAAGGTTTAAAACCAAATGTTGATTTTACTCAAGAAGACATAGAAAGTAATGATAATGGAAAACTTTCAAATAATACATATATCGCTAATATTATTAATAAGTATAAAAACTACTTTGGTAAATCAAGAGTTGTTGTTATTAAGTCTCAATTAGGTCAACCGATTACAGCTTATTCAGGAGATGAAGTTTATTGGTCAGTACCTAAAAAACTACCTAAAATGACAAAGCTTATGATTGATGGTAAAGCTCTTTATATTCATCGTGCAAATTATCAAATCATTGATACATCTTTATTAAATTAAAAGACGGCATTACCGTCTTTTTATTTTTAGCTTCTTCATTATAGCAATCTAAAATATATTCCGCATTTTCTGCCCATAAACCGTTTTCAACTTGAGTAAGTGTTTTATATGTTTGAGAATGATAAAACTTGCCTGTTGCTTCTTCAAAACCAATATTTTCTTGTTCCTGTATAAGATTAATAACTCTATGAATTTGAATACATACATTCATAGTAATATCTTGTCCATTAAAGAAGTAAATATCATGCATCGTATCTCAACCTCCTTATAAGTTGTAAATAATCTAATGCTTTTTCACTATGAAAAGAAATTTGATTATTTACCTTACTATATTTCAATCTTTCTACAGCTTCTTAAGTTGCTCAATTATTTGACACAAAACACATTTTATAATTATATATTTTTCATTTTACAAAGAATATTTTTCTTTTCAAATATTTCTCTTATTCCCTCATATTGAGTTTTTGTAGCATTCTTCTTTTCAAAATAAAGAACTGCACCTGCTCTAGTCAACATCATAATAAGTGTCCCTGTATCAATTACTTCTTTTATAGTTTTATACTCTATGAAAGTATGTTGTGATTCTTGTATCATATCAATACCTTCATCTAAAAATACCAAATCAAAAGATATTTCCTTCTTTTTTTAAATATTTCTTTTTGAAGGTTTATTGTTTTTTTTGCAAAATAATAAATCTGTACTTCAAAAAACAATTATTGCTATTGGTAGTACAAAAGCCATCCATAACTTAAATTGACGCATCAGCACATTTATCAAGTACTAACACAGCATAGACTAATATACATATTTTAAATGCTAATCTTATTTTTGGTGGAAACAAATATCTTCTATTATCCTTTACTATCTGCCAATTTCTCTTATTGTCTTTTATTGCAATTTCCATACTTAGCTCTCCTTATATTATTTTACATTATATCCAAATTATAACATATTATCTTTCTAAATATTAATTATTTACTTTAGAAAGATATAAATCTAAAAGTGCTTTGGTATGTTCATCAATATAACCTCTTTTACTTAGATCTTTAACATCTTCTATAACTGTTGTAACAAATCTGCCATGTTCACTTTCAGTTGTATCACTTTGACTCTATTTGATTTCTGTCGTTCCTGTTTTGAAATATATGTCATTCCTATTTCTTTTATATCATTATTTTATGCTATCTAAATAGTAGTTGTTAACCTATTATTGATTAATAAAACATTCATCATTATACCAGAAACTCCTGTTCCCGCATGCATTCCTTATTTTACTTTTTTACTAATTTCTTAGAAGCAACTACAGTAAATACTGCTCCCAAAAATAAACAACCAATTCCTAAATAATAAATTACACCATCTTGAAAAATTCCTTCTAAAATAAGCCCCATAGCAAAAATAATTTCCGCAAAGCAATTATTTTTACAATAATTTTTAACAGATTCTTCGGTATATTTCTTTCTCATTCCCTTTGTTAAAAAGGGCGTACCTTTTGCCAATCAAAACAGCAAATCAAATATTGTAACAATTCCTAAAAACTACAAAAAAAATAACTTTTCCAATTTCTTAAAAAATCATTCATAACACTTTGCTCCCTTAACTTAATTATTATAATTATATAAATAAAAAGAGCCATTACGAAATTAAACAAATAATTTCGTAACAGCTATTTACATTGTAAATAAACTTAAGATATCTTCTTTAGACATTTGTGATAATCCACTATTATTATTTTCTACAAACATATCCGCTAATTCTTTTTTACGTTTTTGCATTTCAATAATCTTTTCTTCTACACTATCTTTCATCACAAGATTAAATACTTGAACATTACTCTTTTGACCAATACGATAAGCACGATCTGTTGCTTGGTTTTGCGCCGATACATTCCACCATGGGTCATAATGAATAACATTTTCAGCTGATGTTAAGTTAAGACCTGTACCACCTGCTTTTAAAGAAATTAAGAATAATGTTGTATTATCTTTTTGGAACCTTGAAACAAGTTCTCTTCTTTCTTCCTTATTTGTACTTCCTGTAAGCATGTAATATGTAATACCAGCTTTTTGACATTCTTCCGCAATTAAATCTAAAGCAGAAGTAAATGAAGAAAAGAGGAGTACTTTTTGTTTATTTTCTTGCATTGTTTTAATAAGTTCCATACAAGCTTTAAGCTTAGATGATGGTTGATCAATATTATCATAAACAAGACGTGGTTCTAGACATAATTGTCTTAATCTTGTAAGCATTTTTAGAATTTGCATCTTATCCGAGCCTTCTATGTCATAAAGTTGTTGAAGTTCTTCATTGACTTTAGCAAGATTTGCAACATAGATTTTTTCTTCTTCATCACTAAATGGAAGAATCATATTTTGTTCTATTTTATCTGGTAATTCTTTTAATACTTCTTTTTTATTTCTTCTTAAGATAAATGGTGTTACTAGTTTTTTAAGCTGTTTTGTTTTTTCTTCGTCATTATTTTTAACAATACTTGATTCATACTGTTTTTGGAAATAATGGTAATTGAATAAGTATTGTGGCATTAAGAAATCAAAAATAGACCATAATTCTGCTAAACTATTTTCAATTGGTGTTCCCGTTAAAGCAAGTTTATGTCTTGTTTTTAAAGTTTTAACCGATTGTGCATTCTTTGTCTTTTGATTTTTAATATATTGAGCTTCATCTAAAATCACATATTCAAATTCAATATCTTGATACAATTCAAAATCTCTTCTTATATATCATAAGATGTTACATATAAACCTTGTTTAATCTCTTTTATTAATTCTTTTCTTAAAGCACCATTACCTGTAATACATGTGACTGGTAACTGTTTAGAAAACTTATGCACTTCATCTTCCCAGTTATAAATAAGTGAAGATGGACATACAACAAGACTTGGTCTATTAGTTTTTAATGAATCTAATAAAGTGATAATTTGTAATGTTTTTCCTAACCCCATATCATCAGCAAGAATACCATTAAAACCATAATCTTTTAACGTATGAAGCCATACATATCCTTCTTTTTGATAATCTCTTAAGATTTTTTCATAATTTTGAGGTACTGGATACTCTTTTTGCGTTGCTGATTTAAATCTATCTAGTGTTTCTACAAAGGATTCTTCACGATCAAGTTCTACATATTCAAAATCATTTTCTTCATCAATTGCGAGCATTCTCTGTTTATTCATTGAAAACTCACCATTATCAATATCTTTAACATCAACATGATAAGCATCCATAAATTCACTTAATTCTTCTAAATCAGGTGAATCTAAATAAAGCAGTTCGCCATTTTTTAAACGATAGAATTTCTTTTTACGACGATATTGATTTAAGACATCTTGTAATTCTTTCTTCGGTATTTCATGTGATGAAATATCAAATTTTAAAAGATTGTTTTCAACACTAACTCCAACATGTAAGTTATAAGAAATCTTCTTACCTACTCTTTTTAATGCTTCTGATACATAAACATCTCCATATTGTTTTAAATAATCTAATCCTTCAAAGATGAATTCATAAGTTGTTTGGCTATTCATATCAAAATAAGCACGATGCTTATTTTCATCTATAGAAGAAGCATATTGTTCAATATATTTTTCAGCAATATCTTGTTGATAAGTTGTAATAATATTATCATTAAAGCCATAAACACGATTTTGATTTTCATCAACATAAACTGGTTGAAAATAAATCATTTGATCATCATCAATATCTCCATAGATTTTTATTTCATCATAAGTTGGTATATCATTTTGAGTTTCATCAAACACTTCAAAATAAGAAAGAATTGGTAACAAAACATATTTATAGAAGTCTTGATATTGTTCCTCTAAAATAATCAATTTCCCCTCATTATCTAAAATACTGCTTAAAAAGCGACAAACATTTCCTTCCTCATCAAAGTCATACGATTCATATAAAACTCACCATTATTCATTCCATAACAATAACCATGTTTATCCCCAATATAAATTGGGTCTACTACAGTTACTCTTACAATATAATACTCATCTTCTTTTTGGATATATAAACGTAAATTACATTCCATATCACCTAAAGAAAAGATTTCTTTATTCGCATCATAAAATTCATCAAATAAACGAGAATCTATTGTTATACTTCTTTTAATAGGTTCATAATAATAAGAATATTCTTCCATATCATAGCGACGAATGATCAGTGCTTTTTTCATTAAATCAATTTGTTTTAAAGCATCATCTGTAAAGCTTTTTTCACTGTGGACAAATTCTAAAGCTTTTCCATATTTATAGTTTTCTTGATTTTGAATTCTTTCTATAAAATCAGCAATATTTTTTAATACATATTTCTTTTCATTTCCAATTTTATACTCGAGTACTATTTTATCTCCATTTAGATAAACATTCGGTGTTAAATCATATTTTTCTTGATTGATTGAAAGGCGTAAGTCTGTTTGATATTGGCTTTTATTAAAATCAATAAGCTTTGTAGACATAGAAGCCATTTTGTCTTAATTTGTGCTTTTCTTCTTTGTCTTTGATTTTCTTTTTCTATTTCTTTGATTTTTTGTAATTTATCACTTTGATAATCAAAAGGGAGTTCATTGATTTCTAATTCATTAAGTTTTAAAATTACTGCACCTAAATGACCACACATTGAATCTTGATCATTAAATGGACATGAACATTCATAAGAAATCACTTGATTATCTTTAATATCTAATGAACATTTTTGGGGATGATTAAATACTGAAACGACAGCATCTATATGATAAACATCTTCATTAGCTGTAACATGTATGCTTTCTACATTATCATAGTGATGATATTTTCTAGCAATTTCTAAGTTATTTTTACTTTTTACAACATTTGAATTAATATTGAATTTCAATTTCATCACCTTCCTTTAAACATGCATCTAACATTTCATGTAGTTTCTTTTTTCTTGGATATTCTTTTTTCAACATATCTACTAACTCTATTTTAGACATTTCATCTAACTCATGAAATAAGTCATAAATATAATCTCTTAAATAATAATTTCTTATTCCTTGATTTATATAATCTTTTAAGCATTCAACATATACCATTAAATACATTTCTAAACTGTATTCTTTTATCATTCCTTTTAGTGGATCAAAAAATTCATATTTGGTTTTTGTAGTAAGATATAAATAGCATATTTTGCTTCTTGTTTTCGTTTAAACATTATCGCTAATTCATAATCACTATAATAATCATCTACTTTATTTATAAAATCAATCAAGTAATTTTCAAATTTATTTCCATAAAACTCTTTTAAATCATCATAATAAATAGGAACTTCTGAACAATTATAATAGCTTAATTTTGAACATAAATAATTTAAATACGCATCTTCATTTTCTGGATTGAGTAAGGATTCTAATTTTGCTTTTGTTTCTTTTGTTCTAATATTTTGTATATGTTCTTTATAGTATTGCTTAGCATGTCCTATTTGTTGATTATTCATATAATAGCGTATCATTTCCATAATATAATCTTCATTGTTATTATAAATTTGGATCTCATATAAGTATTTTTTATATCCAATGATGATCATTAATTATTTTAAAATATGTATTTAATAAAGCTGGATTTCTTTTATTTAAAAGCATTTCTTTAATAATAGCTATTTGATCTTCAACATCTAATAAATAAACAACAGACATAATATGACTAAATGCATTTTCATATCTTTGATATTTCATATTTTCTTTAAGCCATTGCACTGTTAATTCTTTATTATGTTCATTAGTAAGCAACTTACAGTATCCTTGAAACATAATATTTAAGTATTTCA